>MDSV01242661.1_pt1 | contig 13367 bp, 12 predicted proteins | sample 810851 | NCBI WGS metagenome assembly MDSV01 (sample SAMN05326640, study PRJNA326480) | marine metagenome | isolation source: seawater | place: Atlantic Ocean: North East | collected 2012 | reverse complement strand
TTCTGATAATTTTGTTATTTTATCCGTAAGTAGTCCTATTTGTATTTCCGTAGAACCAACGTCTTTTTCATGAGTTGCTAGCGATTTAATTGTTTCTTTTTTTGTATTTATCATTCTCTTTATTTTTTTTTATTATCTTTTCAATCTTTTCAGCATATTCAAATGAGTTATCTTCTACAAAAGTGAGTTTAGGAAGAAACTTTATATCAAGCCTTTTAGACAGGGCTTTTCTAACAAGATGAGAGGACTCCGTCAAGATTTTAACTGTTTCTTTAGTGTCAACTCCACCTAAAGGAATCACGTAAACTCTTGCTGTTTTAAGATCTGGTGTCATTCTTACCTCAGTAACAGTGATAAGTTTTGAATTGATTGAAGGTATTTTAGCCTCATTTCTTATGAATAATTCACCAAGGTTTTGTTTAACAAGCTCACCAACTCTAAGCTGTCTTTGGCTAAAAGGTCTATGTGTTGATTGATTGTTCATCTCTTTAGATCGATCTTTGTACTTCTTCAGATAAATAAGACTCGATTACATCTTTCTCTTTGAAATCAATAAAATCTTTAATACTTATACCACATTCTGTGCCAGTGCCTACTTCTTTGACTTGATTTTTTTCTCTGAAGATTGATGAAATTTCTCCACTAAATACCACGACTCCGTCTCTTATAATTCTTGCTCTAGACTTACTTTTAATTTCTCCACTGATAACTTTTGAACCTGCAATCTTGCCTGCATTAGAAACCTTAAAAATTTTTTGAATTTCGGCGCTTCCTAGAACTGTTTCTTTAATATCTGGTTCAAGTAGACCAGATAAAGATTTTTCAACATGATCTAATGCTTCATAAATAATATTAAAATATTTAATATTAATTTTTTGATCATCTGCTAATTTCTTAGCCTCTCTATTAGGTTTTACATTAAAGCCAATAAGAATGGCATTGGAGGCTTTTGCTAAAGAAACATCAGTTTCATTGATCATACCAATATCAGAAAGAATAATTTTTGCCTGTACTTCTTTATGATCAATTTTATTTATTGCCATTTTTAAAGCTTCATTAGAACCCTGAACATCAGATTTAATTATAATATTTAGTTCTTGTTTATCTTTAACGTCGTCGAATAATGTTGTTTTGTCTTTAACTGGCGATTTGTTTTTGGCAATATCATTTTTTCTAAATTCAGTAAGCTCTTTTGCCTCATTCTCATCTTTCGTTACCATAAATTCAGCTCCTGCATATGCAGAATTGTTCATTCCTAGTATTTCTATTGGCATTGATGGAAGAGCTTCGTTTACCATTTTTCCCTCGTAATTAATCATAGCTCTAATTTTTCCCCACGTATCTCCACAAATGAAATGGTCTCCTTTTTTCAATTTACCATTGCTAATTAAGATAGTTGAAACTGGTCCCTTTCCTTTATCAATTTTTGACTCTATTACTACTCCTCTGGCTTTATCACTATATGATGCTTTAAGATCTAAAATGTCTGATTGTAATAAGATGCTTTCCTTTAATTTATCTAAATTAGTTTTTTTTAAGGCCGAAACTTCAACAAATAATGTATCACCGCTTAAATCTTCGGCAATAAGCTCAAATTGCATCATTTCATTTTTAATTTTACTGACGTTTTTTTCGGGTAAATCACATTTATTTATCGCTACAATAATAGGAACTTTAGCTGCCTTGGCATGTTTTATCGCTTCAATTGTTTGTGGCTTAATTCCATCATCTGCAGCAACAACCAAAACTACGATATCAGTTATTTTTGAACCACGAGCTCTCATTTCTGTAAATGCTGCATGACCTGGGGTGTCTATAAAAGTTATTAGTTTATCATTATTTGTTTTTACTTGATAAGCTCCTATGTGCTGTGTGATGCCACCATGCTCTCCAGATACAACGTTAGAGTCTCTTAAAGCATCTAATAAAGACGTCTTACCGTGATCTACGTGACCCATAATTGTAACTACTGGAGGTCTACTTTTGACCTCTCCCTTAAATTTTTCATTAAGTTTACTTGTTTCAATAGAGGGTTTTTCTTCCAATATCGCTACATGACCAAACTCTTTGACAATATATTCAGCAGTATCTTTATCAATATTATGATTAATTGTAGCTACAACTTTCATATTAAACAAAAACTTGATTATATCGCTTGACTTTTCCGCCATACGATTTGAAAGCTCCTGAATAGTAATTTGTTCTGGAATCTTAACCTCTCGTATCACTTTTTTAAATTCTTTTTTTTCCTCACCCTCAGGTTTCTTCTTTTCTTTTAATCGTGCTCGTTTTACCGAAGCTAGGCTTCTTTGTTTAATTTCTATTTCTTCAACATTTAAAGCTCTTGATACGGTTAATTTAAAATCACGTTTATCTACAGGTCCTTTTAGCTTAAGTTTACTTTTACCAGCTGGTTTGTTTTCTTTTTTTATAAATTCTTTTGTAGCTTGTTGTTCTATAAACTTTCTTGCGAAGTTCTTTTTTTTAGAGTCGTGATTTGTATTAGGCTGAGGTGTTTTATTGAAAGGTTTATTTGGTCTATAAGGTTTTTTTTTCTCTACTGAGAAAGATTTTTTACCTGACGTGGAAATAGATGAAGTATCAATTTTCTTTTTTAAATTCGATGAAATAGTAAGTGTTTTTTTTTTATCTTTTTCCATAACATTACTTGTACGCTATCTCTCTCGCTGACATTATTAGTTCATCAGCTTCTTTCCTTGATAAAGAAAATTCTTCAAGATAACCGTCAATCCTAATTTTTTTACCTTTAATTTCATCATATCCACCAATTAATTCATCCGAAGAAAGATCAGCAAAATCAGAGAGTTTTTTAATATTTTTTTGTCCTAAAATTACTAGCATGCCTTGGGTCATTCCTTTTAAATTAATTAATTTTTCCTCAACACCAAGTTCTTTTAATTTCAAGGCAACAGCCTCTTTTTCTTTTATTAAAGTTTCTTTTGATCGTGCAATAAGTTCTTTCGCTGTCTCTTCATCTATCGCATCTATTTTTGAGATATCCTCGGGATTAGAGATAGCAATCTCATCAATTGAAACAAACCCTTCGGAAACTAATAATTGACCTAATGTTTCATCAACCTCTAAATTCTTAATCAAAGTTTCAGTTCTCTCTTTAAATTCAGCTTGTCTTCTTTCCGAGTCCTCTTTGTCTGTCAATATATCAATTTCATAATTTGTTAACTTAGAGGCTAGTCTTACATTTTGTCCTCGTCTTCCAATTGCTTTACTTAAATTTTCCTCTGTTAAGATTATATCAATTCTTTTATTATCTTGATCTATAAGAACTCTTTGAATTTCAGCAGGAGATAACGACTCTGATATTAATGTAGGCAGATCTTCTGTCCATTTAATTATATCAATTTTTTCACCATGCAATTCATTAACAATAGTTTGAACTCTGCTTCCTCTCATACCAACACAAGCTCCAACAGGATCTATAGATGAGTCTTGAGAATGAACGCAAATTTTTGCTCTGCTACCAGGATCTCTGGCTACAGATTTTATTTCAATAGTGCCCTCGTAAATCTCAGGGACTTCTTGGAAAAATAATTTAGCCAAAAATTGAGGATGAGCTCTTGATAAAAATATTTGATGCCCTTTTAATTCTTTTCTTACCTCGTAACAATAAGCCTTCACTCTGTCACCTGTTTTTAAAATTTCTCTTGGTATTAACTCGTCTTTTTTAATAACTCCTTCGGCTTTACCTAAGTCCACTATTACATTACCGTACTCTAATCTCTTTATTATACCGCTTAATATTTGACTTTGCTTATCTATAAAATCTTCATATTGTCTATTTTTTTCAGCCTCTTTAACTCTACTACTTATTACTTGTTTTGCACTTTGAGCTGCAATACGCCCAAAATCTACCTGAGGGAGCTCCTCAAATATTTTTTCACCAATTTTTAAATCTTTATTTTTGGGATGTACTTGTTTTGCATCATCTAGAGTAATTTGTCTTGCTGAGTCCTCTACTTTTTCTACAATATCTAAAACTTTTTGAATTTTAATATCTCCAGTTTCTCTATCTATTATAACTTCTATATTATTATCACTTCCGAATTTTGTTAGCGCTGCTTTTTGGATTGCGCTTTCCATGGAACCGATAACTACTTCTTTATCAATAGACTTTTCGTTAGCTACTGCCTCGACAATTCTTAAAAGTTCTAGCTTATCTAATCCTCTGTTTAACATTTAATTACTCCTAAAAAAAAATGGGCTACTGCCCATTTTGAAAAATTCTAATTATTTACTATTTACTAGAAGAAAATTATGGTTTTTTCAAGATTACTCTTTAAATAATTCTACTTTATCTATCTTTTCCCAAGAAAATTCACCTTTATTTGTAGGCTTTCTACCAAAGTGACCATAAGCAGAAGTTACTTCGTAAATAGGATTATTTAGTTTCAGCATCTCACGAATACCTCTCGGCGACAAATCAAAATTTTCCTTAATAATTTTTTTCACTTTTTCTACTTTGCTCTCATCTCCATTTGCTAGCTTTATAAAAATTGATAGAGGTTTTGATACTCCTATAGCATAAGCTAATTGTATTAAACACTTTTCAGATACGCCTGCAGCTACAATATTCTTTGCTAAATATCTTGAAGCGTAGGCTGCTGATCTATCAACCTTTGTAGGATCTTTTCCTGAGAAAGCGCCTCCACCGTGTGGAGCGGCTCCTCCATAGGTATCTACAATAATTTTTCTTCCAGTCAATCCTGTATCACCATCAGGGCCCCCTATTACGAATTTTCCAGTTGGATTTATATAAATTTCTTTAGGTTCAAGTTCTGTTAAAAAAGTTTCAGGTATTGCTTTTTTTATGTAAGGTAAAATTAAATCTCTAACATTTTCTTGATTTATGTCTTTTGAATGCTGAGAAGAAATCACAACAGAGGTAACTTTTACTGGTTTTTCGTTTTCGTATAACATTGAAACTTGACTTTTAGAATCTGGTTCAATACCTTTTAACTTTCCACTCTTTCTATCCTCTGCCATTAATCTTAAAATTTTATGTGAGTAATGTATAGGAGCTGGCATTAATTCATCGGTTTCTTTACAGGCATAACCAAACATTATGCCTTGATCTCCTGCTCCTTCATCTTTGTTATCTTTAGAGTCTACACCCATTGCTATGTCAGTAGATTGCTCATGGAGAAATGTTTCTATATTTGCGGTCTTCCAACTAAATCCCTCCTGCTCATATCCAATGTCTTTAATGCAATTTCTTACTTTAGAAATAAGTTCTTCTTTGTTAATTTTTGGACCTCTTGTTTCACCAGCTAAAACAACTTTATTAGTTGTGGTAAGCGTCTCACAGGCTACTCTAGAGACAGGATCCATTGACAAATATGAATCAACTACCATATCAGAGATTCTATCACAAACTTTATCTGGATGACCCTCTGAAACCGATTCACTAGTAAATAAATAATTATTTTTTTGCATTTCTGTTTTTGTAAATTAAAAAGAATAAAAGATATGTAATTAAAAGTATATAGAATATCAAATCATTTCTATTTTTATTTGACTTAATTAACGGTACTTCAAATTCTATGTTCCCGGCTTCATCTCGATTCAATTGCTTAATAATATTACCTTTATTATCAATTATTGCGCTTATCCCTTTATTTGCTGATCTTAGAAAAAAAGTGTCACTTTCTATTGCTCTAAATACAGATTTAATAAAGTGTTGGTCAGGTCCGATAGACTTTCCAAACCATCCATCTTCAGAAATGTTGATTATAAGATTTGTTTTAGTATTTGATTTTTGAACAAGATCTGTAAAAATAACCTCATAACAAATTAAAGGCAAAATATTAAGATTGTCGATTAAAAGATTATTTTTTTTTTTGCCTTTCAAAAATGATCCATATCCTTCAGTAATTTTTTTTAAGCCATAATTTTCTAATATTTTTTCTAAAGGCAAAAACTCACCAAAAGGAACAAGCTTTCTCTTATGGTAACTCTGGAGTACTTCAAGATTATTATTAACTACTAACATTCCATTATAAAATTTTCCTGACTTTTGATCTAATTTATTAATTCCAAAAATTATATAATGATTCTTTGAAAAGTTCGCAGAAATAAATTCCTTAAAAATTAAAATTTCTTGGTAACTATAACCGCTGAAAACTCCCTCCGGCCAAATAAAAAAAGTTTTTCTTTTTTTATCTGGATTGCTGTATTTTACCAATTTTTTGAATCTTTCTTCAATTTGTTTTACATCCAAACCGTACTTTAAATCAAAATTTGGTGAAATAATCTTAACAAAAATCTTTTCACTTACTTCTTCTAATACTAATTTATTTTGATTAATTTTATAATTACCGAATATAAACAAACTAAAGATAAAAAAAATAATTAAAGACAAATACGAAAATTTTTTAATCAAATTAATTTTAAAGAAAATAACTACTGGAAAACAGAAAATAGTTATTACAAATAAATTATATGCATATAAACCTGTAATGTTCAAAATCTGCAAAATTTCATTTATCCAAGAAGTACTATACGCCCATAGGTTCCATGGAAAACCGGTTAATAACTTTGATCTAAGATAGTCTGAAAAAGCCAAGCTTGCTGAAAAAATAAATAATGAAGAAAAATTAAAATTTAAATGGGGACCAACTAACAATATCGTTAAAGCCATAAACAAACTTAAAAATAATGGAATTAACAAAACTGCGAATGGAATTAATATAGTAAAATTTTCATCGAATTTTAAAGAGTTTGCAATCCAAGATATTCCGCTTAAATAAAAACCAAATCCAAAAGATAATCCTAATAGAAATAAATATTTTTTATAAGGTTTTTTTCTGTAAATACCTTTAGATTTCTTATTTATATAAATTATCAAATAAAAAATTAGAGGAAAAATTATAAAATTAATAAGGGTAAAATTAAAAGGCTGAAATGATAACGTTGAAAGCAATCCAACTAAAAAAGGAGCTAAATAAACAATAATTAGCCGATTATTAAGATATTTAGTAATCATTAATAATATCTAAATAATTTTTTTCTACTAAGTCCATTTTGAAAAAATCTTTATTTTTTTTATGATCATAACCTAACAAATGAACAAGACCGTGAATCCAAAGCCTATTAAATTCAATTTTAAATTCTTTTGAATTTTTTCTATTTTTAATTTCATCAATATTTATAATTACATCTCCAAGATATATCTCCTTGTCATTTCTCAATCTTTTTTTAAAATCTTTTTTACTATAAAATGGAAACGAAAGAACATCAGTTGCTTTATTCTTTTTTCTAAATTTTTTGTTTAGAATTTTAATTTCCTTTTTGTCGGATAGTAGTAAAGTACAAAAAAAAAATAATTTATTTTTAATTTTTAAATTTAGTTTATTGACTCTAAAATCAATATAATTGTTAGGTTTTTTAATATGCTTAAACCAGTTAGTATTGTTTGTTATTACATTAATTTTTATCATCAATGCTTTTTTTTTGATAAGCTTTAATGATCTTTGAAACTAGAGGATGTCTTACCACATCATTATGATCAAATTCGATGATTCTAATTTCTTCTATGTTTTTAAGAATATTTCGTGATTTCATCAAGCCTGAATGAGTTTTATTTATTAAATCTACTTGGCTTGGGTCGCCATTAACAACTAATTTGGAATTTTCTCCTATTCTAGTTAGAAACATTTTTATTTGAGTTTCGGTAGCGTTCTGAGCCTCATCTAAAATAGCAAAACAATTTTTTAATGTTCTCCCTCTCATAAAAGCTAATGGAGCTATTTCAATTTCACCACTCTCAATTTTTTTATCAATTTTATCTGCGCCAAAAAGTTCGTATAGCGCGTCATATAGTGGTCTTAAATATGGGTCAACTTTTTCTTTCATGTCTCCTGGTAAAAATCCTAATTTTTCTCCTGCTTCTACTGCAGGTCGAGATAAAATCACTCTGTCAATTTTTTTTTCCATTAAAAGTGTTATTGCTACGGATACCGCTAAAAAACTTTTTCCGGTTCCTGCTGGACCAAGTGACATAACAATATCGTTTTCTTTTAAAGCTTTAATATATTCTGATTGTTTTTCTGATCTAGCTATAACTGATTTTTTAGGAGTTTTAATTAATTGTTTAAAAGATTTAATGTTGGACTCTTCTATCTCTAAATTTTTATTCACAGATAAAACTATATCTTCTTTTTCAATTATGTTTGTTAAAAGATATTTATTTATCAAAAATTTTATAGCATCACAAAAAATTAATTGATTTTCTCTATTTCCTTTGCAGGTAATTGAATTTCCCCTGAAGTAAACATCTGTGCAAGTTAGTTTAGATAAATTTTTTAGATTTTGGTCAAATTGCCCGACTATAGCCATTAACATTTCATTGTTATTAATTAATATATTGACTGTTTCTTTATCAATTTTCTTTATATTTAAATTTTGCTCTAATTTACTTATTTCAGACATTCAGTTATGCAGCATAATTAGTTTGATCTAGATTTAAAGTAATTTCACCAAACAATGTATTTTGATTTACCCTCAAAATTTTTACGTTTTTTATCTTACCTGTTAAATTATCGTTGCTTTCAACAATTACTGAATTGAAGTGTTCATCTCTTCCAAAATATCTATTTCCACTTTTCATTTTATTTTCAAACAACACACTTACTATTTTTTTAATTAGCTTTTTTCTGTAATTAGTTTTTATATTTTCTGCAATACTTTGGAACTCGATCAATCTATTCTTAGCCTCACTTCTATCTACTCTGGGTAAATCAAAAGCGGGGGTGCCTGGCCTTGCGCTGAATGCAAATGAATATGAATTTATAAAACCGATTTTAGTCATAAGCTGGATTGTGCCTGCAAAATCATCATTTGTTTCCCCTGGGTAACCAATTATGAAATCACTTGAAAATTTTATTTCTGGTTTCACTTTAATTAATTTGTTTACAATTTCAACGTACTCTTCGACAGTGTGTTTTCTGTTCATTGCTTCAAGTATTTTATTAGAACCACTTTGCACAGGTAGGTGAATCAATGGCATAAGTTTTGAGCAATTTTTATGTGCATCGATTAAATCTTCTGTAAAATCTTTTGGATGAGACGTTGTATATCTAATTCTTCTCAAATCTTTTATTTTAGAAATTTCTAAAATTAAATCAGAAAGCTTGCTTCCTTCAAAATTGTAAGCATTTACATTCTGCCCAAGAAAAATTAACTCTTTTGCACCATTTTTAACTAGCTGATTTGCCTCAGAAATTAATTCTCTTACTGACCTTGAATATTCTGCCCCACGAGTGTAAGGGACAACACAAAATTTACAAAATTTATCACATCCTTCTTGTATTGTTAAAAACGAAGATATTTTACTATCTGTGTTTTTAAATGAATTCAGTTTGTCAAATTTCTCAATAACATCGAATTCAGTAATGTTAATTGGTGAAAATTTTTTTTCTAATTTTAAAATCGTATCATTGATTAAGTGGTAGGATTGAGGGCCTATAACCGCGTCAATATATTTTTCTTTTTTTAATAAAATTTCTCCCTCCGCCTGGGCTACGCATCCAACGATCAATACTATAGGTTTTTGTTTGCTCCTAAATATTTTTTTTAATCTTCCAATATCGTGGTAAACTTTATCTGTGGCTTTTTCTCTAATATGACAAGTGTTTAAGATATAACAATCAGACTCATTTAAATTTTGAGTAGACTCAAATCCGATTTTTTTTGTCAAATCAAGGATACGATTGCTATCGTACTCATTCATTTGACACCCTAGTGTTTTAATAAAAATTTTTTTTGACAAATTATTTTTTTATTTTTGAACCGTAAAGTTCTAGTTTATGATCAACTAATTTGTATCCTAATTTTTTTGCAACATCTTTTTGAAGTTTTTCAATATCCTTGTCGACAAATTCTATTATTTCTCCGCTATTTATGTCAATAAGATGGTTATGGTCATCATTGATTTCATATCGAGCTTTTCCAGCTTTAAAATCATGTTTGATCAAAATTCCAGCTTCTTCAAAAAGTTTCACTGTTCTATAAACTGTAGCAATACTGATTTTATCATCTAAAGCAGTAACTCTTTTATGGAGCTCATCTACATCTGGATGGTCTTTAGAACCGTAGATCTCTTTTGACTCAGATAAAACTTTAGCTATAGTTTTTCTTTGGTCTGTGAGTCTAACACCTTTTTGTTGACATTTTTCTTCAATTGCATTCATCTAAATTAATTTAACTTAAATATATTGGTTTAATCAAATTTTTTTGTAATAATCTTTTTTTAATCAAAAGTTCAATATTAACAAGGTTAAATTGACCAAGATCTGTGTTTTTAAAGCCAAATATATTTGCATTTTTCGATATCTTTATTCCTTTTGCCACAGCTAAAGAAACTCTAATTGACGAAAAACTACCAGGTCCGTTGTTTACAAGAATTGAAAATTTACTATTAATATTTACTTTGTGTTTTTTTATCAGATTTAATATGTTTGATACTAATCGATCATTATTAATTTTTTGGTCTAAATCATGAATGTAAAAATTTTTATCAACCCTTAAACCGATTTTATTCTCTTTGCCTATGATACTCAAAATTAAAAAATCATTTATCATTACCTTGATTATAACTTTTTTACCTTTTCAAAACAATTTGTATTCAGATTCTCTAATAAACGCTATCGATGATTTTGGTATAGTTTCTCTAATGTACCACAGGTTTGAAGAGAATAAATACCCATCTACTAATATAAGATTAAATGATTTTAAGGAACACTTAAAAATAATTGAAGAGAATAAGATTAAGTTTATAAATCCTAAAAACTTTGAAAATGAATTAAAAAATAATAAGCTACAGCGAAAAATTCTTTTAACTATTGACGATGGCTTTTTATCTTTTTACAAAAATGCTTGGCCAATTCTTAAAAAGAAAAAGATACCTTTTTTACTTTTTGTAAGCACTCGGGAAATTGGAGCTTTCAATTACATGACTTGGGATCAAATAAAAGAAATAAGCAAAGAGCCATTTGTAGAAATCGGTAATCATAGTCATACACATGAATATTTAGCAGATGAAAATAATGAAATTATTAAAAAAGACATTGCAAAATCAATTTCTATTTTTGAGAAAAATCTAGGAAAAAATTCTGATTTTTTTTCTTATCCTTTTGGGGAATACAGTAATGATTTTAAAAATATTATTAAAAATTTTGGATTTAAATACGCCTTTGGTCAACATTCTGGTGTAATGGACGAAACCAAAGATTTTTACGAATTACCTAGATATCCAATTAATGAAAAATACGGGGAAATCAAAAGATTTAAGTCTTTAACTAAGACTTTGCCATTTAAATATAAAAAAATTTATCCAGACGAAAAATATCTTTTTCAGAATAAGAATCCACCTAATGTGAAAATTGAATTCTATGATAATATCAAAAATTTACAAAATGTTAGTTGTTATTCCAACGAAGGTAACAGTTGGAGACAATCAAACATTAAATTTGAAAATTCTAATACTCTTTTAATAAACATAAACGAAAGGTTCAAAGGTGAAAGAGGAAGAATCAATTGTTCATTAAGAGATCCAAGTGGATTATGGAGGTGGTTAGGAATTCAATTTGTTATAAGTGAAAAATAGTTTATGAAGCCAACTCAATTTTTTTAACTGAATTCACTAATCTTACTGGCTCAAAATCTGTTAATCTATTTTGTCTAATAATTTGATTTAATATTTTAGTGTATTCTAACCCTGTTTGAGCATAATTATTTAAAGTTTCAGTTAGTTCCAGACCTGAAATTTTTTTCTTTTTTTCTCTCAAAGAAAGTCTCTTCTGTCTAAATTTATTGTAACTTTTATGAGTATTTAAATTATTTTGGTATGCTTTAACGGATGCTCTTAGAATAGGAAATTTTAAAATTTTATGATTTTTATTACTTTCTCTATCTAAAGGTGCAATTCCTTGTCCGCTCCATGTCCATTGACCGAATATAGCATTACCCTCCAAAGCAAATCTTGAAGTACCCCAGCCACTCTCTTTTGCTGCCTGGGCAAGTGCAATAGAGGTTGGGATAATATCCATTCTTATTATTAATTCTTTTAGGTTACCTTTTTTTACTTTGTACTCTAATAATTTCTGTCTAATCCACTGTTTCTCCAAATCAGTAGTAAACTTTTTATTTGATAAACTTATTAGTTTTGCTCTATCAGAAAGTATTCTCTCATTTTCAGCGACAATTAAAGGTAATACAATCTTGATAAAAGTTTCTTTTTTTAATTTTGTACTCTGTAGAGCATCAAGATCTCTTGGGAACTGTGTAAAATAAATCGGTTTTACTAATTTTTGTGTTCGCACTTTTCCTAAATCATATTCTACATCTTTAAATAGATTTAACACAGTTTCTGTTTTTAAATTTAAATTTGGTAAAATAACCTCGTCAACACTTTTTCTTTTTACCTCTAGTTTAGGTTTTTCTTCCTTATTTTTTTTTGCTTCTGGTTTTTTTACTTCTTTTTTTATTTCTGGTTTTTTTACTTCTTTCTTAATTTCAGGTTTTTTTTCTTCTTTTTTAATCTCCACATTTTTTACTAATTTATTATCAGAAAGATAATTAAAACCACTGTAGCCAATGGTTGTAATTATTACCACTGATGTAATTACAATTATTACTTTTTTAGCTTTTTGTGGTTCAATTTGTTGTTTGTAAATCCCATGGAATAGGTCTGTGAATAAATGTCCAAAAAATTCAAAGGTGACCTTTCCTAATTTTGGAATTATGTTTAAAAAGTTTAAACCAATTTTTCCAAGTTGATCCCAAAAATCTTTTATTCCCCTGCCAATTTTTCTGTTTGTGTCATATTTAAAATTTTCGAATTTTCTTAATGCCCTATTTTTGTCTTTGATTTTATTATCTTTAAATTCTGCAATGTTAGATTTAATTTTGCTAATCGGCTTAACAAAGTTATCTCTTAAAAAATTAGATTTGAAATCTTTTGGAATTGTTATTTTATTTTTTCTTAAGATTAATTCTAATTGACCTGATGTTAAATTTTTTCTGCTTTTTTCGTAATCTTTTATTTCTTTAACATCATATATATATGCAAGTTCTACTAGTTTATCTCTATAGCTTAGCTTTTTTTTCATTGTACGGCCTCAACTGAGTTAACTTCTTTAACGTAATGTTTTAAAAGATTTTGAACCCCTTGTTTTAAAGTCATTAACGAGCTAGGACAGCCTGAACAGCTTCCTTGTAATTGAACTTTAACAACTCCATTTTCAAAGGACTTAAACTTTATATCTCCACCATCTCTTGCCACAGCTGGACGTATTTTAGTATCTAAAACTTCAATAATTTTATTCACAGTT
>MDSV01088462.1_pt1 | contig 13367 bp, 18 predicted proteins | sample 810851 | NCBI WGS metagenome assembly MDSV01 (sample SAMN05326640, study PRJNA326480) | marine metagenome | isolation source: seawater | place: Atlantic Ocean: North East | collected 2012 | reverse complement strand
CGTATGTATTTATCTTTTTATGGGTTTGCCACCCATAATATTGTTACTAACATCTAGTGCATTTTTAGCAGTTCCGTCTGGATTTCTCTTTTGAGGGGCTTTAGGAGCACCATATTTGCCTTTTTTCTTAGGTTTATGATAAGCCGCTGGAGGACTTGCTACAGTTGCAATATTTCCTGCACTTGTCGCACCTGCTGTTGCTTCTTCTTTTACTGATTCTCCGGCATGCATTGCCGCCATATGTTTTTTATACTTCTTAGTGCCTTTTTTATGTGGGCTTTTACCTTCAATAATATCTCTAATTAACATCTATTTTCCTCGTTTACTTTTTCTTTTTAAAATAGTCGTAAAGTTTTTTGCCGCCATATAATAATGCTAACACTCCTGCGGCTGGTAACCCATATTTTACAAGTTTTGATGCACCTGCTGGTGAAAGTTTAGTTGTTTTTGCAATACCATCTACCCAACCAGACTGTGGTCCTTTAAGTACTTGATTAAGTCCGGCACCATCTGTAACTGAACTTGGTATATTACTTATATTTGGTGTTGATAGTTTAGGTGGTGTTGGGTTAATCTTAGGTTTAGTTATTGGTCCTGGTACTACAGGAGGAATATCTGCTCCACCTGTTGTAGGTGCTGTTGTTACACCTCCAGGGTTTCCACCGTCTCTTGGTGCTATTGGGGCATTACTTCCTACAGGTCCTGTTGTAGGTGCTGTTGTTACACCTCCAGGATTTCCGCCATCCCTAGGTTGTGTTACTGGCAACTCTTTTGGAGCACCATTTGGCTTAGTAACAACATCATTTGGTGCTACTGGAGCCTTCATATTTCGAAACTCCCAAGGAACTTCTTTTATACCTGTAATGTTTTGAAACTTTTGTAGTATCTCTGGAGTAGGTCCTGATTTAGCAATTTGATCTTTAAGCTCAGTAGCTAAACTATCAGCATAATCATGAGTTTCTCCTTTAGCTCTAAGACTATTATATAGTTGCGATGGAGCATCCATAGTATCCCATTTTGCAGTCGGAGTAGCAAACAGTTGGTCTATAACTACACCAAAAGGCCACCACTCGTTAATGGGTTTTTTAATATCTGTTGTAAGTTCTCTTAATAACATACTACTATTTACCTTTCTTTTTGCGTCCAGACTTCATATTTGCACACCAGTGATACATCTTAGCTCGTTCACCACTTGCTTTTTTAGCCTTACTACGTAGGTCTGTAACACTTCCGTTACAACTAGCACCAGATTTTTTAACACGACCTGGTCTACTTTTGCCTTTTTTCTTACCATCAGCAAAGTTTTCACGCATCATTCCTAATATATCTTGTAATGTAAAAGGTAAACGTGCAACACTTATTTCTTCCATTTTTAATTGTTTAATAATGTCATATCTATGATGTCCATTTATAATCTTATTTTTACTATCTACTACAATAGGGTTATAATTACCTTCTTTAATCTTTATTAACTGTTTAGTAAAGTTTTCTTTTACTCTTTCTTGTTGTACTGGAATAATATTTTTAACTTTAACATATTCTATAGTATGTGGTAATACTTTTAAATCTTTTTTAGTAATTTGTGGAAGTTCAGCTCTAGCATAGTTCTCTTTTACAGATTTAAGTTTTTTAAGATCTTTATCTGATTTAGGTGCATAACCTTTTAAAATTTCTTCTAGTTCTTCTTCTGATATTGTATCAGGATCTTTATCTTTTAACACATTATAAAGTTTTTTCCCACCATATAAAGCAACAACACCTAATGAAACAGGTATTGAGTATGCGTATAACCAAGATAAGCCTTTTAAAAAAGATGCTAAAATTGGTCCTGTCCATGGTAAACTAAATGTACCTAAACTTGTTTTAGGATTACGTCTAATAAATCTTCCTAAAAATTTAATTGAAGCTAAACCAAAACGGAAAGCAGGAATAACCCATTCTTTTAGTTGAATATCTTCTTCAACAGGCTCTGACATATGTTGTTTAATAGTTTTAGCAGTACGTTCAAATTTATGATCTTTGTGTTTAAATCCAATACCGCCAGCCGCTTCCCAACTTGCTATATTTTTACCATAATCGTCAATTAATATATTAGGTGTACCATCTTTGTTAGTAGCATATTGTGATTTGTTACTATCAATAATTACATTAGTTGGCATAAAATCTTGTAGGTTATTTTTAATCCATTCTTTCTTTTGCGGAACACTATTTTTATCACCTGGTAACGGACTACTTAATATACTGTAAGATCCCTTTACCTTTTTAATAAGTGATAATAAGTTATCTGCATTGCTAGTTTTTGGTAAATTAATCCAAAAGTCTTTTTTGTCTTTAATTTTTTGTAGTGCAGGTTCTAGATCATCGCCTTTTATTTGGCGCCAATCTTTGCCTGTTAGTTTGGTCCAAGATCCAAAAAAGTCTGCTAATACTCCGTCCATGTCGACAAATATTTGACTTGTACTTGCAATCTCGCCTAATTCTTCTGCCATCTTAGCATAGTATAACATACTTTCATCGGTTTTGTCAACCGATTCTGCAAGTCCTAAATTGAATAATACATTAGTTTTAGACCCTTTAGTCTTTTTAGACATTGTAGGAGGTCTACCATCTTTATCTACTTTGTTACCAAACTTAGCGGCTTGCTTCTTAATAGCATCTACACCAACATCTGCTGTAGTGTTAACACCTTTTACAACACGGCCACCATTTTCGTGCATACGTAAGTAGTGCTTAAAACTTTTATTTTTAGGAACTTTATTTTCAAGGTCTTTTATGTTGTAAAATTTCATTTTTTACGTCCTCGAAATGATACAGGACCGTTAAGATAAGGTCTAGTAAACCAAAGTTTAAACCAGTCAGCATCTCCAGGCTGAATATTTAATTTTTTTTGTTTGTCTTTGAGTGCTTGTGCAGTATAACTAAGATTTTCTAAACTAACTGGTTCATAACCTTTGAACTCATTTATACCTGCTAGTCTTTGTAATGTTTTGATGTCCATTACCGCTCCATATCTAGCTTATATGGCAGTCCTAACACATCAAAAAGTTTAGCTGTAGTAGACGCACTTTTTAATGCCTTTAACATAGCTTGTTGTTTGTCTTCATTTCTATCAAAGAAACTTACAAATTTTTTCGCCGCTGAAGGGCCTACATATACTTTTCCACCTACTGAAATTTCTCCCTTTCCAGCGTTATAACTTAAAGGAAAAGGTTTGTTATCAGTACGCTGTGCTATATTGTTAAGCACATCTATCTTTGGTTTTTGTTGTTGAACAACTTTTTGTGGTTTTTTGAAGCCTATAAGTTCATCTAATACTTCATCAGGAGTAGTTAGAACTTCTGTTTCTTTTCTTTTCTTTTTAGGTTTCTTATTTAAACCTAGTTTTTTAACATTCATGTATTCGCCACCAACAGGAACATCTTTTGTAGCATTTTGTTTTGTTACAATGCCAACACCATATTCGTTGGCTTTAATTTTATTGTTCATTAATGCATCGTGATTTTTTTCTGCATATTCACTTGCACTTTTTTCACTATAGAATGTTTTTACTATTTTACCATCTTGATTATATACTGCCCAGTATTTCTCGTCATTGTCGTCTTTGTGTTTTACTACATGACTAAATGAATCATGTCCGTGTTTAGGATCATATGCTTCATCTAAATCTTTTTTGTTACAATTACAATGTGGACAGCTTGGTTTGCAACCACAGTCTTCTGCTTTTACATCTGCTCCACAACACTTGTCAGAACAATGTGTATCTCTTGTTTCGCCTTCTTTAGCAAGTTTAGTTGCTGTTGCATACATTACTGCATCAGCATCTTTACCGTAGCGATCTTTAAAGTCGCCTTTGGCTTTCTTCATCCCTTTTACAATACGTTCTTTTTCTTTTTCTTCGCCTTTAGAAAGTTCACGTTCTTCTACAGGATCAACACCCATAGCACCTTGTACAGATTTAAATAATTTATCTGCTAGATCTTGTTTAGGAACACCTTGTTTAAACGAATCAAAATCATTATTAAGTGCGGCCGCTCTCATTTTACTTGCACTCATACCTTCAGCACCATCAGCATCTGGGTCACGTTCGCCTGCACTAATAACATTAATACTTTTAAATTTATAAGGAATAACGCCTGACTTATCAGGCACACCATTATATTGATTAAAAAGTTTATCAAAACTTTCTACTCTATCAGAGCCTGCTACATATACAATATCAGTATAACCTTGTGTTTGTAGATACTGTAGCATTTGAATAGGTGTTCTTACTTCTGAATGCCCTATATTAATATCTGGAAAAAATGATTTTGCAAATGCAATTTTAGTATCAAAGTCCAAAGGATCTGTTTTAGCTTTTTGAGTTTGAGATAAAAATAGATAATGATCACCTGATTGTGATTTTATTGTACTAACAAGTTTTTGGTGACCAATAGTTGGAGGATTTAATCTACCAAATGCAACTATTGCTGTTTTATTTTCAGCCTCATATAATTTTCTTAGACGCATTCATTTCCTCCGGTGGATTCTTTTCGTAATCTACTATGTTCTGTGCAAGTTGTACTTTTTCTTCAGGTGAAATAAGTGTTTTAGGATCGACTGACAGATCATATTTTAATACGTAATGGTTACAACCAGCATTAATCATTGGCATTATGTGTCCTTGTATAACGTCTTCGTTATAATCACTTTTACATTTTTCAATTGCTGGCAAATAGTGCTTTCTATAGAACATGGTATCATTAAGCATATGGTATTGCAAATCATCGCATACATCGTACGGTAATTTGTCTACATCGTCTTGTTTAAAAAATTCATCTATTCTCATGTTCTTTACCTTCTGTTAGCTTTTGTTTTAATTCTGCTATTTCCTTTTCTAATTTGGCAATTTTTTCCTGTGCCTTTTTTATTTCCTCCAGGCCTCTATATCCATACTCTGTATAACCACCTTCTACCATTTACGACAACTCCAGTATCTAGCTTTTGTTCTAGGTCCTGGGTTATCACAGTTGTGTCTTGCTCTAAAGCTCTTACGTCTTTTTGGATTATTCTTTTTAATGCTCATTGCTTTACCTTTGACGCTTGATCCACCGTGTCCAAAGTTAACTTTTTTAACATTGCCTGTCTTAGGGTCTTTCACATATACTTTAAATTTCTTAACATCACCTTGCATTGGTTTACCAAGTTGTACTTTACGTCCTTGGTACTCTGCTTCGTCAGTAATTTCATCTTCATTGTACCACATCTCACCGTATGCTTCATAGAAGTCATCATCGTCATCATATGTTTCGTCAATGCTGGCATCAGCAAGTGTTTTAAGTCTATTTAATTCTTCATTTTCTTTTTCAGCTTTGCTGTACTTGTCTTTAATGCGTCCTAATTCTTCTTGACTAGCACCTTCACGTCCTGCTTTAGCCGCTCTTTTCATATATTCTTTACCGTGCTTTTTTACACCAGTATAATATTGTAAACCGCTTTCTTCTAGATAGTCTTTAAATGTTTTAGTCATCTTTTTCCTTACCTTGATTTAGAATTGTAACCTGGAGTTGGTGTTTGTTGGTCATCATTCCAATTAAAGCCACCGCCAGTTATTACGTTTCCACCCTTCATTTGTGTCATTAAGTCATCAGCATCTTTGAATATTGTATAGTCCAATGTGTCTGTTCTTAATAACATTACAGTTGTAATACCATCTGCTAAATGATAACTAGAATACGCAATTTTAGAATATGCAAGATTCATTTTAACCATATCAGCAGTACCGTCATCGTTAATTGCATCAGCAATTAAATCGCCTGGATTAAAAGGCTTGTGATGTGAGTTTCCTGATTGTTTTTTTGATAGGCTATCATAATTTTGTACTAATGCTTGAATAGTTTTTTCAAATAAATTATATGTATCTGCTTTATCTGCATAAGGTTCTAACACTTCAATATTTAATGCTTTGAATCCTGAAGCATTCCAGTTGTACTTACTACCTTCTTTTGCTCTACCTTTGATAACATTAAATTGGTTACCGTTATACTTACGTGCAGGCACTTGTTTTTGTGTATTGTCTTTTTGTGTAACTGAGATTCTTGCATCTTCGGGTGCCTTTTGCATAATCTTATTAATTTCACTTGACCAAACTTGCCACCCGGTAGTTGCTTTTGCAATAGATTTACTATTAAAACGTCCGCCTGTTTTTGCACTAGCTTTAATTTCTATTTCTTCGTCACCAATTTTAAGATCACCCTTCTTACCTTTTTCAGCAGGGTTACCCATCATTGATAATGCCATTTCACCTGGACCAATTGCGCCTGATGTTGTACCTGGAGAATAACTAAAAATATTTTCTTGTACAAAAACATCAAATACTTTTTTATACTCTGGATTAACATGATCCTTAATATTACCACTAGGAGTTGAAATAACTTTAAGCATATTAATTACTTTACCATCTACACATGCTTGTAGAAATCCTTTAATTTCGTCTTGTGTAACATCACTACCTTCTTGCATATCAAGTATTTTTCCGAACAATGCTTGTTTAAGAGTTTTTGTAAACTTCTCTGCATTAACAGACATCTTTTTATAAGAAGCTCTATCTCTTGAAGTCATAGAACTTGTATCTACGTCATCTTGATAACCTTGTACTTTGTTACCTAGTGTAACTAATACACCTGTTACTTCTTTTACAAAGTTAATTGCTTCATCGCGTTCAGAACGAGCTGAATCACGTTGGGCTCTTAACGTTTCAAAGTCTTTTGTTAAGTTATCTAAATTTTTAGTAAAGTTACTCAAAACATCTTGCTTTTGTTTTTCGTCCATTGGAATAGCTTCAAGCATTTTAATGTTTTTTGCTAACTCCTCAAGATCTGCTTGTGCCTTTGCGTCGGCTTTTTCAAGTTCTTTAACTGAGTATAATTTTTGCTGTACGTTTGGATTTGCTTTTGCTTCAACAGTTGTATCTGTAGGTGCTTCTCCCTTTGCTTTTGATACAAAGTTTTTTACTATATCATTAAGTTTACTAATTCTATCATATAAATCTAATTTTTCTTGATTTTTTTCAGCAGGAATCTCAGACATAGCTTTACTAATAGTTTGTATGTCATGAACAGCATGTTGGATTTGCAGGCCTTCGTTGGCTTCTGCTAATTGCAATTCATTAATAGATTCTTTTATATTCCAAAATCGCATTAAACACTTACCTCAATATCAAAGTTATCGTATCCTAGATCAAATAGCTTATTTGCAATATCGTTAGCAACATCGTCTGATTCGCTTTCGCCTAATTGTTTGTGTGTTTGTACAGTAAGAACAGTTTGACCTTCTTCAGTATCGTATAAATCGTATGAAGTCTCATCTTCCAGCAATGCTACAGTAGCCGAACTAGTTACTTCTTCTACTACAATCTCGTCTACTTCTTCTACTTTGTCAAATACGATATTAATATAATTTTCCATGTTCTTATCCTAATGATTTAATAAAATACTGTTTACTGTACCATCAGTATATACAAGTTTAGCTCTAATGTACACATAGTTTCCTGTAAAATTTGCAATTTTAGACGCAGTTTCTACAGAAGCAGTATATGTATGTACATCAAACCAGTCAGTTTCTGCTGGTGTTGTAGCTAATGATGCTTGTATTGTAATAGTACCTGAAAGTCCTGAATAGTCATACTGTACAGTATGCACTCCATCGGATCTTCCATAGTATCCGTCACCTTTAAAGCTAGATCCAGTTACAGTGGTGACTGTGCTATCTCCTGGATGTGTGTTTGCTGATAAAATTATTTCACTATTGCTTGGCATACACTTATTTATCTTATATCTTGCTTGTAGACATATTCGACGATCTTACTAATTTTAGTACCTAAAGCTATTTGTGCCAGCATTAGATACTTTTTATTTGTAACCCAGAAGTATAAACCGTCTGTAAAGTGTGATTTAGTTATAGCTTTTTTAGCAGTAGCACCAATTCTAACATTTAATGGATTAGCTTCGCACCAAGAAACAAATCGTGGATCGCAACTCTTACTTAGTATACATTTGTATTTCCATTTTACTGGATTGTCAGATATATGTGTATTTGTGTTGTTAAAAAGAAAATCTTCAATATCAGAATTTTCTGGCTCATGTAAACTTATACCATCAACTTGTTTAGATAAATCAACTAACCATTCTAATTGATTTGAATAAACGTCTAGGGTTATACCTTCAATTCTAGTCATAGCTTCGTCTTTATGTGAATCAAGAGCAGAATATATAACCATGCAATCCATGAATGTTTCTAGACTAACATTTTTTTGTTTATTACGTGGATATCTAAAAGGACTTAGGATAGGTACATCAGACTCTGCTTGGAGTTGCATTTCGTCAAGCCTGGACTTAGCATAACCTAAGTTCATTCCTCTAAAAAGCGGAGCAAGTTCACATCTAATTCTAAGTTTGAAAAGGTATTTGTTATAAAATAAATTACTAGTTTGGTACTTTTTCAACATTTTTTGTTGTTTGTCCAGATGTTACAAGGCTCAATTTTGAACCAGAAGTTTTAATCTTAAGATGACCACCATCTCTAAGATCTCCAAATAATAGCTCTTTACTTAACGGACGTTTAATTTCTTTATCAATGTATCGTTGCATAGGTCTAGCACCCATTTTATCATCAAATCCATTTTCAACTAAATGATCAATTGCTTCGTCACTAATTTCAACAGTAACGTTCTTGTCTGTTAACATTTCTTTTAACTCTACTAAAAATTTACCAACAATTTTAATCATAATAGGTTTTTCTAGTTTGCCAAATGTAACAACACCGTCAAGTCTATTTCTAAATTCAGGTGCAAAGAAACGTTTAAATTCTTCATCTCCATAATCACCATTAGCATCTTCGCTAAATCCAATAGTATTTTTCTCGGCTTGTTCAGCACCTAAGTTAGTAGTAAGAACAAGTACGCAATTTCTTGCATCTGCTTCTTTACCATCTGATCCAGTAACCTTACCATTGTCCATAATTTGTAAAAGTATTTGTGATACATCAGGATGTGCTTTTTCAATCTCATCTAACAGTAATACACAGTTTGGATGTTCTTGTAACTTATTAATTAACTGTCCGCTACTCTCTTCATGTCCAACATAGCCTGGCGGTGATCCAATCAATTTAGCTACACTATGTTTTTCTTGATATTCTGACATATCAAAACGTGCAAGATGTACACTTAATTGTTTAGCAAGTTGTTTAGCAAGTTCTGTTTTACCTACACCAGTTGGTCCCATAAACACAAAACTTCCAATAGGTTTTTCTTCTGATTTAAGTCCTGCTTGTGCAACAAGAATTTTGTCAACAATTTCTTCAATAGCATTATCTTGTCCATATACTTCTGCTTTAAGATTTTTATCAAGATTTGCAAGATTATTAGTTTCTTTTTGTTGAATTTGTTCAGGTGGAAGATTAACAACTTTTGCAAGTTCAAATTTAATTTCTTCAGGACCTACAATTCTATTTTCTTCTTGATTTTTTACTTTAAATCTTGAACATGCTAAGTCAATTAGATCAATAGCTTTATCAGGAAGTTTTTTGTCAGTCATATACTTAACACTAAGTTTTACAGACTCTTCAATTGCTTCTTGTGTAATAGTAGTCTTATGAAACTCTTCGTAATACTTTTTAATACCTTGTAGAATATCAGTAGTAGTTTTTTTGTTTGGCTCGTCAATACTTACACGTTGGAATCTACGCATCAATGCACGATCTTTTTCAAAGAACTTTCTATATTCATCCCAAGTTGTTGATGCAACTACTTTGATATCACCCTTGCCTAGTGCAGGCTTCAACATATTAGCTAAATCATTTGAACTGTTACCGCCACCGGCTCCAGCACCATTCATCATATGTGCTTCGTCGATGAACACAATAGTTTTGCCTTGGCGTTTAATAGCCGCCATAACAAGTTTAAATCTTTCTTCAAAGTCTCCGCGGTATTTACTACCTGCTAACATTGCACCAATGTCTAAATTATATACACTATATTCTTGTAAGAAAGTAGGAACTTCTTTATTGACAATACGGAATGCAAGTCCTTCTGCAATAGCAGTTTTACCTACTCCAGGATCTCCTACTAACATAACGTTATTTTTACTTCGTCTTCCAAGTGCAAGTGCAATAGTTTCTAGCTCGTCTGCACGACCAATAACAGGATCTATTTTACCTTCTTCTACTTCTTTGTTAAGATTAGTAGTAAATGCTTTTAAAGCTCTTTGTGCATGGCTCTGTAATTCTTCATCTTCTAAATTCGTTTCAAATTCTGCATTTAAATATTCAGCAAACTTTTCTTTATCAATTCCGGAGGCTTGTATTTGGTAATTAGCCCATGATTTCTTTTCACTCATAAGACTTAAGAAAACATCAGTAATATCAATATTATGACGTCCGCTAAAAAGTACTTGTGTAAATGCTCGATTAAGAACACGTTCAACTGTTTGTGTTTTCTTTGGCTTATATTTTGTACCTTCTTCAACTTTGATATCTTCTAGTTTTGTCTTAAGATAATCCATTAGATTATTTTTAAGTTGATTAACATCTGTACCAAAGCCATCTAATATATTTAGAAACTTGTCTGAACACAGCATAGCAAACAATAGATGCTCTAGTGTTACATATTCGTGATTCAGTTTTTTAGCATCTTTGATTGCTTTTTCGAAAACAACTTGTAATTCTTTTGACGGTTCAACCATTAATCTTCTTCTCCATTCTTTGTAATAGTATATATGATTTTATTAAGTTTGTCAACTATATTTTACCTCTTATTCGCTCAATTCTTTGAATATCAGCTGTATTTAAATTAGTTGGAATTTTGGTAATAATCTTAACTAATATATTACCAGTCCTTCCGTTTTTTCTATCCGGAAGACCTTTACCATTAATACTAAAAATTGTATTTGGCTGGGTTCCCTTTGGAATATTTAACTTAACCGACGTTCCATCTGGTAGTGATATTGGTATAGATGTACCTAATATGCAATCAAAAACATCAATATCTTGTGTAGTTAATAAGTTAATTCCATCAAGTTGGAACTGTCTGTTACCTTGTATAGCAATTACAACATATAAATCACCAGGCGGTATTTGCTGTATATCATGTTGTCCCATTGCACCGTATCTAATACGATCACCGTTATTAATTCCTTTTGGTACTTTAATTTCAACTGTTTGCTCTCTTCCGTTGTTTAATCGGTAAGTTGCTATTACAGTTTTTCCTGTATATGCTTCTGCAATACTGATGTTACAACCAATAGTAATATCTTGGTTACGCATTTGTTGTCTTGCACCAAATCCAAATTGACCCATAAGATCGTTAATATCAAATCCGCCAGCGAATCCTCCGTTATTAAAATGTTGCGAAGTAAACTGTGGTTGTGGATTATCGTATTGTTGGCGTTTTTGAGGATCTTTTAATGTGCTGTATGCTTCGTTAATTTGTTTGAACTTTTCTTCACTACCCCCATTACGGTCAGGGTGGTGTTGCATACTTGCTTTCTTGTATGCTTTTTTTAATTGCTCTTCTGAAGCATTTTTGTTTACGCCTAGTACGTCATAGTAATCCATACTAGTACTTATTTTAACTATTTGTTACGTCTACTTGATCCGGTATATAAGCCGAACCATGCCGCACCAGCACCTACAACAATACTAATCAAACCTGATTGTTCTAGTGTAGGATTCGGTAACTCCATGTACCATATAACACATTTATATAGAAGTATAATATAAGTTGTAATAAAAATACGTGGAAAAATTCTCCAAGCATCTACGGCTCTTGCCATATGAATAATTTTAACATATGGGTTAGGTCCTAGATCTTTTACACTTGTATCTACTTCTAAGTCTAATTTTACTTTGCGTGTAGTCGAATCTTTATTTGAAACAACTTCTGCTTCGTATTTTTGTTCTTCGTATGTTATAGGTTCTTTCTTAGTTACTGGTTCTAAGTCTTCTGGTTTTTTTCTAGGCATTACTTTTTCCCTCTTTTTATATTTTCTATTTCTTCTTTATTTCTAGCAATACTATCACTATTACGGCCTATAGTTGCATCTTGTGCTTGATCAATAAGTTTTTGCATTCTTAAACCTTTTTCTATATCAGAGTCTAAATGTAAATCTTTATTAATAATTTTTTCTAGTTTTAATGTACCTATACGTTCGTTAGCAACGTATCGCCAAGTATATCCTCTAGAGCTATAGCATCCAAATACAGTTTCTCGTAAACCTATTTTAACTATTGTAGACTGTTCTCCGTCTAGTAGTACTTCGTCTCCTTCATTAAATGCAGGATTGAATCTAAATTTTAATCCTTGCATAAAATTTGTAGCAAAATCTTTGAACCAGAATGCCGCACTTATACTAATTAGGATAGCAATCCAAGGCACCAACATTGATGCTACATCTAAACCTAACTTATCAAAGGCATCCATTACTTACACTTCTCACATTTACATTCGCCACACACATCATTAGCACAGTTGTCGCAAATTTTACCGCAATGAGAGTCGCAATGACATTTTTCACATTTCATTATTTTTTCCCTTCAATTTTTTTTATACGAGATTCTAACTCGTCCAACTTCTTGGCAATCTTTGGGTGTACTTTACGCCATGCCTCTGGATCTTGATTTAACCAAGTCCAACCATATCGATCACGCAACCAGTCACAATATTGATCAAACTTTGCATAACCCCATAGACCTATTCTAGTATCTTTAATATAAAATAAGCAAGCCGCACCTAGTAGTGAACCTGCAATACTAGTATAAATCCAAATATAGTCCATATAATACTCCTGTTATATAGTATATTTATCGGATTAGTAGTGACAAGATAGCGATCCACCGGGCTTAATTTCGGTAAGATCTTCAACTTCTACTTTTGGTGAGAGTTTACAGGTTGTGTCTTTACTACAACTAATTACCAGCAGTATCAGTATCAGCAGGCTTAACAGCGTTCTCATAATATACGATAATTTCGGTTTGCTGTTCTATGTAGCGTCTTAGGTCTGCTATGTTGATTGCAAGGTTTTCGTAGTCTTTCATTGATAGAACAACATATGCTAATTCGCCATGCTCTTCTTTAAATTCTTTCACAAAGGATTCGTAGTTTTCTGCTGTAACAACATAAACTCTAGTATCTACTAAGTCAATCGGTTTTGGTCGAGCTACTATCGGTACTGTTGTCTTCTCTATCTGTGTCACTACTTTTATCTCCGGTTCGCGGAACGTCGAGCAACCAGTTAGGAAGAGGAGTATCGCCATCACCGCCAGTAGCGGCTTCAAGCTCGCGCCATAATTTAGCTGTGGCACCATTCATCCTTCCTTCTAAGTCTTCGCTATCTCTG
>MDSV01065326.1_pt1 | contig 13368 bp, 6 predicted proteins | sample 810851 | NCBI WGS metagenome assembly MDSV01 (sample SAMN05326640, study PRJNA326480) | marine metagenome | isolation source: seawater | place: Atlantic Ocean: North East | collected 2012 | reverse complement strand
AGAGCTTCCACCACAGGCGCGCTACCTCCATGCGGTACCTGTTGGTGCGGTGGTACAGCTTCATGTTTTTCGTATTGTTCACCGGGCGAAGAGTCTCAGGATCGCGCTCCAGCTCCTTGGGGTATCGGCAGCGTTTTAGAAAGGGGCCGTCGCCCGTAGTGGGCTCGGGGCCAAAGCCACGCTCGTTCGCGTAAAGGCCCTTTTGAGTCAGCGTCACGCCGCCTCCGGCGTGGTCTTCGTCGTCGACGTCAACGGTGAACATAAACAGGTGTGAACGGAAAAGCATCGCCCTCTTCTGTTCTGGAGTCAGGCCATTGTACTTCTCCTTCTCAAATTCTTTCTCCAGCTCCTCCTCACTGGGCACGGGTCGACACTCAAACTGCGTGCCAAGGAAGCCTGGCGCAAACTCCACGTATTCGCCTTCGGCGTCCTTCATCGTTGCAAAGTACATGGGGATGCTGGCTTGTGCCTCACGGTTTTTCTCCAAACCATTGGTCACGTTTCCGAGGACTTCAGTGACAGCACGCACTTGCTCCGCATTGAGGTCCCGCTTCCAGTCGTCTGCGGAGGCCTTAAACCCTTCCAAATCGGGGTACGGGTTGAGTAGGCCGTGCGCCTCCCAGCAGTTAAAGGGCACGTACAGCTCAATGTCGTTGACCTGGGCACGCGAGCTCAAGTTGTAGAACGTCTGCAACACCGGCTTTAGCACCTGCTTTTTTTGCTTCGTCTTTGGGTCTATTTCGTCCGTATCCGTCGGCACCATCCTCCACTCCTTTCGTGGCCGAAAGTTCTTCTCCCCCAGTTCTGCGATCTGTTCCTTCACTTGCTCACTGGGTTCTTCGTCTTTTGCCGTTCCATTGATGTTGAACAGGAGCTTTCCCATCATATTCTCCTGCTTCGTCAGGACAGTCGACAGGTTGGCCTGCTGCATCATCAGGGTGTCGTAGACCTCCCAGTCCAACAGGTTTTCGACCTTTGCACTGGCCGCGTCCTTCCTGCGTTGAACGGCGGCCGCTTGTGCCGCTGCTACCTTTTTAAGCGCCTCTTTGTCTAGCCCTGCGCGATCCCTAAGCTCGCTCAGACTCTCTTTCTCCTCCTCTTCCGCCTTCCTTGCCGCCTCCTCTTCCGCCTTCCTTGCCGCCTCCTCTTCCTCCCTCTTTTCCGGCTCTGACATGTCAGCGTCACCTTCCTGTAAGCCGCTGTGCCCTTGTTTCAGCTTCTTTGCATTTGGGTCCGACGACGATTCACCGGAACCACGCTTCAGGGCTTCCGTGTCCGTGTCGACCGCCAGGCGCGCCAGGCGCGGCACGAGCGCGCGCTCGTTTGCCTTCTCGCGCATGGTCATGGCGCGGCGCATTGGGCACGCGGAAAGGGCACGGCCCCAGCCCCTTCCTCCCGCCTTTGCTACTACAAGAATGCACGCCCCTTCTTATCACACATTACGGACCCCTTGACTCGCCACTCCTAACTTCTCGGCCCGACGCCGAGCCTGGCACGGCGCTGCCTCTTGACTGATTCGAGTGCTGCCAGCTGTTCGGCCTCCGTGAGATCCGCAGCGGAGTCCACGTCCGTGCCGCGCTCAAAGATGTGCGTGTCAGCGCCAGTGGATCCCGTCACCAGAGCAACCAGCTTGTTGAAGTACGGCCCTTGCAGCTCTGCTCCCAGCTGCCCGTCGCTGCCGACGAGCCCGTGTCGGATGAGGCAGCGATCGAGGTCGGACACGACCTCGTGCACGTGCTGGAGCTCGAAATTGGACGCCAGCCATGCCAGAAAGTTTGACGCATTTGTGTGGCACGACTTGACGCGCCGCGCCGCCGCAACGACGCCTGAGGGGTCGCCCTCGCTCAAGACGTGCTGCCACAAGACTTCGGAGACGTCTGCGCCGTGCTGCGCGCGCGTAAACGCGACGAGCAGCAGACAATGCGCCACGAGCGCCGTGTCGGCGCTGTAGCTTGCGGAGCGCACGCGCGTGGTGTATGCGGGACCAAAGCTGGTCAGCTTTGGCATGCCGTCAATGTGTTTCGAGGAGATTGGGTCATAGCCGTAGCCGTTCAATTTCCAACTATCGCCATCGGGCAAGAGCTCGGGGCAAAAGGCAATCGTGTCCGGGTGCATGTTTGCCTTGAAGATCCCGTGCCCTGCGTGCACGGCGCTTAGTTCGTTGAGCTTGTCAAAGACCGGTCCGCACACCGTCACCAGTACGCGTCGAAGGTGGGCCTTGCGAGACGTGACGGTGGCCGTGCGGTATTCTTGCATCAGGTCGTCGAGAGTGAAAGTGCTCAATTGGCCGACTACGACCATTCCGGAAATGGGCCGAGGCTCGCGTGGCGCGCACAAGCTTGTATCAACGATGGCGTCCGTTGGTTTCTTGTACGGAAACCAGGCATCGAGGTCGGGCACGCCTTGGGTGTAGAAGGCGGCGAGCACGCAGGGAGCAATTCCGCGCGCCGCTGCCTCACACAGCATGCTGAGCTCTTTGGCGCACGCCTGCCCCGCCGTTCTGCCGTGTTCATCTCTCCCGCCCCCGCCCCCGTCCGCGGCGTCGCCGTTGCGCTCGGTCTTTTGCACGCGCTTGAAGTCGACGCGGATGCCCGAATCGAGCAGCGCGTCGGTCTTGTCGGAAACGTGGCCGTAGCTAGCACCGTCGGGGACAAACGACGGGACGTTACACTCCAGAGTAGCAACCGCAAACGATTTGACGTGCGCCACCCGACTCCGCACGGGCGCCAGATTCGTCACCGTGTTGGATGTGCACGCCGCGGTGGCAAAGGTGGTCATCCAGAAGTCGGCGTGTCCGCCCGCAACGGCGGAATCGAGTGCCAGAGTGCACGGCTCTGCGCCTTCAAGTGTGGGAAGCGCCGCAATGACGCCGTGCTGGCGGTGAAGGACGTCTTCAATCCACTCGGTTTGTGTGATGCCGTAGGGTTTGGGGGTGGGATTGGGCGTGGCGCTCAAGGTGGGGCCCGCTGCGTGCTCGGAGGCTTTCGGCGAAGACGCGAGCGGACTCGATCGCCGGGCCTTCACCCGCTCTTGCGCAGCTAGTTCGGAAATGGTCTGGGCAATGCTTGGGGGTCTTCTGTCGGTGCGCAGCATCTGGGCCGCCAATTCGGAGCTATTCATGGGCCGCGCAATCCTGCTTATGGACGCGGCCGGCGCCAGAGACCCAAAGCATCGACCTGCCGGCGCCGTGAGGCAGCGGCCATAGGGTTTGCACCCAGCTACTACACTTGGAAAAAAACGCACAACAAAACCCGCGCATCGCTATTAGGTGTCGGCGCCGAGATGCGCAGCGCAGGGCGGTGAGTGTACGCGACTACTTGCGGTCGCTTTGCCCCACGTGGCTCGTCGACTCGAGGAACATGAAGAAGATGGACACGCCGAGAAGCGAGACGATGCGCACCGCACGCAGCGGCTCCCTGGTGCGTACATTGGATGCAACGAGCTGCACGCAGATGGACACCGAGATGCGCTGCGCCATGCGCAGGAACAGCGCAAAGAACTCGAAGACGCCCGACGTTGGACCAATGTCCAGCCCAGGAACAGGTGCAGTGTCGGTGATGCTTACATCGGGTGCCAATCTGATCACTTCAGTGCCGGGAGGGACGGGAGCAACGCCTGCTCCCGAGCCGAGGCGCGTTCTGACGGCCGTGCGCAGCGCTTTGAGTGAGGACGGCAGCGCTCCCAAGACGACGGACAGTGCAAGGACAATGCCGATCAGCTCCTCTTCGGACAGTCCGGCCTCGTGGGCCGATTCCAGGAGCTCTGATGCTATGTTGTACGACACACTAAAGGCCAGGTCGGCACCGAGCGAACTCAGTGCAACGGCGGCGCTCATGATGGGCCAGCGTCACGACCGACTCTCGCACAGAGTGTCGATGCGCGGACTGAGTCGCGAGGTGGTCGTGCTCGACCGTCTGCTAGCGTGCTGCGGCGACGCGTCGCTCTACCTTCGACGGTTGATTGTTAGCCCTATGGAGGCGTCGAATCCATCTGTGCCCAAGCAACCGCGACGGAAACGAAAGAGGGAGCGCGCCGACGGCGTTCTCTGCGTTTTTGGGTGTGCACTCTGCAACGTGATGCACGTTTTGCGTGGACGGCAAGATCACGTGGCGGCGGAAAGCGTGCGGACGCTGCGCAACATCCTCGAATCGCCTGCGCGGACGCTGTCCACATCCAGAGGCGCAGACTTTGAGCACCTGTATCGAGGCTTTGCGTCGACACACATTGCATCGGAACAGTTTGGTCGGATGGACGAAGCGTGCCGCAACCCAGTGACGCACCGCCGACGCGAGCGCAACGACGATGTTGCACTTGGCGCGGGAGTCTCCCTCTTTGCCGCACTTGCGGCGGCGAGCGAAGATGCGGAGAACTCTGCGGCGCTGCTCTTTGTCATAGAATACCATCTCGGCGCAATGGCGACGGCTCTCTGCAACTGGACCACGCAGTTCCCAATTGGTGCCATGCCTGCCGACCATTGCGCTGCGCTGGCCGCAGAGCAGCGAGCGCTCGACCGGGCAGACGTCGCTTGCCGTGCGGGGCGACGAGCAGCGAAGGAACTTGAGCTGGACACCTACAACACCGTACGGCTCGTCCTGGCTTGCATGCGACGGGCCATGTGGCCGCAGGAGTGCGTCATCGAGAAGTCAACGCAGGCTGGACTGTGCGCGTGGATTGGGACCGAGGCCTTCTTGGACGAGGAGCACGTCCCGGTCGTCGTCAAGCCGTGCGGCCCGGGCGATGTCCGCGTCCCGCTCAGCGCGCTCAGCGCGCTGCCGGAAAGCGGCCGAGGTGGAAGCGATGCCACATCGGGGTGCGACGATGGGAGCTCGATCAGCGGCAGCAGCAGCTACTGCTCCTACTGCTCTTCGGCGAGAAGTGGCAGCTCGTGCGATTCGCTTTGTCCAGGAGACGGCCACAACGCCGACGTGCAGGAGGTGGCGATGGTCGATGCGTGCGGCGCGCTCGATGCGGCCTTTCGGCTGCGCACATTTTTGTAGGACGGTTGGGCACATTATTCACTATTCTATTCTTACATTCGACACCACGTGCGCTTTAGTCGGTAGGCATACACTAGTAGCATCATCCTGCACGTTGCCACCGGAGTGCCGCTGCCGTGGCCTTCGCCGTCTTCCCATCCAAACACCGCCCTACCGTCGCGCACACTGTACCCCTGCTCCTCGGGCTCGGTCTGCGTGGCGGCGTCGGCGGTGGTGGGTTGAACTGGAGCCGACGGGGGCGGTGCAGCGTCGGTGGCCTCCGCCGCCGGTTTGCTCTGCTGATCTCCCATTTACGCCCTGTTGCTGCTGCTGCTGCCACCGCCGCCGCTGCCGCTGCCGCTGCCGTTCGACGCCGACGAGTATGGCTCTTTAGCGTCGCGCTCGATCTTCTTCGCCTCTGCTTCCGTCTTTTTGAGCCCCACCTCGCGCTCCTTGATGCCCATCGCACGGTCGTTCTGCTCGTCCTTCTTCTCGCACCGCTCGCACTCCTCCTTCTCCACGGCCATCTCTTTGGCCTTGTCCACGGCCTTGTCGATGTCCTCCTTGGTTGCGCCAATGGCGTGCAGCACCGCCGGCATCGCCAGCTCGACGGGGACGAGCCCCACCTCGTACAGCTTGGCCACCTCCTCGGTCGCCGCCAGCGGCGACGTCAGCAGCTGCAGCTGGCCGACGTCCTCGTCGGGACCCTCGGCGTAAATGTCACGGTAGCACTGCGTGAGCACCGAGTTGACCGCCTTGGCCATCTGGCTGACGGTGGTGTTCAGCAATGATAACTGCGAAGTCGACTTGCCCGCAAAGCGGCCGCTGAAGATGAGGTCGGCGGGGATGCCGAACGCGCAAGCGAACTGCTCGATGGCCAGACGGGACAGCGCCTCCAGGTCGCCGCGGGACTCGGGCTGGTGGAGATTGGGCGCTACCTCTTGCTCCTTCGGGACGCAAAACAGCGACGGAGGGATCTCGGGCGGCGCGTAGGGCGCCTTGCCCGCATTGTGCAGGCGACCCTGCCCTCCGAAGCTTTGCAGGTCGTGGTCTGGCTTGGGTGCGCGCGTCTGCAGTCGGTTGATCATGTCGCACATGGACTGTTGGAACTGCAGCGCCTTTGCCTGGTGCGCATTCTCGTCGTGGTCCGCACCCGCCTGCACGGCACGACTCTCGCTGTCGAAGAAGAGGTTGCCCGGGTCGAGCTGCGCCGTGTCCTTCTTGCGCATCTGCGTCACCATGCGTGGACGCGCGCGGCAGCTCTCGGCTGTGATGGCCAGCTCGGTCAGCGCGCCCACAAACGAGCCGAGCTCAAAGACCGACGCAAGCGGCGAGTTGACGTTGCCGATGCTGTCTGGGTGCTGTTTGACGAAGACGCGCGCCTCCTCGTCCTCGCGCGTGCCCTGGCCGGGCAAGTTTGAGTACACCAGGTACTCGCGCGTGTAGCCCTGTCGCCCGCCGTGCACGTACGCAATCTCGTAGGTGCCCAGCAGCGGCACCACGGGCACGACCACGGGCGGGATGGCGGCCGCCGCCGCATCGACGGCCGCAGCGGCCTTGGCGGCGCGCGAGCCTTTGCCTTTGAGGATGGGCGGCGGTTGCGCCGCTTTGCGCCGCTTGGCCAAGAGCACGCTGCGCCGACTGTCGTCGATCTGCTCCTCGTACGAGACGCAGCACATGCCCCACTTGAGCATGCAGTCGATGACCTCCTGCGCAAAGGGAATCCACACCTCGCTCAGGTGCTGCTTGAAGGCGGGCGTCAGCTCGACGTCCTCGCCCTCCTTGCGCAGCGAGATCCCGCCGCTGAGCAGCTGGCCCGAGAGCACGGTGCGCGCGGCCTGCACGGGCGTGCTGCTCTGAAAGAGGTGCTCCAACGCGTAGATCTGCTCGAGATTGAGCCGCTTCTCGCCCAGGTCGGAGGTGTGCACGCCCAAGCTGTTGTGGAGAAGCGAGGGCCGCGACTTGACCGGCGCCTCCTTGCGCGTGCCCGCGGAACGCAAGCGCGTGCCGGTGGACATTGCGAGTGCTTTTTTACCTTAGCTTGCGTGCGTGTTATTATCACTCTATAGCTAACGACTACACCCGCCTAGCGCGGCGGAACACTCTAGCTTGGCTACGCTGGCCCCGCAACGCAGTAAGTTTCGTACCAATTCGGCTGCCCATTCGTGTAGCCCACTCCGGGTATTAATTGAAGATCTGCGCAAGATTCTACCTGTGCGGCAGGGTTCCACATGAAGGAGGCGGTCTTGCCGTCCAAGGAACCTTTACCAGTCACCGCGTCGCAATTTGAGGCGTCTGGCATCAGCAAAACGCACCTGAAACCTGTTTGTTGCGTCGTCTCGTAACTCATAGCAATGCATCCGGGTGTGTGTCTGCACGAGTTCACACAGTCGTCGAGCGTGCTGCCTGCCTCAAATTTACAATAGTTGGGCTCTTCGCCATCGCTGTCCATCGCTCCGCCACCCTCGAAAAGGAGGAGAAGCGGCGGCGGCGGTGACGGCGGCGGTGACGGCGGCGGCGGCGATGGCGGTGGCGATGGCGGTGGCGACGGCGGTGGCGACGGCGGCGGTGGACTCGGTGGCGGTGGCGCGGGAGCGCTGTCGGGTGGGAAAGGTGGCGGACTCGGTGGTGGTGGCGCAGGAGCGCTGTCGGGTGGGAAAGGTGGCGGACTCGGTGGCGGCGGTGATGGCGGCGGCGAGGGCTCTCCCGTAACGCACCAAGTTTCGAAAACAGTCAGCCCAGCAACGCCCTCGCCTGTTGGATGAAGATCTGCGCAAGAACTTATCTGTGCGTTAGCGTTTGGATGCCACGAGGTTGTCTCGCGGTCCAAGGAACCTACACCAGTCACCGCGTAGCAATTTGAGGCGTCTGGCATCAGCAAAATGCACCTGAAATCTGTTTGTGCCGTCGCCTCGTCACTCACAGCAATGCATCCGGACGTTTGTATGCACGAGTCCAAACAGTCGGTGAGCGTGCTGTCTTTTGTAAATGAACAAGAGGGGGGCAGTTCTCCAGCTGCGTCCTCCGCTGTGCCAAGGAAAAGAAAGTCAAGCGGCGGCGGCGGATTCGGTGGCGGTGGCGGCGACGGCGGCGGCGATGGCGGCGGCGGCGATGGCGGCGGCGACGGCGGTGGTGACGGCGGCGGCGACGGCGGCGGCGGCGATGGCGGTGGCGATGGCGGTGGCGACGGCGGCGGTGGACTCGGTGGTGGTGGCACGGGAGCGCTGTCGGGTGGGAAAGGTGGTGGACTCGGTGGCGGCGGCGATGGCGGCGGCAAGGGCGGCGGCGAGGGTGATGGTGAAGCCGACACCGCAACGCAGTAAGACTGGAACAGGCAGTCGCTCTGGGCCCCAAGGCAGAACGCAGTCCCCGCAGTCGTGACGGTGCCAAGTTGCTGAAGATCTTCGCAAGTACTCACCGTTATAGACTGGCTTGGAATCCACGCGCCGTCCGATTCGGGGTCCAAAGAACCTCTGCCAGTTACCACACAACCTTGGGCGTGTGGCATCAGCAAGGCGCACTTGTAATACTGGCTTTGTTGCGTCGACTCGTAGACAATAGCAATGCACTCGGGTGTCTGTATGCACGAGTCCAAACAGTCTTGGAGTGTACAGCTTCCCGCATAGAGACACATGGAGGGGAAGTTGCCATTGTGGTCTCCCGCAAAGTCGTCGAAAAGGTGGGTAATGCCCGGCAACGGTGGTGGCGGCGGCGACGGCGGCGGCGGCGATGGCGGTGGCGACGGCGGCGGCGGCGATGGCGGCGGCGATGGCGGTGGCGATGGCGGTGGCGACGGCGGCGGTGGACTCGGTGGCGGTGGCGCGGGAGCGCTGTCGGGTGGGAAAGGCGGCGGCGACGGTGGCATCGGGGTACATCCTATTGGGTCTGTTCCCATTCCGTCCGTGTTGTAGTCAAACGGCGGCCGGTGCAGCTCCCTTGGGTCCTTGCAGCTGTTTATGCAATCAAAGGCACAGCGATACCCCGTCGCCGTGCCTTTGTCAAGGTCGTGAAACTGGTCGCAGCATTGTTGCATAGCCTTGTCATTCTTCCGAACAATCGCCGGATCGGATAGGTCGCCGCTCGTGTCCATCAATTTGCGACACGCTTGTGTAGCTTCTGTGCATTTCTTTCCCACCGTTGACATACATTGAGTGCTGTCGATCGCGCCAGGGTTCTGCACGTTTCCGCAAGTGGACCACCAGGTGGCGTCAGGACCACCGGAACCGTGGGTTTTCCAGTCGTCGTCTGGAGGGTACCAGCAGCACTGTGTATTTGTAAAAAAGGTTGTCGTTCTTGCAATAGCGACGCCGGAGCCTCTCTGTTTCATTGGGTCGCACGATTCACCCAATTGCAACCCCCCTGTGTGAGAGCATGGCGGTGGCGAAGGTGGTGGCGGTGACGGCGGCGGCAATGGCGATGGCGGCGGCGATGGCGGCGGGGACGGCGGTGGCGGCGACGGTGGCGGCGCCGGTGGCGGCGATGGGAGGCAAGCTTGCCAGTACATGCAGTGTAGCTTCCAATCACTACTATAAATCACGACGTCGAGCTCACTGAGCACAGCTGTTGGATCGCTGTCCATGAAGACGAAGATCTGCACGTTGCCAGCCAGTCGAACAGAGACGCAGCCTCTTGGAAAAAACGGGTATGCTTGCCTGTCAAACGCCGCGGAGAAGAAGGCAGATGGCACTTCAGCTCCCACAGATATTGCGTGCACTGTGCATTCGTCAAAAGTGAGGTGCCGTCGTCCATCTTGGCTGCAGCCGAGGTCAATCCTATCCCGTGGCTCGATTGTGTTGCCGTGCTCACACCCAGGTGACGCCGGTAGTGGAGACGGCGGTGGAGATGGCGGCGGGCTGGGCGGCGGCGGCGACGGTGGCGGGCCAGGCGGCGGTGACGCATTGGGTAGCATGCGGAGACACTTGGGCTGCTTGGTAACATCGCCAGGTTCACCGTATGGAATGTTTGGTTTTGCAAGTTCCCCATTTAAGTACTCTCGCGTGTGGAGCACTGCGCCTGGAGCTCCATTGTTGTCATCGAGAATGTCCCATTCCTTTGGCCTCGCGTTCTTCACATTTTCGGCCGGAATGACATAGTAGCAGTACACCGTTTCTCGAGTGCAGAAGCGCACCTTCACACCGTGCGTGTGCGCGCTTTCCGCATCAAGCCTTCCTCTTTGTGGGCGTTTGCATGGTCCTTCCGAGTCATCCCCATCAAACGAACATGCTAAGCACGTGGTCGCGTGGGGGGAACTGAATCCCCAGTGTTGTTCCTCCCATGCACGTTCGGTGTCGAAGAGTCTGTCAGCGCTGTAGGTATTGACGCCCTTGGTGTTGCGGCACCCACCGAGTTCTTTAAACGTGTGCGTAGGGCCCGCTCGGACCTGCGTGATCCGCACGGCGTCATTGGAAGCATCCTTCCAATCATCTTCCTTCTGCGGCTCTCCGGAAAAGAGCACAATGGCCTGCAGACGCACGAGCTTTACATTTGCAGGCGGAAGAGTCAAACTTCCTGCAAAACCTTTGATCTTGCGAAAATGTATCCACTTGCAAACTTCCGGCGGGCTTGGCGGCGGCGGTGACGGGGGCGGCGGTAAAGGCGAAGGTGACGGTGGAGGGAGAGGCGGGGCGTACACTATCACCGTCGTTGCAATGGGAGAGGTTTTACCGGTCAATTCAAGGCCCAGCGCACCACCCAGAGTGGAAAGGTCGCGCTTGACGTCTATCTGTTCCCTGACAAATTCAACGTCGTCTATCCGGATGTGCGTGTCGATGATGGTGCTGCCCGCGGTGGCCGTCACCGTAATGTCGTCCATTGTGACGCGTCGGTCGAGCACCTGCACCATGCCTTCGCGGTACTCAAACTCGTCAAACTCTTCGAGCTGTATGTCCGAGAAGACTTGGAAACTGGCCCCGGAGCGCACCTCGTTGCCAGGGGCGAGTGGTGACGGCGGGGGTGGCGACGGTGTGGATTCTTGGGTCGCCGCCCAGATGGACAGTCCAATGACGGCGGCAAGTACGACGAGGAGCAACGATACAACCGCACCTCTCCGACAAGTGCGAAACTCGCGTTCAGGCGGAGGAGGGGGCGGGGGAAGGGGCTCGGACGCAGGCAGCGTCCCGATTGCAAGAGAAAAGGTGGGTCCGCCTCCACGCTTAGACTCCGCCTGATGAGGCATTCGAGGCAGACTAAAGTAACCCGGCGCCATGCCCTCGCCCTTTTTCTATAGCGCGGAGTACACGCCACTTAACTGATGCACTAAACGTGTCCTTATGATCCACAAGCCTACTACCCCTCCGAATCCATGCTCTCGCTCTCTTGGCTCCGATCGGACGCCGTGCACCACCCCACCAGAGCGGAAGACATCAGCTCAATGCACATGCGGTAGTTGAAGATGAGCGCAAGCGCAATCGTGCGTGCCGTGCCGGAATCCTTCTGCAGGCACACATCAAGCAGCAGGAGCAGAAACGTGTCACAGCCATAAGCGGGATTGGGTGGCACACTTGCGTGCGGCAAGTGCTTCGGTAGACGACGTCGCAAGTGCTCGGGCAGCGCCTGAGTCACGCGGTACTTGAGCAGACACAGGTCTTCGTAAGAGATGAAGAAGTGGGACGTGAACGTCACGGGACCGCCGCGCAGCGGCAGGCTTGCCCGCACTCGAACATCGTACGACGTGGCGGAATCGTGCACGCGTCCATTGGTGCGGAGCTTGATCTCTTGGATGCAGTTGCCATTGATGATTTCCATTGCATCAAAGACTGCCGCATACGCCTTTGACTCGTTGTAGATGGCCGCGTCCATCTGCTCGTCGTTCAATAGATGCAGATCGACCACGCGCTGGATGAAGAGATTCTGCAGACCGATCTTGCTGATGAGACAATCGAGAAGCGCCGCCGACGGCTTGTACTGCATGTTGTCGAGCGCCGCAGAGAACATTTGGATTGTGTGCAAGCACGGTATGAGCTCCGATGCGGCGGCCGACAGCCGTGTCAGGTGCTCCTCACCTCCGAGGAAGCGATTGAGTCCCGCGCTTTTGAGCATGTCCTCGTTCAGTGCCTCCAGATGCTCGATCGTACGCCAGCGCGTCTTGCCCTTTCCGAGCCAAACGCGCAGTTCCGCTTCGTACGCGCGGGCGAGCCTGCGCCGGCTCTCCCGCAGCTCCTCCTTGCGCTGGAACGCCAGCGCCATGGACAGCGCGTTCCGCTCCTCCTGCTGGCGCATCGCCAGCTTGACGTGCTCCTCGGAGATGCACAGAGCTCCATACAGCGTGTCGCCGGAGTTCACGAGCGGATGCGGCCGCAGCCACACCCAGAGCGGCACGGTCGTGCAAGCGGCCTGCCACTCGTACATTGCGGTAAACCACAGAGAGAGAGCGGAAAACACCATCTGCTTCGAGAAGTGCAGAGTCTCTACTGTGCCGTCCTCGATCCGCCGTCGGTTGAACGTGAAGAGGTGCTGCACTGCTTGCAACTCGCGGTGCAGCTCGCGGTCCCACGTCACACTGCTTGATGGCGACGCTTCATACGCTTGAAACGAGCCCTTGACGCACACCATGTGCTTTTTCTGGCAGTGTGCGTGCGCAAATAGGTACACCGGGTCGTTGTCCACAATGTTGGAATCGCTGACGTAAGATGGCTGTGTGCCCTTAAAGATGCACTCTCCACACAGCATGCACCGCCGCGCCAGTGCGCAGTAGTAGGCTTGCGGAGTGATGTGATTGATGTGCAGGAAGGAGCGCATGGTGGGGTGGGAATTTGAGAGGGTGAGCGATCCCGTAAACGCACGCTCCCACATCATCTCCATGTCCAACTTCAGCTGCAACGACCACTCCTGTTCTGGTCGTGGTAGAATGCGCCGCCGCCCGCCGGCACGCGTCATCCACATGTTGCGGATGTGCGTAAAGCGCGCGCACCAACCATTGACCGCCGCATCGATGGCGTCACGCAGCGCGCAACAGCACTGACGCAGCGCCACCAGTTGGTGCCGCATCTTGTGCACCCCAACGACGGCATCGGCGATAAGAGAGTGGATCACGTAATCTAGCTCGTCGTAGTGCACGGCACTGCGTACTCCGCGATTCTCGTCCATCAGCTCTGTGCACACCGACGGGCTGCACGGACGATACATGCCGAGGATTGCGACGCCGACGACGGCAACACCGCTACTGTGGTGCAATGAATGCGGGGTGGCGCAATGGATATAACGCTGCCTCGCGTGGTAGTGGTCGGCATGCCGTTTGAGAAGGTCCACGGCGCCGGCGTCCGGACCCGGACATTCCCTGGGCCAGGGTCACCGCAGGCCCGGGGAATGTCCGGAAGCGGTCGTTGGCTGCGTTACCTACCCGAAGGGTGGCTACCGGTCCACGCCTCCGACAGAGGCCCGCGAAAAGCCCGTT
>MDSV01059656.1_pt1 | contig 13368 bp, 9 predicted proteins | sample 810851 | NCBI WGS metagenome assembly MDSV01 (sample SAMN05326640, study PRJNA326480) | marine metagenome | isolation source: seawater | place: Atlantic Ocean: North East | collected 2012 | reverse complement strand
TTAATTTAATAATTTTTTATATTCTGAATAAGTAGAAAAACACATTTTTTCAACATTAAATTTTTTAATTACATTTTTTCTTCCTTCTGAACCTATACCATTTAATGTAACTTCGCTTAAATTCAAAATTTCTAACATTTTATCACATAGACTATTTGCGTTTCCAGACTCAAAGAAAAATCCAGTTTTTTCACTAATTATTGTTTCTTTTGAGCCTCCAATATTGCTTGCAATTATTACTTTTTCCATGGACTGAGCTTCTACCGAAATTCTTCCAAATGACTCTGGCTCAATAGAGGTGGATACAACTAAATCTGAAATTTTATAAGCTATCGGCATTATTTCAAAATTGTCTATAAACTTTATTTCTTTATTTAATCTATATTGTTCTACCAATCTCTCTAATTTCTTTTTATAAATTTTTCTGCCTTGATCACTACCTAAAATAATCGCAACAAACTCTAAATCCGGTTTTTTACTTTTTAATTTACTTAAAGACTCTATAAAAATTTCTTGTCCTTTCCACTGAGTTAATCTTCCTGGTAGGAGAATTACCTTAAGATTTTCGCCTATATTCCATTTTTTTAACAATTTCTGTGAATCGCTTTCTTTGATTTTTTTTTGGTTATAGTAATCTGTATTAATACCTCGATATATAACAAGAAATTTTTTATTTGGATTCAAATATTTAGAATAGTTTTCTTGAATATGTGAAAATATAAAATTTGACCCAGCTATAATCAAGTCAGATCTGAGCATCACAGAATTATAAGTTTTCTTTAAATTATTTGAAAATTTATAGCTTCCATGAAAAGTTGTTACAAACTTTGTTCTTGTTAATTTTGTTGCAAACAAACAAGACCAAGCTGGTGCCCTGCTACGTGCGTGAACTATATTAATATTATTTATTAATATTAGGATAGACAGAATAAGAGAATTAATAAATATCAAAATTGGATTTTTACTTTGTACGGGAAGTCTTATTACTTTTACTTTTTTTTTGTTGATATATTTTAATAATGGACCACCGCTTGTAACAATGTATGAAGCACAATTATTTTCGTGCAAATAATGAGCGAGATCAAAACATCCTGTTTCTGCACCACCATAGCCTAATTTTGGAATGACTTGCAAAACTTTTATTTTTTCTGACATCTACTAATGTTATATATTAAGAAATAAATCTAATAAACTTTTATGAGTAAATTTAAATACTTAAAATTATCAAATTCTAAAAAAATAAGATATTTAAGTAATAACTTTAAGAAAAATCTTTATATTGTTTTCCTTCATGGTTTTATGTCTGATCTTGAAGGTACAAAACCAAAAGCCTTTCAAAAATTTTGTAAAAACAATAAATTAGGTTTTTTGGCTATTGAATATTCTGGTCACGGGAAGTCCGATGGTGAGTTTAATAAAGGCAATATAAGTAAATGGACAAATCAAACTAAAATTGCAATTAAAAAAATAGTAAAGAATAATAAGTTCATTCTAATTGGTTCAAGTATGGGATCTTGGATATCAACTAATCAATTTAAATATTTTAAAAAACAAATTGTAGGATTTATTGGGATTGGATCAGCTCCAGAGTTTTTAGAGAGAATAATGTGGAAAAATTTTACTAAAAAAATGAAAAATGAAACTATAAAAAAAGGTATTTATCATTTAAAGCATGGGGGTTTTGAATACCCTATTACCTATCAGCTTATAAAAGATGGTCGAAAAAATAAAGTTTTGAATAAAAAAATTAATTTAAAGATTCCAGTAAGTTTATTTCATGGCAATAAAGATGATACTGTGCCTACCAAATATTCAAGGGAACTTATAAAAGTTTTTTCAAAAGCAAAAAAAAAATTATTTGTTATTAAAAATGGAGACCATAGTCTTTTTAATAATACTCAAAAGAAACTAATATTAAAAGAACTGAAAAATATTGCTAAATTAGCTAGTTAGCTTGCAATGCTTTGGTTTCTGTTACTAATTGGATTTTCTAATTTATCTAACATTTCCTTAGGACAAATTTGGTAAAAATTATTAATTTCTCTATCAAAATTATCAATTATCATTTTTGATGTTAATGATTTTGTTTCAAAATGATGTTTCAAAATTAAATTTTTTAAAAAAGATTTCCAATACTCAGTTTGTGGTCTTTGCCAAATTACAGAATTCGGATTAATTTTTAATTCTAATTCATTCTTATTATCGTATACAAATGCCATACCTCCAGTCATACCAGCTGCAAAATTATCCCCTATGTCACCTAAAATAATTACATTACCACCCGTCATATACTCGCATCCATTTGTACCACACCCCTCTATTACAGTGGTTGCTCCTGAATTTCTAACTGCAAATCTTTCGCCAGCTTGTCCTGCAGCAAATAAATTACCAGATGTTGCTCCATATAAAACTGTATTTCCAATTATAGTATTATCAATCGATTTAAGGTTACTTTCGTCTTGTAATTTTATGCAAATTGTAGCTCCTGATAGACCTTTACCTACATAATCATTTGCATCTCCTTTTAAATTTATTTTTAAACCTTTTACACCAAATGCTCCGAAAGATTGTCCAGCTGATCCTCTAAAATTTAAACTAACACTTTCACTTTTGAGTTTGTTATTTCCAAATTTTTTATATAGGTTGTAAGATATTCTTGACCCAACCGCTCTGTCAGTATTTTTAATTTCAAATTCTCTTTCTATTTTACTATCACTTTCCAAGCATTTTTCAATTTCTGGCCAAATTTTTTGATCCAATGTATCTGGAACGAAGTTTATTAATTTATTTTCACAATATCTTTTATTATTTCCAGGATCTGCTTGAACAAAAAGAGGATTTAAATCTAAATCATCTAAATTTTCAGAACCTTTGCTTATTTGTCTTAACAAATCAGTTCTTCCAATTACTTCATTAAGCGACTTAAAGCCTATTTGGGCTAAAATTTCTCTTACTTCTTGAGCAACAAATTTAAATAAATTTACTACTTTTTCGGGTGTTCCTGTAAATTTTTTTCTTAATTCCTCATCTTGAGTACAAACTCCAACTGGACATGTATTTGAATGGCATTGTCTTACCATTATACAGCCCATTGCTACTAATGCTGTTGTAGCTATACCATACTCTTCCGCACCCATCATTGCAGCAATAACTACATCCCTACCTGTTTTAATACCTCCATCGGTTCTTAAAGTCACTGTATGCCTTAGGTTGTTTAAAGTTAAAACTTGATTAGCCTCTGTCAAACCCATCTCCCAGGGAATTCCCACATATTTAACACTAGTTTGTGGTGTAGCGCCGGTACCACCGGAGTGGCCTGCAATTAAAATTATATCTGCTTTAGCTTTTGCAACACCTGCAGCTATTGTACCAATGCCAGATGAAGCAACTAATTTTACTCCTACTCGAGCCTTAGGATTTATTTGTTTAAGATCATAAATTAATTGTGCAAGATCCTCTATTGAATATATGTCGTGGTGTGGTGGAGGGGAAATTAGTGTAACTCCTGGTGTAGAATGTCTTAATTTTGCAATTTCTTTAGTTACTTTAAAACCAGGCAATTGGCCACCTTCTCCGGGTTTAGCACCTTGAGCTATTTTTATCTCTATCTCGTTACAATTATTTAAATAATTTATTGTTACGCCAAACCTTGCAGAAGCTATCTGTTTTACTCTTGAATTGGCACTGTCTCCGTTATTCATGAGTTTAAATCTTTCTTCATCCTCACCACCTTCACCACTACATGATGCTCCTTTAATTCTATTCATAGCAATTGCTAATGTTTCATGTGCCTCTTTAGACAAAGCTCCATGAGACATGCTACCGCTTCCAAATCTTTTAAGAATATTCTCTATTGGCTCAACTTTAGAGATGTCGATTGGTTCATTAATATATCTTTTTCTAAAATCTATTAAATCCCTTAAACTTATAGGGGGAAGTTCATAAATACCTTTTGCATATTTTTTGTAGAGGTCGTAAGAATTTTGACCAACCGCACTTTGTAATAAATGAATTAATCTTCCTTGATACTGGTGAGTTTCTCCATTTTTTCTATATCTATATATGCCACCAATTGGCAAAATATTATCCTCGTTTTTAAATGCATCTTCGTATATTCCTCTAATTTTTTTTTCTATTCCTTCAAGACCAATTCCAGAAATTTTAGATACCACTCCTGGAAAAAATTCATTTACAACTGATCTGCTTAACCCAACTGTTTCAAAGTTACATCCACCTCTGTAGGAACTTATTACTGAAATGCCCATTTTTGACATTATTTTAAGTATTCCTTGATTTACAGACTGCACATATCTGGTGACACACTCATCAAAATTAATATTTTCAAAAAGATTTTTTTTAAAACGATTATATAAACTATCTATCGCAAGATATGGATTAATCGTGGTAGCACCTACGCCTATTAATGTTGCAAAAGAATGTGTGTCGAGAGCTTCTCCTGTTTGTGCATTGATTGAAACATATCCTCTTAACCCAAGGTTGATTAAATGTGTATTCACTGCACCTATGCATAAAAGCATTGGAATTGCTAGTTTTTCTTCTGATATATCTTTATCTGTTAATATTATTTGCGTTATTCCCTCTCTTACCGCTATCTCAGTTTCTTTTCTTATCCTATCTAATCCATTTAAGAGAGTTTCATTTTTATTGAACGTACAATCCAAAATTTTATGTTTTTTTCCAAAAAAATTAATAAATTTTTGAAACTGTGAATTAGATAAAACTGGACTATCCAATACATAAATATCTTCTTTTGTAAGATTATTGAAATCCAAAATATTTCCAAGGTTACCAAATCTTGTTTTTAAACTCATTACTTTGTTTTCTCTTAATGAGTCTATTGGTGGATTCGTTACCTGACTAAAATTTTGTCTAAAAAAATGATATAATGGTCTATATTTATCTGATAATACAGCTAATGGAGTATCATCACCCATAGAACCTGTTGCTTCTTTTGCATCTTCAGCCATTGGGTGTAAAATTAATTCTAAATCTTCTAAACTATAGCCAAAAGAATGTTGCCTTTGTTTTAATTGAATTCCATCAAAAATATTTTTTTCATCTTTAATTGGGAATTTTTTTTCTAAATCAATTATTTGATTATTAAAATGCTTAAACTCTTTAGCTAAAAAATTTTTTATATCTTTGTTTCTATAAACTTTACCTTTTTCAATTCTAACACCAATTATTTCCCCAGGTCCAAGTCTTCCTTTTTTAATTATTTTTTTTTCATTTAAATTAATCATACCTGTTTCGGATCCAGCGAATAAAAAATTATCTTTTGTGATTGAATACCTTAAAGGTCTTAATCCATTTCTATCAGTTGCTGCTATAACCCATTCATTATCTGTCGCTGCTATTGCAGCAGGACCATCCCAAGGTTCCATCGTACTATTTAAAAAATTAAAAAGTTGCAGATGATCCTTAGGTAAAATTTTACTTTTTTTAGACCAAGCATCCGGTATTAACATTAATTTTGCTAATGGCGCAGATTGTCCAGAAATATTAAGTATCTCAAAAACGTTATCTAATGATGCAGAGTCCGAATTGCCTTTGGCTATAACTGGTTTTAAATTTTCAATATCCTCAAACATATCACTCATCATTTCCTGTTCATGTACTTTCATCCAGTTCACATTGCCTTTTAAAGTATTAATCTCTCCATTATGTGCGATAGCTCTAAATGGTTGTGCAAGATCCCAACTAGGAGCTGTATTAGTTGAAAATCTTTGATGAAAAATTGCATACCTTGATATGAAACGTTCATCTTGAAGATCTATATAAAAATCTGCAAGTGCTTCGGCTAAAAACATTCCCTTATAAATAATAGATTTGGAACTAAAAGAGCATATATACAAACCATTTAGTGAATTTTCGATTACTTGTTTTTCAATTTTTTTTCTTGTTTCATACAATTTTCTCTCCAAATTTTTTCCTAAGCAATTACTATCATTCGGAGTAAACAAGACCTGACAAATCTCAGGTCTTGTTTGCTCTGCTTTTTCTCCCAAAACGTTAGGATTTACTGGTACTTGTCTCCAGCCAAAAATTTTAAAATTATTTTTTTTAATTTCACTCTCTATAATAGTTCTACACGCTTCTTGGGTGTCAAAATTATTCCTAGGCATAAAAACCATACCAACACAAATGACTTCGCTCTTATATGCATGGCCAGTTATATCAATTTTTTCAGCAAAAAAATTATTTGGGATCTCTATATGTATTCCTGCACCATCTCCTGTTTTACCGTCTGCATCAACTGCTCCTCGGTGCCAAACTGCTTTTAAAGCTTCAATTCCATACTCAACTACTTTCCTTGATTTTTTACCTTCTGTTGATGCTACTAATCCGACACCACAAGCATCGTGTTCCATTTCATTTGAATAGACATGATTTTTTTTTAGTAATTTTAAATTTTTTATATAATTGTCCATTAAGCTACTTTTTGTTTTGAATTAGATTTAATATGTTGGATTATTGATGTTGCGGCATCTCTACCGTCTTTAATAGCCCAAACAACAAGTGAAGCGCCTCTAACAATATCACCCGCAGCAAATACACCAGGAATTGAAGTTTCCATTGTATCAAAGTCACTTTTTATTGTTCCCCATTTTGTTACTATTAAATCTTCATCACCAAATAATTTTGGCAATTCCTCTGGATCAAATCCCAAGGCCTTTATTACAAAGTTAGATTTAATTTCATATTCAGAGTTATCCTTAATTACTGGTTTTCGCCTTCCACTTTCATCTGGTTCTCCAAGTTCAATTTTGTCAACAAGAAGTGTTTCAACTTTATTTGTTCCTAAAAATTTTTTTGGACTTGATAGCCATACAAATTCAACTCCTTCTTCTTCTGCGTTTGCAACCTCTCTTGCAGATCCAGGCATATTCACTTTGTCTCTTCTGTATAAACATTTAACTGATTTTGCATTTTGTCTAATTGAAGTTCTAACACAATCCATTGCTGTATCTCCACCACCAATTACAACAACATCTTTGCCCTCTGCATTCAAAGTACCATTATCAAATAATTCAACCTTGTCTCCCAAACCTTTTTTATTTGAAGCAGTTAAAAACTCCATTGCTGGAAAAATATTTTCTAAATCATTACCTTCAACGATAACTTCTCTTGCTTTGTATACTCCGGTTGCAATTAAAATTGCATCGTGTTTTGATTTAAGCTCTTTTAAAGTAGAATCTTTACCAACCTCAAAGTTTTGTATAAATTTTATTCCACTTTTTTTTAATAGATTAGTTCTTCTCTCAACAACAAATTTTTCAAGTTTAAAATTTGGTATACCATATATTAGCAAGCCTCCTGGCCTATCATATCTGTCGTATATCGTAACTTGGATACCTTCTTTTCTTAACTCTTCGGCACATGCCAATCCTGCTGGTCCTGCACCAATAATTCCTACACTTTCACTTTTTTCATTTTTAACTTTAATAGGTTTAATCCAGTTATTTTCCCAAGCAGTATCTGTTATAAATTTTTCAATCGAACCTATCGTTACCGTGCCATGTCCTGATTGCTCTATAACACAATTACCTTCACATAATCTATCTTGTGGACAAATCCTCCCGCAAACCTCTGGCATATTATTTGTGCTTTGTGAAAGTTTAAAGGCCTCCTCTAATCTTCCCTCAGCTGTAAGTTTTAACCAGTCAGGTATATTATTGCTCAATGGACAATGAATTTGACAAAAAGGAACTCCGCATTGAGAGCATCTACTTGACTGAGTTTTGGCTTTATCTTTTATGAATTCATCATAAATCTCTCTAAAATCTGTTTTTCTCTGGCCCGTTTCCCTTTTAGGTGGGTTTTGTTGACCTATCTCGACAAACTTTAGCATTTTTTCAGTCATATCATCAGGCATATACAGTATATATTTAAACTATTAAAGTATAATTAGGTCATAAGTTATTACCTATTTTATTAGATAACTATTATTTATAAGCCTTTTTTTGGTTTAAGCATATCTACTATGCATTCAAGTAATTGCTTTAATTTAATGTTATTTAGTCTACGACAGCTTTTATAATGATATCAGATTTTATCGAAATATTAATTCTTTCTCTTGTTCAAGGTGTATCTGAATTTATACCAGTTAGCTCTTCTGCACATTTATATTTAATTTCCAATATTTATGAATTTAATAATAGTTCTTTAAAAATTGATATAAGTTTACATTTAGGTTCTTTATTAGCAATAATATTTTATTTTAGAAAAGATTTAATTGATTTTTATAAAAACAAAGAACTTGCAACTTTAATAATTTTGGGATCATTGCCATTAATTTTATTTGGTTTTTTTATATACAAATCCGGTTTGATTAATGTTTTTAGAGATTTGAAGTTCATATCCTGGACTACTTTAATATTTGCAATTGCACTATACCTTTCAGATCGTTGTAAAATAAACAAAAGTTTTAATAAACATTTATCCTTAAGGAATATTTTTATAATAGGTGTGTTTCAAATGTTAGCTTTAATACCAGGTGTTAGTAGATCAGGCATAGTAATAACTACGGGAAGATTTTTAAATTTTGATAGAGTGGATTCTTCAAAAATATCTTTTTTTCTTTCAATACCGGCCCTGGCAGGTGCAAGTGTTCTTGGATTAAAAAATATGGTAATTGAAACTTTTGAGTTAAATATTTTTATCATATTATCAATAATACTTTCATTTATTTTTTCATTTTTTACAATTAAATATTTTCTTATATATGTAAAAAAATTTTCATTAAATATATTTGTTTACTATAGATTATTCTTGGCTTTTGTTTTATTTATTATTGCTTATAGCTAAATTTTAAATTAGGAGCTAGTTGAGAAATTAAAACAGCTAAAAGAATTAAAATACAACCAGATATATTTGATAATCCTAAAATTTGACCTAATATAATCCAACCTGCAACTGCAGCAAAGACTCCTTCTAACGAATAAATAATAGCTGCTGGGGCTTCTTCAATATTTTTTTGTGCATACATTTGCAATGTGAATGCTACACCACCTGAAAGTACACCTGCATAAATTATTGAGTAACTTTCTAAGAGAATTTTAGAAATTATTATTTCTTCAAAAATCAACCCGAAGATTAATGAAACTGTTCCAACAAATGCAGCTTGTAATGCTGCGTAAAAAATTGGAATATTAAATATTTCCATAAATTTTCCAGCAAATATAATATGTAATGCCCAAAATATAGAGCAAAGAATAACCAATCCATCCCCCAGCATTACCTCTGAATTAGAGAAATCACTTAATAAATAAACACCCAAAACGCATAAACCTATTGATGGCCAAATGCTCCAATGAACTTTCTTTGCATATATAAAGAATAATAAAATAGGAACTAACGGAACATAAAATACTGTAAAAAAAGCTGCATTTGCTATGTTGGTATATTGTAATGAAGCTTGTTGTAAGTAAGTACCTAAAAATAATGAAACTCCCATTAAAATTAATAGTTTAAAAAATTTTTTAGGTCTTGGTTTTATTTCTTTTACAATTTTTTTTCTTTCAAAAATAAGTGCTACTGGTAATATAGTTAAAAAGCCTACAAGAAATCGGGCAGTATTAAAAGTAAGTGGCCCTATATTATCCATCCCTGTATCTTGAGCTATAAATGCAGTTCCCCAAATAAATGTGGTTATTAAAGCGCAAATCATTGAGGTAGATTTATTCATTATGATATAGAATACTTGTTATTATTAAAGAACTCCATTAACTCTACAGCAACTATCGAAATCCTCTTTATTTATATAGCAACCAGCCATTTTTCTAGAACCTTTAAACGAACCTCTACCATGTAGGATGCGCCAGTTATTAAATATTAATAATTCTCCAGGCTTTAAAATATGTCTCCATTGGTACTGCTTATTATTAGCTAGTAAATCAAATTTTTTTATAGCTTCATAAAATTTTAGCATCTTCTTATTATGAAGTCTAAAAGGTGCTCTATCGTAATTATTAAAACTGACTTGAAGCAATTCTTTTTTTGAATTTAATCTTAAAATTGGTCTTTTAGACTCTAAAATAACTCCATCTCCAATGTATTGTCCAGTAACCTCAATCGATGTAAGTAAGTCATAAATATCTTTGTTTTCTTTTTTTATCTTTTCAGCAATTTTAAAACCATCTACCATGATAGACTCTCCACCTTTCGCATTGTAATGGCAACAAAGTAATAATTGTAAACCAGGAGCATCATTACTATAGGTTGAATCGGTATGTGGTCTTAATTCATTTTGTGTATACGCACTATCAGCCATAGTTTCATTAGATTGAAACTTCCATAAACCTCCAAATATTGAATGTCTAACGTATCCAATCTTTTTTGCAATTTTTTCGACAGAATTAATATCTTTATTACAATTTTTAATTACTGAAAATCCAAAATTATGCAAAGTCTTTAAAAATTTTTTAAATCCTTTTTCTGATAGAACATCGTCAAATTTAAAAAATATTTTTTTATTTGCTTTAGCTGGTTGTAAGAAATTTAATTTTTTTTTTTGTAATTTTTGAAATAAGGAGTTTTGAAAAAGAAAGCTACTTGGGTATTTTACAGAATTTTTCATATCAGACCAAAATACTTCGATAGTCTTACCTTGATTTCTAATCTCAGCTTTTTTTATATAAAGATTTGGATTTAATTTTGCTGTAAATATTTTTCTTTGATTGCTTCTATTGTCCCAATTTTCTTCGTCCTTAGCATGATCTCTAAGCCATATATTAGGAAATTTATCAATCTTTTTACCGTTAAAAATAACCTTAAGCTCTTTAGGTAATATTTTAATCTCTTTAATCATTTTTTATTTTCCAAATATCAGGATATAAATTTTTTGTAGCTTCCAAGACTTCGTCTATTGAGAATTTTTTATTATTGGTTTTATTTTTTTTTTTTATCTTTATCTTCTTTTAAAATTGACTTTTCCGCTTCAAGAATAATATTTTCTGTTCTTTTGGGGATTGAATTTTTCATTGTTTTCAAAGTTTTTCATTAAATAATTTAATATAATATTTTTAACATATTTAAATCTATTTTTAGACAAAATTATTTAATATTTTTTTAAAATGTTTAAATTAATTTATAAATATTTGACTAAAAAGTCTGATGAAAGCTTAGATGCCAGATTTTGGGTTCAGAAATCCTTGCTTAAAAAAAGTTTAAAATTATATTTAAATTAGTCTTTTTGAATGCACATTGCTATGCCCATGCCACCACCTATACAAAGTGTGGCAAGTCCTTTTCTAGCATCTCTTTTTTTCATTTCGTGAATTAGAGTAACAAGAATTCTTGCACCAGATGCTCCAATTGGATGGCCTAAGGCAATTGCACCACCATTTACATTGATTTTTTCTTTTGGTATTTTTAAATCCTTCATGACGGCTAAACTTTGAGCAGCAAATGCTTCGTTTGATTCCACTAAGTCTAAATCATTAACTTCCCACTTTGCCATCTCTAATGCTTTTTTTGAAGATGGTATAGGTCCGGATCCCATTAAAGATGGATCTACTCCACAAGACGCCCAAGATGAAATTTTTGCTAATGGTTCTAGACCTCTTTTTTCTGCCTCTGCTCTTGTTGTTAAAATTAAAGCTGCAGCTCCATCATTTATACCTGATGAATTTCCAGCAGTGACAGTGCCCTTCTCTTTAAAACTTGGTTCCAAAATAGATAATTTTTCTAATGTAATTCCAAATCTTGGATGCTCATCATCAATCTTAAAATTTTTAATAATTTCATCATTAAATTTTTTTTTTTTAAATGCATCTTCAGCTTTTTTTTGAGATGAAACTGCAAATTCATCTTGGTCTCTTCTAGTAATATTCCATTTTTCTGCAACGTTCTCTGCTGTTACGCCCATATGATAATTATTAAATGCATCTATCAATCCGTCTTTTAACATTGCATTCTTATCACTATTGCTCATACTCTCTTGACCTCCAGCAATTACTATTTTAGAATTTTTTAATTTTATAGATTGATAAGCAGCCACAACTGCTCTAAGACCAGAGCCACAAACCTGGTTTATTAAATATGCAGGTGTTTTATTCGGAATTTTAGCTTTTATTGAAGCTTGCCTCGCCGGATTTTGACCTGTATTTCCGGTCAATACTTGACCAAATATTACTTCGTCAATATCACTTCCTGAAATTTTAGAATTTATTAAATTTTCTCTAATAACTTTTTCTCCAAGCTCATACGATTGGTAATTTTTTAGTTTACCATTATATCTGCCTATTGGGGATCTCAAAGCACTCACAAATACAATATCATTTGAATCTTTTGTCATATAAATACATTAATTGCTAAATTGAAAAATTACATTAAAAATGTATGTTTAATATTACTTATTTAACTGCGCCTGTAGCTCAATTGGATAGAGCGCTTGGCTACGGACCAGGAGGTTCTGGGTTCAACTCCTAGCAGGCGCACCAAAAAAAGGAGATTATGAAAGTTTCTTTACAAAAAAGTGTTTTATATTTTTTGACTGTAGTATTTGTAGTATTAATTATTCTCACTTTAATTTTATAAATATTTATATGTCTAAAGGATTTAAACAAATTAGTAAACACTCTGGCTTTATGAAGCATAACGGTGGACTTTTATTTAAAAAAGTAGCACATAATAAATTTAAATTTAAAACCAAAGTGAAAAAAAATCACCTCAATAGAGCTGGGATTACTCATGGGGGTTATATAGCATCTATAATTGATGCTGGCGCAGGAACAAGCGTACATGCAGTTACAGGAAACAAAATTTCTGTAACAATATCTTTAGATATAAAATTTATTGGCTCCTCAAATTTTGGAGATGAAATAAATGGAGATGTTTATATTAAAAAACAAACACAAACTCTAATTTTTGTTAATTGTAATTTGATCTGTAAGAAAAAATTAATTGCTACCGCTTCTGGAATATGGAAAAAAACAGATAAGTCTTTTAAATAATTTATTTATTAATAAGGTTGATGAAGGTCTTAAATTTTTAATTATTTTTTTAATCATTTAACTCTTGTAAGTTTTTGAAGTAATCTAATACTTTTGGATCAACTAAAGCTTGTTTATTTTTAATCCTATTTCCCTCGATAATATTTTTTACAGCTATCTCGACAATTTTACCATTTTTTGTCCTTGGAATGTCTTTGACTTTAATTATTTTTGACGGAACATGTCTTGGAGATGCACTAAATCTAATTTGTATTTTTATTTTTTTCTTTAATATATCACTAAGAGGATACTTTTTGTTCATAATTAAAAATAGTATTATCCTAACATCATTATCCCAATTTTGCCCAACAACTAGCGCTTCTTTTATTTCTTTGAATTTTTCTACTACAGA
>MDSV01220695.1_pt1 | contig 13370 bp, 9 predicted proteins | sample 810851 | NCBI WGS metagenome assembly MDSV01 (sample SAMN05326640, study PRJNA326480) | marine metagenome | isolation source: seawater | place: Atlantic Ocean: North East | collected 2012 | reverse complement strand
GGTGGCGGAACGAGACGAAGTCGGCCTGGTTGACGAAGGAGACGACGCGGCGCGAGTCGGGCTTCGGCACCGGGAAGAGGTGCTTCAGGATCGTGCTCGCCGATCTTCGTCGACAGGTTGTGGAGCACGATGTGCGGGGAGGCCTCCGAGACCTTCGGCCGGTCAGGGATCTCGTGGCGCATCACGACGTTGTGCAGCCCGAAGTACGCCGTCGGGCCGGGCCGTACGGCATGTGCGAGACGATCAAGCACGACGAGTCTCACCACTCACTCAGCTCGCCGGAGGCGCACGAGGCGAAGGCACGATGCGATACGCGTACAGGGCCGCCTCGAAGGTGCCGCGCAGACTGCACGCGTCCAAGCCCGCTTCGGAGAGCGCGACCGCGTGCTGCTTCCGGGCATCGAACAGCCAGTCGCCTGTCCTGGGCTCAGGCTCCTCGAGAGTCGCCAGGTTGATCCCGCGCCTCGTTGGCGATCTGCGAGCGCGCCGCCACGAGCATCGCGCCGAGCGCCGACGGGGTCGGCGTCACGTTCGGCGTCACGTCGGGCGAGCAGACGGGCGACGCCGTCGGCGAGGCGACGGCGGTGCTGCCGTCGGGGAGCAAAACCTGCACATACTCGCGTGGCGGCGGCGGCTGCCAGATCTGGAGCGCGATCAGCGCGGCGCCCTTTGCGCACTGTTCGGCCGTCTTCTCCTTGTGGTTGAGCACCCTCGGGTCGGCACCCGCGTCGAGGAGCAGCGTGACGCACTCGGCGTGACCGCCGCGCGCGGCCGCGTGCAGCGGCGAGTCGCCGACGCCGTTGACGACGTCCGCCCTCGCACCGGCGGCGAGCAGCACTCGGGCGCACTCGGGCGCGCCGGTGCGCGCGGCGGTCATGAACGCGGTCTCGCCGCGCGAGTCGCGCACCTCGACCGGCGCGCCGGCCGCGATCAGCACGCGCGCGCACGCTGCGTGGCCGTTCGAGCACGCAGCATGCAGCGGCGAGAAGCCGCCCGATGGCCAGCGCGCGGTGCCGAGGGCGAGGAGTTGCGAGAGCTCGGCGTGGCAGCCCCTCAGCGCGAAGTTGTGAAGTAGGTGGGGAGGTACGGCCCCTGTGGCATCGGTCCAGAGGTCTGGCATCAGCCCTGCACGGACGATTGGTGGATGTACCCCATGACGGCGAAGGGAAGGGACGCGAAGACTTCGTACAGTACGAGCTTCTGGTAGGAGCCCCTTGTATGATGGTATGCGTAGAGTAATCGCTAGAACTCGCACCACACCCCTCGGCGTCGGGTGTGGCTCGCGGGCTCGCGCGCGTGCCGTGGTGCTGCGCCTAAAGTGCCCACTGGACGGGGGAGCGAGGAGGAAGTAGGCGGCTGACCTCCGTGTGTCTCTCTATGGTGTGTGTGTAGGCTGCTTCGGCAGCGAGTAAAAGATTGATTGACTGGCGTGGAGATGCCGGCACGGCAGGGCAGCAGGGCAAAAAGTCGGGTCGTTTTTTCTGCGCGGCTAGTGCCTGTGTCTACAGCGCGAGGTCGAACACCATGTCCTCCTCGAGCGTGTTGGCGCTCGAGCCGTGCGACGTCGCCGATGGCGACGTACGGCGGGGCGCGCCTGGCCTCGGCACGGCGTGCAGGCGGAGGCCAGGCCCCTCCGACGCGCTCAGCCCTGTGCGAGGTGACGGCGGGATGAGCGACAGCGGGATGGGCGACCTCGGCGAGCGTGCGGGCGGCGTGTCGGACACCGCGCGCGCCGCCCACGCTGGCGGGGCGCCCCCCTTCAGCTGCTTCGGCAGGAAGCAGCTCCGGCGCGCCCCGCCGGCCACCAGGCCGAGGATCCGCTCGATCTCCAACTCCACCCAGCGCTGGTCGCCCGGCGCCGGCACCACCGAGCCGGCGCCATCGGTGGCGCACGGGCCGCACCGCATGATGCAGCGCTCGAAGCGCGACGGCACGTCGAGCGTGTCGCCGTCAGCGGAGCTGTAGTCCATCGCCGACTCGCCCGGCCGCCTCGGTGAGCCGACGGCGGCGGCGGCGTCGGCGGGCGGCGGCGCCGCCTCGATGAGTCCCTCGCACTGCGAGAAGAGGTACGAGTGCTCGAGCGAGAGGTACGACGCCTGCGTGAACATGTGGTCGACCATCGCCTCGCGCACGGGCGACGCGCTGTGCTTGTCGTGCTTCTTGCATATCTTGAGGCACGCCAGGTAGTTGAGCACAGCGTAAGAGCGCAGCGCCGCGACCTGCTCGAAGAAGGCGCCGCTCTCGTCGGAGCCCGAGGCCGCGACCGCGGCGGGGAGGTCGGCGAGGAGCGCGTTCTCGCGCTGCAGGAAGAAGGCGTTGACCTGGTGCATCCCATTCCACAGCTCCTGCCGGAACGCCGTTTCGGTGGAGCCGCCGCTCAGCTCCTTGATCAACCGCTTGAGCGCCTTGTAGTCGATGTATACACACCCTTCGACCTGGTGCTCACGGAACTTCTTGCCGAACTTCATCACGGCGACCAGAGTGGGGAAAGCAATGGGACGAGCGAGCAAGCTGAGAGCAACAAGCTGGGACGTTGCCGCCGTCGGTGATGAGACGTCCTGATGCTCTACCATGGTACGGGTACCAGTAGGAGGTTGCTCACAACCTCCTAGTACCAGGGTAGAGCTCTACCGCTACGGTCGTACTGTACCCAAGTACGAGGTACTGTACAGTAGGAGCTCCTACCCTAGAGTAGGCAGGGTACTTTAGTCGACGCTGGATTGAGCTGGATTGAGCTTTTAACTCCCCGACATAGGGTCCCGGCTTTCGCTCCGTCGGACTCCGAGTCAGAAACACACGCACGTTCTACACTCTAATTGGGAACGTTCTCTCCCGCTCACTTTCACTTCGATACCGCGATCCCGCACTTGGCTCGTAGTTGGCGGTCGATCCCTAACGGCAGACTCGACGACCCGAGGGTACGTGTGTCGCGCTCTAGGGATCTGAAACTTTCGCCGCCGCTTCCGCTGCTGCTTGTCGTTGCTGCCGTCGCCGTTCGTTCCCTGTCTTCCACCCCTTTGCCCGCTGCCGTCTCTTCTTCTTCGGCTCGTCGTCCTCCATCGCCGCCTCGCCGATCGGCTCGCTCGCCTCGCCGCCGCCGCTCGCCGTCGCCATCGCCATCTTCCTAGATGGCGTCGCTGTCAGCTTCGCTCACCCCCAATAGTCCCCCGATGGCGTCGCTCACGCCCGCGCTTGCGTGTGTGTGCTTTACGGGTTGATCGTTATGTACTAATGTACCACCATTTCGAAACACATGGTTAGGGGAAGTCAGGGTGCGGCCTGCAACGTTCACGGCCGCGTTGTCAGTCGGCCGGGACGGCCTGCCAATGGTTGGTGGCCGAGATCTTGCCCTTTCCCGGCGCGCCGCCGCCCACCTTCCCCGCATGCTTCCCCGCGTAGTATTTGGCGCGGGTCTCGCCGAACGACGCGGCGTGGAAGGTGAGGAACGCCGACCGACGGCGCGTGTCCTTGCTGACGTTCGGGCCGCTCCGGTGGGGCACATAGCCGCCGAAGGCCATCACTTGCGTCGGGACCGCCTCGCACGGCTTCCAATCGAGCGTCGCCTCCGTCTCGCTGTCGATGAGGCCCTCAGGAGTGCAGGCGAGCAGCTGCTTGGTGGAGACGCCGGCAACCACCTCGGTCGGGCCGTTGGTGGCGGTGTGAGGGTCGGCGCACACCATGAGGGAGACGATGGGCACTGCGTCGCCCGACGAATCCGTCCAGATGTCCTCAACGACGCCGCCGACGCCATTCTCCTTGCGCTCGCGCACCGAGTACGCGGCCGCGTCTTGATGAGCGCGGAAGCCCGCGGCCCCCGGGTGCTTCGGGTGGATCTTCTCCTTTGCGAGCGTCGCGGGCTCGCCGAGCAGCGCCGTCGCAATCGGCAGCAGCTTGTGGTCCACCAGCTCCGACCAGCCCGGGTGGTGGACAAAGTCCTCGCAGCGTCCCAGCACCCGCCGGCGGTCCTCGGTCTCGCAATTGACCCACTCGTAGTGCCACACCTTCGACGCGACCTCCGAAGCCGGGTCACTCACTTCGTCGATAATTCGCTCGAGCTGACGCGCCTCCTCGGGAGTGAAGACATCGTCGAGCAGGACGTAGCCGTCGCTGCCGTAGGCGGCCTGCGCTTGGGCGACGTGCTGCACTGGTGGGATCCACGGCTTGAACATCGCGGATGCCGACGTCGAGAGCGCGCGAGCGCGTGGGAGCATCGCGGCCGGACGATGCAGGACGAGGGGCAGGGTAGCTGCCGTCGGTGGACGGATCCTCTCCACAATTCCACATGGTACCCAAGTCATGGTAGTGCCGACGGCGCCGCCCTGTCCCCCATCACGCGATGAACGCCAGCTGCGGGCCGCGGCTCGTCGTGATCAGCGGCGTCACGTCGGGGATTGGGCGCGCCCTCGCACTCACATTTGCTCAACGGGACGGATTCATCGTGGCGGGGTGCGGCCGCCGGTCGGAGGAGCTGGCGACGCTCAAGGCCGAGGCGGCCAACGCTGGCCGGACGCTTTCGACGGCTGTGGTCGACGTTGCCGACGATGGCGCGGTGGCGGAGTGGGCCAGGCAGCTCGCAGACGAGTACGATCGGCTCGCCCCGACGCTGGTGATCGCAAACGCCGGCGTGTCCGGCAAGGGACACGGAGCAGGTGTGGCAGCCCACCAAGTGCCTCGCGCTTCCTTCGACGCGGTGATGGCGATCAACATCGGCGGCGTCGTGTCGATGGCGAGCCACTTCCTCCCATCGATGCTGGCGGCCTCTGCGGTTGGCGGCGAGCGGCGGGCCTTCATCGGCATCTCCTCGGGGTCGGGGCGCTCGACGGGCGCCACGAAGGCGGCGTACTCGGCGTCCAAGTTCGCCGTCGAGGCGTACGTCAAATGCCTTGCGCACTCGCTGAAGGACACGCCGGTCGCCGCGGTGCCGCTCGCGCCCGGGACGCTGCAGACCGGCCTGAACCCGAGCGCCGACCGCCCGACCGCCGCCGCGTGGTCCGACGCGGGCGCCGACTTCCTGATCGACCGCGTGCTCGACGCGCCGCACGCCGACGTCAACGGCGCGAGCCTGTCGGTGCCCGGCTTCTACGAAGCGGCCTACCTCAAGTCCTGGATCATTCAAGACGGCCAGCCGCTGATGCCGGAGTCGCGTTGAGGCGCGTGGGCGACAAAGCTAAGAGACAACTCGCATCTCCTCGGGATAGCTATTCTGTGTAAACCGTGTACGGCGATTACGCTGTACGTACAGTGTACCGCTACGGGGTACTCGAACACTGGTACTTTACACTCGGGAGTTTCTACCCGGGCATCCAAAGGGTTTTTGGCCTCGGATTGCCGAACGGTGCGCAGCGGCGGTGCACCCGAAGGCCACCACCGCGAACGAGATCGGGGCCAGGCTCGTTGACATTCATTGTGTAGAGAAGATACTCGATAGATAGGCGTACGCGCGGCGGCCCGAGTCGGCAAGGCGTTCATCTTGAGGTTCCGTGAGGTTGGTGTGAGACTAGTAAATAAGTGAGGGAAACACATAGAGGGCCAGATTGTACTCGCGGACCCGCCGGCCATCACACGGCGGTTGGCGAGGGCGAAGCGCGCGATCCAAGATGCGTCAGCGGGAGCCTCCGATCTGGTCGAGCGTCTTGAGGGCGGTGGCGTACACGATGGCGGGGAGGGCGACGCACATGAGCGCCGCGATGACATGCGGGCGGAAGCGGGTGAGGCCGAGCGGGATCGGCTCGACCGACGAGGCGTGCGGCGGGAGGAGCAGCTGGTCGGCGGTGGTGCTCTTGACGACGCCGGTGGCGGCGAGCGCGAGGGCGAGCGGGAGGACGTTGTTGACGAGGCCATTGAAGATCATCCCGCTCCACGCGACGAGGTCGGCGGCGGCGTGGCCCTGGTAGAGCGGCCACGAGAGCAGCCACGGGAGGAAGGCGGAGCAGAAGGTGGCGGCGGCGGGCGGGCACACGCGCGACACAGTCAGGTTGTACCTGTAGCGGGGATGGGTACGGTGGGCCGTCGGAGAATCGCGCCCGAATTACGCCAGCGAGTTGCGCGAAGCCGCCCACTTGACGACAACGCAGTTGACGGGGATGCCGAGGCCGAGGATCACGATGCCGAAGACGAAAGCCGCGAGGCGCGTGAGCGTCGGCGCGCGATCGCTCGTCAGGTCGGAGAGGATGTCGGCCGACGGCAGCTCGACGGCGGCGGCGCCGAGGAGGCCGAGCGCGACGAAGGTGGCAAGCGCGAGGAGGGTCGCTCCCCACGTCACCTTGTTGACCGACACGGTGCCCATCTTCTCGTTCATCCACGACGGCACGGTGAGGCACAGGCCGAAGTTGAAGACGGCGACGCCGAGCACGTCCGCCGCATCGGAGCCGACCGCCGCCGGTGGATCGAAGCCGTTCTCGGCGCCCTCGGCCACGAAGTGGGCGACGAAGACGGCGAAGACGGCAATCTGCAGCAGGCGGGGGAGGAGGAAACGGTAAAGCGGTGGTGGAGGTGACGGTGCTGGCGGTGGCGGCGGCGGTGGCGGCGGCGGCAAAATGGGGAAGGCGATGCACCTGCAGCCAGAACGAGAGGATCTGGAATTTGATGTTGTCGTCTAGCGGCAGCGCGCCGAGCGGTGAGAGCGCGGCGGCGGCGAGCACGTAGCCCAGCGTGAGGACGGGCGGCGGCTCCGTGCCATCGTCCTCCGCGCCGGCAGGCTTGAGGCTGAACGGCACGCATTTCTTCGCCCACCGCGCGCACGCCACGTCGTGCGCGCGGCACCGCGGGTGGCCATTTGCGCGGTGGCAGTCGTCGGCGCCCCAGCCGATGAACCCGAGCGGCGATGTGTTGAGCGCGTACGTGCGCCCAGTGACGTACACCAGCAGGTGGTCGGTCACCTGCGCGGTCGCGACGATCGCCGAGACCGCCTGCGCCACGTTGCAGAGCACAAACGGCACCAGCGCCAGCTTGAACGCCGTGCTCCCAAAGAGGAAGCCGAAGAGGTCGCAAAACTCGTAGCGTCGCACCTGGTGAGGCAGCGGCGACTGCGACGGCTCCACCTTCGCGGCGACGGCCTCGGCCGCCGAGATGGGCAGCAGCAGCCCGCTGCTGCCGGGCGACACCGCCGGCGACTCGTTGACGAGGAGCGGCGGCGTGTAGAACGAGACCTCGGGGTCGTCGTCCTCGTCCAGGCTCGCCGCCGACGCCGACTCGGGCACGCTGACGCCGGTCGCCTCGGCGGCGCGCGAGGCCGCCGAGCTCGGCGGCCGCGACGACAGCGACGACTTGGCGCGCTCCATCCACCTTTCCAGATCGCCGCCGACGCGCGAGCGGCGGCGGTCCTCGCTGCCGCTGCCGGGGATACGCGCCATCACGTCGCACAGCAGCGTTACGGCGAGTGAGCTGACGAGGCAGGTGCCCGCCAGCGCGGCGGTCGTCGGCAGCCAGCCAGCGTTCTTGAAGACGCGCGGCAGCTCCAGCAGCCCGGGCCCTACGAGCTGGTTGTACGCCAGGATGAACGAGCCGAAGAACGAGATTGTGCGGCCGCCAAAGTAGTCGAGGAGGCGCGCGTTCAGCGAGGGGATTCGCGGCCGCGCCGCGAATCGCCACGGCGTGTCCGGCCGGTCGAGGAGCGGCGAGGGCGAGGCCGTCATAGCGGCTGTTGGAGAAATCGCCGAGATCCGAGGAGTGTTCTCGGCTGATTCAATTACCCTTTGTCACACGACCGACATTTGGAGGAGCAGCTTGAGGGGTCGCGCGCGCCGCCGCATGCCGCGTGCCTCGCGCACGACCTGCGGCAGTAGAGTGAGGAGCGAGAGGCAGAGCAGCGCGACGAGGAAGACGAAGGTGGCGCGCCAGCCGTCTCCGGCTGGGCCGGAGAGCAGGGCGACCGCATATTGCGCCGCTGCCGCGCCGAGCGCGCCGGTGCCGTCGATGATACCGCTGACGGTAGCGAGGGCGACGCGATCGCGGCCGACGGCGGCGCTGCTTCCCAGGTCGGCGGAGACGGCGCCCGTGGCGGCGTCGGCCGGCCCTCCGAGGAAGAGGCCGACCAGCAGCATCAGCAGGATCAGCGTCGTGTCGGTCGCGCCGGCGGACGCTCCACCGCCGCTGGCGCCTCGGAGCGCCAGCAGGGCGGGGACGGCGGCGACCATGAAGGCGCCCATCACCGGCGAGCGCGGAGGCGCCTGTCCCGGACGAAGCGCGATGCAGCGGCCGAGCAGATCGGTGGCCAAACCAGCGAGGAGGCCGCCCACCAGGAAGCCCGCGTCGAAGCAGGTGGAGAGCTGCGCGGCGCGCGCGCTGCCGGCGCCGGCGCCCTGGAGCAGCTTGGGCAGCCAGAAGAAGAGCGAGTAGTTGACCGCCTTGAGGCCGGCGTAGCTCAGCGCAAACGGCAGCACGCCGGGGAGCATGCACGCGCGCCGCATCCCCAAGCTCTTCGACTCGCCGGTTGCGCCCGCCGCGCCGCAAGGCCGGCACGGCTCCCGGCCGTTTGGCTCGCCGGACGCCGCGCGGGGCGGCGGCCGGACGCACGCGGTGCACCACGCCGCGTTGAGGGCGGCGAGAACGGCGCACGCGCCCGCGAACAGCACAAAGCAGCGGCGCCACGCGGTGTCGGCGTCTCCAGCGTCGGCGAAGACCGCAGCGACGGCAAGCTGGCCGCCGATGTTGCCGACGTTGACGCTGGCGCTCAAGACGCCGAAGACCAGGCCGCGGTTGGCGACGCCGAAGGCGCGCGTCACGCACGATACGCACGCCGTCCAACCCGACGCCTGGCAGAGCCCGTCCACAAAACGGAGCAGCACATACAGGGCGCCCGGTCCCTCTTGCAGCTGCCCCATCGCGCCGTTGGTGGCGACGAGCGCGAAGAGCCCGCAGGTGATCACACGCTCGGCGCCGTAAGCGTCCGAGAGCAGGCCGAACAGGAATTGGCCGACGGCGTAGGCGAGCATAAATGCAGTGTCACCAGCGCCCACCATTCCGTCGTCCAACTGCAGCTCGCGCTGCAGCGCCGGCTTGGCCCCGTGAAAGCCGTCGCGCACGGCATGGAACACGGCATACGTGAGAAAGGAAAGGATGAACGTGATCCAGCGCCGCTGTGTCTCCGGGGCGCGCCGCAGGCAGCGCGGGCGCGTTTCCTGCTCGGCGGACGACGGCGCCGCCGCCTCTTGCTCGGCGGGCGCTGGGGTTGCCGCGTCCATCGCGCCGTCGGCGGCAGTGTGTCTTCAAAAGGGTAGCAAGTCTTTCGGGCTGTACTTGGGTACTGCATCCATCCATCCGCGATCTGCCCCCTGACCTCAGAGTTCGTAGGTTACGCGGCGCCAAAAAAATAAACCCGGCCAGGCTATCTTACATAGCGCGCATGCGGGGTCTCGGACCGAGCTCACACGAAGAGGAAGAGCGGGTCGTCGTCACCCTCCTCGTCGGCGTCGCCGCCGATCAGGTCGGGCTCCGCCGGCGGCAGGTCGACCGTCGCAGAGATCATGAGGTCCTCCATCGCCCCCTCCACCGGTGACGCCCCCGTCGCGCCCCACGCGGGCGAGTGGCCGGGCGTCGGCGAGTTAGACCACCCACCCGAGCTGGTGAGCGAGGACGAGCCGAAACTCCTCGACGACCCGGCGGCGCAGGACGCGAGCCAGGTGCCGCTGCCGTCGCCGGCCGTCGGCGGCGTCTGGACGAACGGGTTGGACCAGCCACCCGGCACGCCGAAGCCGTTCTTCGGCGTGGTGGGCGAGCCGGCCTTCTGGCCGGGCAGCAGGCCGGCGCCAGTCTGTCTCAGGATCTGCTTGCGCGGCTCGTCGGGCACCAGGCACCGCTTCTGGGTCGGCGTCGCGTCGGACATCGAGATTGCGCCGAGGTCGATCGTGATCTCGACGAGGACCTGTCGCGGGGGAGTTCGATGAGGATGGAGGAGGCGGGGAGTCCGTGGAGGTAGTGGGAGGAGGAGTCACCGCCGCCTTCCGCCCGCCATAGACGAACGACTTGGCGGCAGCGTTCATGTCCGCCTGGACGCCGTTGACGAGCACCGAGGTCACGTGCGGCAGGGCGAACGGCGCATCGCTACCCTTGCTCACCGCCTCGAGAAAGGGCTCGACCAGCGCCATCGCGAGCGGCTGCGCCGGGGGTGGGGGTGGCGCTCAAGAACGCGGCCCTTGCAGGCCGGCGGGTGGGGTGGTATGGGGGGCATGAGGGTGGGAGGGTGGGCGGCGGCGGGGGGCTGCCGCGAGAGGGACCTTGACGAGCCACGACGACGGCAGCGTGGTCTTCATCGCCACGACCGGGCCGCAGCGGATGTGGAACGTGCCCTTCGTCACTGTCTTCCCCACGCTGTTCTTCGACGAGCTCTGCCGCCGCAGCGACTTCGAGAACGAGAAGCGCCGCGGGATCGGCTCGCCGGCGTCGCCCCCGACCCTATCGTCCTCGCCGTTGAGCAGCAGCGTCACCTCGATCACGCCGTCGCGCGCGAGCTTGGCGAGCGGTGCGTCGGGGTCTTGCGCCTTCTCGTCGACCACGATCGCCTTCACGTCCTGCGCGTCGATCTTGGGCCGGAAGCCACCGTTGCGGTTGTACGCCTTCATGAATGGCACGATCAGCGCCGAGGCGAGCGTCGCGTTCGGCCGGTTGACCACCGACCGCTTGAGGTCACACTTCAAGTTGATCCCGTTGCACTGCACGACGAACGTCACGGCGCCGGCCCCCTCGAACCGCGAGGTCAAGTCGCCGCCAGAGAGCCGGCTTGGCAGCTCGGCGACGCGGGCTTTGGTCTCCGACATCTTCTCCTTCACGCGGTCCTTCGTCGCGTTCAGCGGCGACTTGACCGTCTTGATCTGGATCATCGTGGGGTGACGGCGTGGAGCGACTGACCGGGGACAGGAGGACGAGAGAGAGGGTAGCCCGACGCGCCGTCGGCCGAAGAGTTGATCGGCGTGATCCAAGTTCCTTCTACTGCAAGCTATCTTACCATCGTATCGGATACCATCTGGAGACGCGTGGCGGGGCCGCCGTTTGCGCTCTTGGCGATCTGCCATGAGAGCAGGAGCAACTGCAGCCAAAACTCTGAATTCCTACACACGGCTGCGCCTCCATCGCGTTGGAAAGCGACGCTCTGAGAAGGCGCAGTCGTCGCGCCGCCGGACTCGCGAGCTCAGCGAGATCACGATGGCTTGGACTTTGCGTTTTGGCTGCAGTTGCTCCTGCTTGCTCTGATGGCAGATCGCCAAGAGCGCAAACGGCGGCCCCGCCACGCCTCTCCAATCGGCGGCACTGCAGATGGCGCGACGGCCCCTCTCGAGCCGTCCTCGAGTCCGGGCGGTGCCGAGTCACGGCGACGGCGGCGCCACCGCTCACCACCGCTCACCACCGACGGAGGCGGCGGCGAGCGGCGACACAACCACGGCAGCACCGCCGCGAAGATGCAGCGCGCCGCGGCGGCCACGCGCGCCTTCGAGTCACCGCCGCGGGACGGCGGCGAGCGGCGACGCAAGCACGGCGGCACCGCTGCGAAGATGCAGCGCGCTGCGGCGGCCGCGCGCGCTTTCGAGTCACCGCCGCGGGACGGTGAGCGGCGGCACCACCGCAGCCGTCACCGCAGGCGCGGCGGTGCGGATGGCGACGGCAACGGCGCCGCCGACGCCGCCGCGCCGCCGGCGGTAGAGCCCGGTGCCGCCGCGGCGGGTGAGCGCAGCCCGCGGCTACTGCCGACCGCACTCCTGCACTCGCCGCCGCCGTCGGACGAGCGCAGGCTGCGGGCGGCGGCGGCGGCGGCTGATGGTGCGGACGCGTCGCCGCAATTTGACATCGACCCCGAGGTGGGCCCGGGCACGGCGACGCCTTCGGCGCGCGTCTCGCCAAAGGCGGGGGTGACGTTCGACGGCGGCGACGGCGCTGATGATGGCGGCGGCGGCGGCGGCGGCGGCGAGCGCAGTTCGACAACCGAGGACATTCTTGCGATGGCGGCGGAGCGCGCGCGCCTCAAGCGAGAGACGAAGCGACAAAGTGCGGCCGCCGCTGCCGCTGCCGACGGCGGCGGTGCGCGCGGCTCGGTCTGTCGGGCGTCTCGGCTGTCGGCGGCGGCGGCGCAGCTCAAGATCGCCAAAGACGCGGCCGCCGCCGACGGCGGCGGCGGCGGCGGCGGCGGCGACGGCGGCGGCGGCGACGGTGATGGCGGCGGCGACGGCGACGGCGCCGGCGGCGCAGCACCGGAGGCGGACCCGCTCGACTACGCCATGGACGCGCAGGGCAACTTTGTCCTCGCGGCGAAGCCCGAGGCGGCGGGCGGCAGCGGCGGCGGCGCAGACGGCCGTCGGGGTTCGGGGTGGCTCGCGCTGAAGGGGGCGGTGCACGACCAGAACGTCGGTGAAAACGCGATGGAGGCGCTCCAGCAGGGGCACAAGGAGCCGACGAACTTCGTGCGGCGGATGTGCTGGCGGCTCGCGAAGACGCGCGGGTTTAATGCTGTCATCCTGCTGACGATTGGCGCCAACGCTCTCGTGATGGCGATGGAGGTGCCGCGGCTGCCAGCGGCGACGGCGACGCTCATGGGCAACCTCGAGCTGATCTTCAACGTGGTGTTCACGATCGAGCTCGTGATCAAGCTCGTCGCCTTCGGCTGCTGCGCGTCGCAGGACGCGTACTTCCGCTCGGCGTGGAACGCGCTCGACTGCCTGATCGTCATCTGCGGCTGGCTGACGATCGTCCTCGCCGCGCTCCGACTCGACGAGCTAGGGAGCGTGAAGCTGCTCCGCCTCTTCCGCGTGCTCCGGCCGCTGCGCTCGATGACGGTGGTGCCGATGCTGCGCAACATCATCAACGCGATCTTCGCCGCCGTCCGCGACCTGGGCAACAACATGCTCCTCATCATGTTCTTCCTCGCGATGTTCGCCATCTTCTACGTCTCGCTCCTCTCGTCGGCGCTGCGCCGCCGCTGCCGCGACGACCTCACCGGAGCGTTCGTCTACCCGAAGGGCGTCGTGTGCGGCGCGCGAGAGTGCCCGGCGAACTCGACGTGCGTCGACGCGGCGGCGAGCGCCGCGAACGCGACGTCGTTCCTCATCAGCGAGGCGCCGCACGCGTTCAAGGTCGACGCGTACCAGGGGTGGCACAACCCGCTGTGGGCGAACCCTGAGTGCGTCCACGCCAGCGGCCTCGAGCCGCCCCGAACGTCCGCTCGCCTCCCTCCCGCCGCTCACCGCCCGCCACTCCCCCACTCCCCGCAAAGGTACGGCGTCGTCTCCTTCGACAACGTCGGCTTCGCGCTGCTGATGGTCTTCCAGACGTGGGTCGGCGTCGGCTGGACGTACGTCATGTACATGGTGGTCGTCTCGAATTGGGTCACGCCCCAAACCCCACACCTCACACGCCATATCCCCCTACCCCAGGTACATGGTGAT
>MDSV01214409.1_pt1 | contig 13370 bp, 14 predicted proteins | sample 810851 | NCBI WGS metagenome assembly MDSV01 (sample SAMN05326640, study PRJNA326480) | marine metagenome | isolation source: seawater | place: Atlantic Ocean: North East | collected 2012 | reverse complement strand
GGCTTGCTCTATTGGCTTAGCACCAAATGGCTTATTAGCCAAAATCGCTTCGGACATACAAAAACCAGATGGTTTAACCGTTATTACCAAAAACAACCTACAAGAAAAACTTTTCTCCATACCGTTAACATCTATCCCAGGCATTGGTTACAATATGCTCCACCGCTTGAATAAAGCAGGCATTTGGAGCATGGAAGATTTTTGGAGAACCTCTCCTAAACAGGCTAGAAAAATATGGGGATCTGTCCAAGGTGAACGGCTCTGGTACCAATTACACGGATTTGAAATACCCGATATAGAAACTAAAAAATCAATGATCGGCCATTCTCGTATTTTAGACCCGCATTTACGCTCTCCCGTTATGGCAAAACACATCGCTAAACGCTTAACGATCAAAGCAGCACAGCGCTTACGACGAAGCAATCATTACGCCAAGCACTTTGTGCTGTCCGTACGCACGACAGAAAGCCTGCGTTGGGCACAGATGATGAATTGCCAACCCGCCCATGACACCATTACATTTTTAGATATGCTCAATAAATTATGGACTAAGATGCTAACCGAGCTAAAACCTTACAAAATGAAAAAATTATCCGTCACCATGCACGGACTTTCTGAGACATCCACTGCCAATGGCGATTTATTTGACCATAAAGATACCCATTGGCAGCAGGTAAAACAGCACCGAGAACAGTTAAGCAATGTCATTGAAACGCTTAACAAGCGCTACGGCATCGACACCATCAATTTCGGTATCCCGCCAAAAACAATCGCAGGCTATGTCGGCACCAAAATCGCTTTTTCGCGTGTACCCGATAAAGCTGAATTTTCAGAATAATTTAATTAAGCCGCAACCTTTTGTGGACCCGCTTTTAACTGCTCTGCCACGAAATCCCAGTTCACAACTTTATCTAAAAATGTCTCAACATATTTAGGACGGGCATTACGATAATCAATGTAATAAGCGTGCTCCCATACATCACAAGTCAAAAGTGCTGTTTTACCTTCTGTCATAGGCAAGTCAGCATTCGGTGTTTTAATCACTGACAACTCGCCTGTTTCATTATCCATGACAAGCCAGCCCCAACCAGAACCAAACTGTGTTGCGCAAGCATTTGAAAATTCTTTTTTGAAATTTTCAAAACCACCAAGATCTGTATCAATCTTTTTAGCCAACGCATCTGGTAATTTATCCCCACCACCATTCGGCGTCATACACTCCCAGTAGAAGCTGTGGTTCCAAATCTGCGCAGATTGATTAAACAGACCTTTATCGCCTTTTTTATGAGCCGTCATGATAACAGTCTCTAATGATTTACCTTCTAAATCAGTACCCGCAATTAATTCATTCGTTTTATTAATATATGCTTGGTGGTGCTTACCGTGATGGTACTCAAATGTTTCTTGCGAAATATGTGGCTCAAGCGCTGCTGGGTCAAAATTTAATTTTGGTAATGTAAATGTCATAGTGAATCTCCTTCTTTGTCTAACAATGTAAATCCTTATAGGATTTTGACAACCTTTGATTTACAGTAACGCCTATGCCTACAGATATTTTTGCTTATTGTTCCAACCTCATCAAAAAAGAAGCACCAGACTTTTACCTACTCGCTATGCTGATGCCAAAAGACAAGCAACCTTATCTCTTATCTGTTTTTGCGTTTAATCACGAAATCAGCAAGACGCGCGAAATTGTCACAGAAACAACGATTGGTCTGATGCGCCTGTTATGGTGGCGAGAAGCGATACAAGATATCTACCAAGGCAAAACGAACAAAGAGCACCCTGTTCTTCAAGCATTAGTGACAACCATCAAGCACAATGATCTACCATTAAAATTATTTGAAGACTTAACCTATGCCAGAGAATTTGATTTAGAAGATATGCAACCAAGCAATATACAAGGGTTATTGAATTACTGCGATTTTACGCACACACCGCTTTTTACGCTTTGTTTAAAAATTATTGGCGAGGACACTGATTGCAAAGAAACGGCTACACAATATGGACTAGTCAAAATAATAAAGAGTACTGTGTATTTCGCCCGTCAAAACAGGCGTTTCTTACCGCAAGATTTATGCGACAGAGAAGGTTTATCAAAAGATTTATTAAACTCTGCAAGTAGAGAAAAACTCCAACATATTATTCAGCAAATTTTCCTGAAAGTTAAAAACCCTAAAAAAGACTCTTCTAAATTTTTAAAAGCAACTCAAACCCTCACCTTACTTTACAAAAAGCAGTTGGAAGCCGTTGATTATGATGCTTTAGACTACCGCCTTACACTTCCCCCATTTGCAAAGGCTCTTCGGGTCTGGATAGCGACAATTTTTTAAAGCGTTATTAAATTGCCCCTCTTGCAAGAAACTTAATATTTGTTGGCGGACAACAGGGCTCTCAAGAATACTAATATGATCCTCATCAACCACACAAAAATGTTGTAAGTCTTCATTAATAATTGCGCTTGCGACAGAAACCAGCCCATCGCTCTCTCCGAAATTAAGAGCCTCTAACTCTGCTGAAAAAACTTCTGATACACGCCCGAATAAATCACCCGTTTTATTACCTGTTATAATGCCTAAAGAATGATCTGGCAGGTCAAAGTGAAGTTGTGTGCGGTATTCATGCGTCAATTGTTTCCCCGCAGTGCCGCCACCCATCTCATAAATCTTTTCCCATTGCTTTTTTGCCATGGCCTCTAACGGATTAATATTAAACCCATTTCCTAAAACAAGGCGGATCAGATTCTGAGGATGATTAAACAAACAATCAGCGATTGGGCTACCATAAAATGGTGGAGAGATTGAAACGACGTGACCTAAATTATCTATTTTATACGCTGTCCGTGTGAGTAGCTCATGTACAATCAAGCCACCCATTGAGTGCGTCACGAAATGTATTTTATCGTAAGGTCTATCGAGCCATACAGCGAGTTCGAGTTGTAAATCATCGGCCAGATTTTCAATCGACTTGCCAAAGGGAGCATATTTAAACATTTGCGTGTCATAGCCCAGCTCCATAAAAAAATGACCGAAATCCTTACGCAGTAATGGTACGCCACGCATCCCTAAATAATCATGGATACCATGTACAAAAACAATTAATTCATTTTGGGTGTTTTCTTTGTACACGTTAAGCAGCCTGTTTCTGTTGCTGTGATAACAACCATTTATCTAGCGTTTCTAAAGCACGCTCAGCGACAGCCTTTTTACGTTCTTTACCCTTTATTTTTTTGCCCTTCTCATTCCGAAGATCAATCTCAGGAAATAAACCAAAATTAATATTCATAGGCTGGAAGGTTTCTGCATTTGCGCCAGAAGTAATATGGTTCAATAAGGCACCCAAAGCAGTTTCTAATGGCGGGGTTTTATAATCCTGCCCTAAGATTTCAGCCGCCGCCAAACGTCCTGCGATTAGCCCGACAGACGCACTTTCAACATAGCCTTCACAACCTGTTATTTGGCCAGCAAAGCGCAGACGTGGCTGCGCATTAAGACGCAAACGTTCATCAAGTAATTTAGGTGAATTGATGAATGTATTACGATGTAAACCGCCCAATCTTGCAAATTCAGCCTTTTCTAAGCCTGGAATTGTACGGAACACTTCTGTTTGTGCGCCATATTTCATTTTTGTTTGAAAGCCAACGATATTATAAAGTGTGCCGAGCTTATTATCTTGGCGTAATTGCACAACCGCATAAGGTCGTTCTTCTGAATGAGGATTGGTAAGTCCTACTGGCTTCATTGAGGCAAAACGTAACGTCTCGACACCACGCTCAGCCAAAACTTCAATTGGCATACAGCCCTCAAAATAATGGCTGGTTGCTTCCCATTCTTTAAACTCGGTTTTCGGTGCGTCATTAAGTGCCTTAACAAAGGTTTCATATTGCTCTTTATTCATAGCACAGTTGATATAATCTTTTCCTGTACCCGCAGGCCCTTGCTTATCATAGCGTGATTGGAACCATGCTTTTGAAAAATCGATACTGTCTGTATGCACTATCGGCGCTAGTGCGTCGAAGAATGAAAGCTCATCTTCTCCTGTTAATTCTTGTATCGCTTTAGCCAAAGGATCAGAAGTTAAAGGTCCTGTCGCAATAATAACATGTTCCCATTCTTTCGGGGGCAAACCAATAACTTCACCTCGTTCAATGGTAATCAGTGGATGTTCTTCTAAAGCTTTTGTCACGGCTGTTGAAAATATCTCACGATCTACTGCCAATGCGCCGCCCGCTGGCACAGCCGCCTTGTCACCTTCACGCAAAATCAGTGAACCACATTGGCGCATCTCTTCATGTAATAAACCGACAGCATTGTAAAATTTATCATCCGAACGGAAAGAGTTAGAGCAAACAAGCTCAGCCATTTTATCTGTTTTGTGCGCATTCGTTGGTTTGACTGGACGCATTTCATGAATAACCACCTGCACGCCCATAGAGGCGGCTTGCCATGCGGCTTCAGAGCCAGCCAAACCACCCCCAATAATATGTAGAACCTTATTATCACTCATCTTTTAACTTACCTTCTTTAAAACCATGTTCTGCAATACCTGTACAAAGATCATACCACTGACACCCTTGGCACGCTTGTCTATTCTCACCTAAATGAAAACGCTCTCGCATATCCTTAATCCAGTTAGGATCCAGTGAAATAACATCTCCATAATTATAATTCAAGTTTTCCAGAGCAATCTTATCACGCAAAATGATCCGCTCTTCATAACAATGGCAGGTAATATCATTTTCATCACATAAACGAGGCGCACAAATATCATCAGGCCCCTGAACAATCTCAATCTCACGCTCTCCATTATTGATGCGTTCTGCAAGTACATCAAAATTAGCCGTAAAGCTTTCTGAATAACCCTTACCAACATAGCTCAAAATACATAAAAGATGATGGGGGCGTAGCTTAATCATTTTATAAGAATAGCAGAGCTGCGATCCGTCTACCATCAGCCATTAGCACATTGTACATAGAGCACGCCGAAGCTGTTGTCATGGCTTCAGCGGTGATGTTTTGCTCGCGTAATGCTTGTTTCATATCCTTTGGCAAAAACGCCTGTTTTTCACCTGTTCCAACAATCAGAAAATCTATCCCTTCAATTTCCGAAGGTAGTTGTTTTAAAGCGGCCACACTTTTTATATCAAGTTCAATTGCTTTATCAGGAAAAACCAAAACGGTTGTTTCATATCTTTGACCACTAATTTTAATATGGTCTGTTTTATAATGTTGAATTACTTGGGCATCACTATGAATGCGTGGCGTGACGTCCATTATGCCGCTGCTTTATCTTCTTTAGCTGTAATAGTACGGATATTGAAATAAACCAAAAGCGCACCAGCCACGAAGATAGATGAATATGTACCGACACCAATACCGACAATCAGTGCCAAGGTAAATCCACGGATTACTTCACCACCAAAGAACCACAATGCGAACAAAGCCAGCAATGTTGTAAACGAGGTTAAAACAGTTCTTGATAGTGTTTGATTAACAGACACATTCAAAAGCTCTCTCATATCCATTTTCTTGAACTTCCGCATATTCTCACGAATACGGTCAAAAACAACAACTGTGTCATTGATCGAATAGCCGCCAACCATAAGTACGGCAGCCACAGTTGCTAAATTAAACTCCATACCTGTTAGAGAAAAGAAACCAATTGTAATCATTGTATCATGGAAAAGAGCAATCAGCGCTGCAGCACCAAATTGCCACTCAAAACGAACAGATACATAAGCCATAATACCTAAGAGCGAGAACAGAACAGCCATGCCGCCTGCGCGAATTAATTCCTTACCAACTTGCGGGCCGACAAATTCTGTACGACGATATTCAACAGCTTCTTCACCATATTGCTTAGCAAGCACTGTACGGACATCTTCAACAGCCTTTTGTTGGTCTTCAATTCCACCCGCCTGTTCTGGCACACGGATCAACAAATCATCTGCTTCGCCAAACTCTTGTAACGATATAGCACCAATATTTAGATTATTAAAATCATCTCGTAACAGAGCCATATTTGGCGCTTGATCCAACTTCACCTCGATCAAGGTACCGCCAACAAAATCAATGCCAAAATTGAGGCCTTTAGTAAACAACAGTCCAAAAGCTGCCATTACGAGACACGCCGACAAAAGAAAAGTAAAGAACCTTACTTTGATAAAGTCGATATTTGTTGCATCTGGAATGAGACGAAGTGGCTTAATCATATATTGAGTGCCCCTGGTTTTTTAGTTTTAAGCCAATGGGCTATAAATAAACGTGTCACCATAATAGCCGAGAACATAGAGGTAACAATCCCAATAGCAAGTGTTACGGCAAATCCTTTGATAGGCCCTGTCCCGAATGAATAAAGCAATACGGCAGCAATCAATGTTGTCACATTTGCGTCAACAATTGTTGACATAGCCTGCTGATATCCTGAATCAACTGAGGCCATCACAGAACGGCCATTTAGATATTCCTCACGAATACGCTCAAAAATAAGAACATTGGCATCTACCGCCATACCAATCGTCAGAATAATCCCTGCAATACCTGGCAGCGTCAATGTCGCTTGCAGCGTTGAAAGTACCGCAAAGATAAGGAAAATATTAATAATTAAGGCACCATTAGCATAAACACCAAAACGTCCATAACTAACCAGCATAAATAGTAATACAAAAACAATACCGAACACAGCTGCTACCTGACCTGAAGCGATAGAATCTGCACCAAGACTTGGCCCTACTGTACGTTCTTCAACAACAGTTAAAGGCGCAGGTAAAGCCCCTGCTCTTAATAAGAGAGATAAATCATTCGCTTCTTCAACAGTAAAACTTCCAGAAATAACGGCTGAACCGCCACAAATAGGCTCACGAAACACTGGTGAACTAATCACTTCACCATCTAAAACAATCGCAAATAAACGACCCACATTTTGAGAGGAAACATCACAGAAACGCTTAGCACCGATACCATTTAAGCGAAACGAAACAACAGGCTGACCTTGCTGAAAGCTCGGTGTCGCATTAGTCAACATATCACCTGTAATTGCTGCCCGTCTTTTAATACCGACCTTTAAGCCGCCTTGTTCTTTGTGCGGCAATAATAACGTCCCAGGTTTTTGAACACCTGTTTGTGTCACACTGTCATCGACTAAATGGAAACTTAGCTTAGCCGTCTTACCCAATAATTCTTTAATACGGGCAGGATCTTCTAACCCTGGTAATTGCAAAACGATCCGACTATCACCCTGGCGTTGAATAGAAGGCTCTCTTGTGCCTGTCTCATCAACACGACGACGCACAATCTCAATAGATTGTGATAATGTTTGCTTCGTAATATCCTCAATCGCCAAATCAGTATATTGGATCTGAATACGCCCATCATCCAATGTTTCAACGGCGGTATCTTGTTCCACGTTACGAACAGCTTTTAATGCTTCCGCACGATCCGCTTCATCACGTAATTTAAAGATAACACCACGCTCTCCTTCAGCAAAAGAAACATAACGAATGCGTTTCTCTCTTAATGCAGACTTCACACCATCGCCAAGTGCTGCCACTCGTTCTTCAATAACCGAAGAGACTTCGACATCTAATAAGAGATGCGACCCACCACGTAAATCCAATCCTAAATTGATTGTTTTATGCGGCAAAAATGAAGGCATGTGCTGCTCCATCCATCCGCCACCAACAATATTTGGCGATGCGTATAGCAGCCCCCAGAGGGAGACTGCTATAACAAGAATTATTTTCCATTTAGGAAAGTGGATCATAGTGAATTACTTCGCTTTTTTCGCCGCAGTCTTTTTCGCAGGCGCTTTTTTCTTAGCTGTTGTCGCCTTTTTAGGCGCAGCCTTTTTCGCAGGCGCTTTCTTAGCTGCTGGCTTTTTTGCAGGTGCTTTCTTTACAGCAGGTTTTGCCGCTGCAACAGGTGCTGACGCTTTTGGCTGATTATCATTTCCTGATTTGCTAAGCTTCTCCTGAATTGAATAACGCATTGCGCTGACTGTAACACCTTTTGCAATTTCAATTTCAACTTCACGCTCATCTACAATTTTAGTGATAACGCCAACAAAGCCAGCTGATGTCAAAACCTTGTCACCTTTTTGAAGTGACGCCAACATTGCACGTTGTTCTTTCATGCGTTTATTTTGTGGACGGATCATTAAGAAATAGAACAACACAAATAGAACTAAAATAAGTCCCAAATTAAAAACTGTAGGGTCGCCAGCAACGGCATTTGCAGCATCTTGTGCATAAGCAGGGGAAATAAGCATAGTAATAGTACCTCTCTAAAATTTACGATTCTTATGCGCAACTATATCTTTTCTTACCTTTTGTGCAAGAGCGACTTATACGTTTTTACAAATACTGCTGTGGATTAAGCGCTTTTGTGCCTTTGCGGATTTCAAAATGAAGCTGAGGCTCTGCCACATTGCCTGTAGAGCCAATCGCACCAATCCTACTGCCTTTTGAAACAACCTGCCCTTTCACCACATTTATTTTATCCAAATGAGCATAGGCGGTCACATAACGATCCGCATGTTTAATCAAAACCAAATTGCCGTATCCTTGAATTTGATCGCCCGTATACGCAACCACACCGTTTTGTGCTGCACTAACAGGATCACCACGACGCCCAGCAATATTAATACCGTCATTATGCAATCCATTTTTCTTAGGCCCAAAAGTTGAGAGTGTTTTACCTCGACTTGGCCAAGCAAAACGACCCGATGCGGCTGGTGGCTTTCCTATCGGCTCAGATTTCACCGCTGCTGGTTTTACGGCCTCAAGTGATGGGGCTTTTTCAGTTGATTGAGGCATCATCCAACTCGCTGTTTGTTGCGCCTGAGGTTGCGCTAGACTATCTGGGATGGTCAGAACTTGCCCTGTTCTTAAAGTATAAGGTGCCGATAGATTATTAGCACGGCTAAGGCGGCTCATATCTACCGCAAAATTACGAGATATTGTATATAAAGAGTCACCACGCCCAACTGTATATTTATTCGGTGGCGGCAATTGCAGCCTTTGGCCAATTGAGATGGTATAAGGCGCATGAAGATTATTTTTCAAGATTAGAGCCTTTGCGGAAATATCGTAATCTTTGGCAACGCCATAAACAGTGTCATTCTTTTTAACAATATGAACACCCGCACTATCTTGGACACGAAACCCGATATCAACAAGAGGCGCCAATGTTTTACGTTGACCACAACCGCTTAAACATAATGATATGATAACCGCCAATATCGCAATAAAGCGCATCAGCCAACAGCCTCTAATAACGGATCTTGCTGTATCTGCGCTTCCTGATCTTTGGCAATATCTGGCAATAAAGGCACAAAACGTACTTCAAATAATTTAACACGTGTACATTGGCCATTCGGTTGTTTGGTATACTTATATAACCATTGATCTCCTGCCTCGCCAATTGGTATGACTAAAAACCCACCCACTTTAAGTTGTGAAGTCAGGGCAAAAGGCGCTTCTTGGCGTGCAGCAGCAGTCACAATAATACGATCAAACGGCGCTTGCGCTGTCCAGCCTTGCATCCCATCCCCCAAAAGCGTCGTAATATTTCTAATCCGCAAAGAATCCAAGGTCGCATTCGCATTTTCAAATAATGGCCTATGACGTTCAATCGTATAAACACGTCGACATAATTTTGATAAGATAGCTGCTTGATACCCACAACCCGTCCCGATCTCCAAAACCTTATGCATAGGGTCAAGTTCTAAAGATTGCGTCATATGCGCTACGACAAGTGGCTGAGATATTGTTTGACCACGACCAATCGGCAAGGCTAAATCTTCATAGGCTTGATCGTGAAACATGGCAGGAATAAAGGATTCACGCGGCGTGCGCTCAATCGCACTCAATACATCAGTCGAGTGAATACCTTGTTGACGAAGATACATAATAAGGCGAATTTTTTGCGTTGCGTCTGCATTCATATTTATGATTCTGTATGATTTGCAAAGATCACTCAAGCTGATACTCTAATTAATATGAATATTACAATTTTAGACCAAATCAACATACCATCTCATGCTGACTACTCAGAAGACGTTGTTGGCTATAATGAAGCCACTGCTATGTACTGGGTTATTGATGGGGCCACACCTATCGGAAAAAATAGCCTGCCCCTTGAGCAAAGCCCTTATGGAAGTGATGCACACTGGTATGCCAATGCACTCGATAAAGTGCTAAGGAAATTGCAAAATGTCGAAAACCCTGATAGCTTTAAGCCCATATTTACTGATTTAGCCGCCCAATTCACGCACCATACAAAATTAGACCCTACAGTTTTAACAGGCAAAGACGTTCCTTGTGCCTCAGCTATTATCAGTCACATTCGTGACAATACGCTCTATCTATTTATCTCTGGAGATTGCAGCTATATCGTTAAACAAGACGATTTAATCACGCACTCACTTGAGGCTCCTGAAACAAGTGAAGAAACAAAATTAGGCCTAGCCTTACGTGACTTAGCCTTATCACAAGGTCGTGAGCACACACTTGAAGATACCGAGACAAAAAAAGCCTATCAAGACGAACGGGACAGATCGAATAAACCAGGTGATACGCATTGCTTTTCACTAGATCCAAGTAGCCTAAAGTACATCAAGTGTGTTGAAATACCGCTTACACCCAGCACACAAATCTTACTGATGAGTGATGGGCTCGCACGACTTTATGAAGTGTTCAGCTATTACAGCCCTGAACAGATTATAGACATAGCCTTTGAGAAAGACGGTTTAAACAAATTGATAAAAACATTACGTGAGCTAGAAGACACCCGCACACCCGATCGTGTCAAACGATATGATGATGCATCTGGGCTGGCTTTTGTGGTAAAATAAACAATGGCAACAACGAATATATATAGTGTCGCAGAATCTGAGAAACCATCCTTATTGGTTTTTGACAGTCCACATAGTGGACGAATTTATCCTAAAGACTTTGCCCATGCGTGCTCGGATCACGCTATGCATACCGCAGAAGATCGTTTTGTTGATTTATTATTTGACGATGCCCCTAGATACGGCGCTTCCTTTTTAAAAGCGGAATTTCCACGCACATATATTGACGTGAACCGCACCGAAACAGATATCGACACACAACTTATTGATGAAAAATGGCCAGGACCATTAAAGCCCACTATCAGAGCACAAACAGGTATTGGTCTTATCCGTCGTATGTTACAAAAAGATTTACCGCTTTATAAGCGCTATTTAACTGTGGCCGAAATCAAACATCGAATTGAGCATTATTATAAGCCCTACCATAAAAAATTAGCACAGATGATCGACGAGACAGTATATGCAAACAGTCTTGTCTTTCATATTAATTGCCATTCTATGCCAAGCCATACCTCTCCTTTTATTATTGGTAAAAACAAGCGATATGATTTTGTGATTGGCGACCGTGATGGCCAAACGGCCAATCTAAATTTTAGCCTCTTTGTTAAAATGGTTCTTGAGCAAATAGGCTATGATGTCGCACTTAACAACCCCTTCAAAGGTGTTGAAATATTGCGCCGTTACGGTAAACCGCATATGGGTATGCATTCTATTCAGTTAGAGATTAATAAAACATTGTATTTAGATGAAGAAACACAAACGCTGAACAGTAACTTTGACAAACTCAAAAACGATTTAAACAGCCTAACAAACTCTTTATATGAATGGAGCCTCAGCCAGCTTATCCCTATGGCTGCAGATTAACCAAAGACTTTAGGCCATGTTTTCTGCAAAGCCTTATCCAAATCCTGCAGACTTGCCTTAACCCCTAATTTTTCGAAAGAGGTCACGCCGTGCCCTCTAATACCACAAGGCACGATCCCATTAAAATGGCTTAAATCAGGATTTAGATTAATGGAAATACCGTGAAAACTAACCCAACGACGAATACGAATGCCAATTGCTGCTATCTTATCTTCTGATTTATCTTCATTAACCACCCATATACCAACACGTCCCTCACGACGCTCGCCAATAATACCAAATTCTTTTAAGGTGAGAATAATCCACTCCTCTAAAGACCATATAAAATGTTTTATATCAGGTGCTTGATAGCGTTTTTTAAGGTTTAGCATGATATAAGCCACACGCTGCCCTGGACCATGATAGGTATATTCTCCACCACGCCCCGTGTCATAAACAGGGAATTGTGCGTTAAGCAGATCTTCTGCCTTCGCCGACGTCCCAGCTGTATAAAGTGGCGCATGTTCGAGCAACCAGACGCACTCTTCTTTATTACCCTCAAAAATACCCGCCACCTGCTCTTCCATAAAGGACAGTGCTTCTTGATAGTCGACCAAATCTGAAGAGACTTTAAGTTTCATTATATCTTGCGTTTAGCACGAAGACCTGATAAATCCAATACTCGATTTTGATGCGGCCATGGCGGAATTGGTAGACGCGCAGCGTTGAGGTCGCTGTGGGAGATAATCCCGTGGAGGTTCAAGTCCTCTTGGCCGCACCACTTTTTCAAGTATCACAGACCGATGGGTCGCGCTGTGATACTTTGAGAAGTGAACTTACTTCTTTTTCAATTTTATCCCCATCTCCTTGCGCTGCAATAACAAAGCAGGTTGCTGACCTTTAGTGGTTCTGCTACACAAAGTTATTCTTATTTATTACCTGTAACACAAGGATTATCATGGCTCACAAACCATCTGACACATTAAAAGAAAGCGCATTGCTTTATCATAAAATTGAACCAGCTGGTAAATTAACCATCACCCCAACAAAGCCCATGGCAACACAACGTGATTTGTCATTGGCTTATTCTCCTGGTGTGGCTTTTCCTTGTGAAGAAATAGCGGCAGACCCTTTAAAAGCATTAGATTACACAGCGCGTGGCAACATGGTTGCGGTTATTACCAACGGTACAGCTGTTCTTGGCCTTGGTGCTATCGGCCCATTAGCCGCAAAACCTGTGATGGAAGGAAAAGCCGTTCTATTCAAAAAATTCGCCGGCATTGATTCTATTGATATTGAAGTTGATGAAACAGATGTAGATAAACTTATTGAAATAATTGCCCCCTTAGAGCCAAGTTTTGGCGGTATCAATCTTGAAGACATTAAAGCCCCAGAATGCTTTGAAGTTGAAAAACGCTTGCGTGAGCGTATGAACATCCCCGTTTTCCACGATGACCAACACGGTACAGCCATTATCGTTTCTGCTGCTTTCAAAAACTGGCTATTGCTTTCTAAGCGTAAATTAAAAGATATCAAACTTGTCGCTTCTGGCGCAGGCGCAGCAGCGATCGCTTGTTTAAACCTATTGGTACATGCAGGACTACCACGTGAGAACATCACAGTATGTGACCGTGAAGGTGTCGTCTACAAAGGCCGTAACCAAGGTATGGATCCTT
>MDSV01197183.1_pt1 | contig 13370 bp, 15 predicted proteins | sample 810851 | NCBI WGS metagenome assembly MDSV01 (sample SAMN05326640, study PRJNA326480) | marine metagenome | isolation source: seawater | place: Atlantic Ocean: North East | collected 2012 | reverse complement strand
TCTATATTTATTCATTCAATAATACTTTTTTTATTAAATTAATATTTATCGATTTTCCAGTAGATAAAGATATATTATCAATATCCTTTGTAAATTTGAATATTTTTTCATAAGATCTCTCTATATTTTTGATTATAAATTCTAAGTTTTTACTACTTAAATTTATTTGTTTATCAGAAAAGGTTTTTAATATGATGACTCTTATAAGATCATCAGTAGGCAAACTTATTTGGATTTCCACAAAACTATCAAGCCTTGATTTTAAATCTGTTAAATTTATTTTAAAATTTTTAATATTTTTTAGGGAGTTTATAATTAAGATTTTATTTAGTTGTGCAATGTGATTGATAAATGTGTAAAATAAATTTTCATCTATATTTTCATCATAATTTTCTATAACAACACAATCAAAATTATCAGCTAATTTATTTATTTTTTCATCAAATTTTTCTGCGTTAACAGACAATAATTTTAATTTTTTACTTAAGATGTTTACTAAGTGAGTTTTGCCACATCCATTTGGCCCAAATATGTTAATTTTTTTATCAGGCCATTTTGGCCAACTTTCTATTAATTTATAGGCTTCAAAGTTATTAGTTGAAACAAAGAAATCTTTTTCAAAATATGTTGTTTTAAAAGGAAATTTAAAAACTAATTGATTCAATTTACTTTATCCTCGCGCTCCATTGATTGTTAATAAACTTAATATCTAATCCTTTTTTAATTAATTTTTCTATAATTTTATTTATTTTACCGTAGTACTTAATATTAATATAAGCAAACTTATTATTAAATTCTCTTACTTTAAAATTTTCTACTAAATCAATTTCACTAAGAATTTTTTGAAAGTAAAATAAATCATTTTGATCCCCTAGAGATAGACTTATATTTAAAAATGTTGGCGCGCCTACATCAATAATATTTTGCGATTTTACCAATTCAAGAATTTCTTTTTTTAAAAAATTTATAATTTCTTCATATTCGATCTTCTGAGCTGATTTGCTTTTAAGTGATAAATTTTTAATTATTTTTTTTGAAGATATAAACCCTTTAAGAAAAAAATTTGTTTTTTGACTATTGTAATCAATTATTAAAAGAATAGTATCTTTTTCAAAGTCACTGTCAAAAACATCATTTAAATTTATCTTTTCTAAATTTTCTTGATTTTTTTTAATTGCTGCTATTGTTTCTAGATTTTCAACAGGAAAGATGTATTCAATACTTGAATCTTTTTTTTCATTTTCATCTTCAAGCCAATTTTCATAGAAAAAATTATTATCGTAAATTAAAATCTTATTATCTAAAAGAAGCACTGGTAAAATTTTTACAATTTTTCCGCTAACGTCACTATACTTAATATTGTTTTGGCTATAAAAGTTATTCATTTTATCTCTTTTGAAATATAAATTAATTAATTCCAATTTTTTATTACTTATATTTTGTTTTTTTACTATTTGATAATGAGAGACTAGATTCTTGATAGTTCGCAGGCTTGTATTTTTTATTTTTAAATAATCTTCTTCTAGTAATATTTTATTGTTAAGTTTCTCAAATCCTTTTTTAAAAGCTATATTGATTAATTCTTCTTTGTTTTTATAGCTATTTTTATTTACTTGAATATTATTAACAGTAAAAATGCTTTCAACGCACAAAACATTTCCAGTTTTAGATAAAATGACTAAAATAATAAATATAAACTTAAAATTTTTCATATTTTATTAATTATCATTATTATTCATGAAAAAAAAACTCTATAGTTATAAAAATAGTGGCGTAGATATCTCTCTTGGAAATAAATTTGTTAAACATATTGGCAAATTAACAAAAAAAAATGTCAAAAAAACGAATACAAAGAATCATCTCAATAATATTGGTTCATTTGGCTCTTCATACGATATAAATTATTTAAATATTAAACACCCTATAATAGTCTCATGCACAGATGGTGTGGGAACAAAATTAGAATTGTCCGATAAATATAAAAAATTAAATACTATTGGTATTGATCTTGTTGCTATGTGCGTCAATGATTTAATAGTTCAAGGAGCAAAACCATTATTTTTTTTAGATTATATTGCAATTGATAAAATCAAACTTTCAAAATTAAAAATAATTTTGAAAGGTATTTTAAAGGGATGCAAAATTGCAAATTGTGAACTTATAGGTGGTGAAACTGCGGAAATGCCAGGAATTTATAAAAAAAATAAATTTGATTTAGCAGGATTTTGTACAGGAATAGTTTCAAAAAATAAAATTCTAAAAAAAGATTCTGTCAAAAATGGTGACATTATTCTTGCTGTACCATCTTCTGGAATTCACTCTAATGGATATTCTCTAGTTAGAAATGTTTTAAAAAAAAACAAATTGCCAAACAAATTAAAAAAAGAATTACTTAAACCCACTAAAATTTATGTTAATGAAATTTTAAATCTATGCCATAGAAATTTAATTCATTCAGCTGCGAACATAACGGGTGGAGGAATAATCGAAAATATAGTTAGGTCGATACCAGATAATCTTACTATTAATATAGATTTATCTAAAATTAAAGTGCAAAAAATATTTTCTTGGCTCAAATCAAAGAATATTTCAGATAATGAAATGCTAAGGACATTTAATTGTGGTGTTGGTTTTTGTCTTATAGCAAAAAGAAGAAATCTTAAAAAAATTTCTAAATACTTTTCAAAAAATTTCACTCCTTATGAAATAGGACATGTTTCAAAAGACAATAAAAAATTAAACATATATAATAAATTAAAATGGTAAAAACAAATACCTGTGTTTTTATTTCTGGAAAAGGAACAAATTTAAAAAAACTTATTCTGAATTCAAATAAGTATAACTTTCCAATAAAAATAAAATTAATTGTTAGTAGCAATAAAAATGCTGAGGGATTAAAGCTGGCAAAAAAATGGTCAATTCCATTCATTATATATAATAAAAGTCAAAGTCTCTCAGATTATAAAACTTTAATTAAACTTAAAAATTACAAAATCAATTTAATTTTATTAGCAGGCTTTATGAAAATTTTATCAAAAAATTTTATACGCTCTTTTGGTAAATCTATTATTAATATACATCCATCTCTTTTACCAAAATTTAGAGGATTAAACACCTTTGAAAAAGTTTTACAAAATAGAGAGAAGAAAACTGGATGCACAGTTCATTTTGTAACTGAAAAACTTGATGAAGGTAAAATTATATTAAAAAAATTTTTTTACATTAATGAAAGTGATGACGTGGTATCTATAAAAAAGAAAACACAAAACCTTGAGTATAATGCTTTTTCGGAGGCTATAATAAAAATTTCGCAGTAATTTATTTTTTAAAAAAGAAACTTATCTCAATTTTTGCATTTTCGACTGAGTCCGAACCATGTACAGAATTTTTGTCGATTGAAATACCATAAAGTTTCCTTATTGTACCATCTTTTGCGTTTTTTGGGTCTGTAGCCCCCATTAATTCTCTATTTTTAAGCACTGCATTTTCACCTTCTAAAATCATAACTTCTACTGGACCAGAAGATAAATAATTACAGAGTTGATCATAAAATGCTTTTGATTGATGAACTTTATAGAATTCGGCTGCTTCATCTTTAGTAATATGAAGTTTTTTTGTGTCTAAAATTGATAAATTATTTTTTAAAAAAAGTGACTTAATTTTTTCTGATAAATTTCTTTCAACAGCATCTGGCTTTATGATTGAAAGCGTTTGTTCAACATTACTCATAATTTTCTTCTATTAATTGATTTAGCAATCTGACTCCGAAACCTGTTGCCCCACCTGAATTTAAAGCCCCTCCATATTTTGAGAAAGCCATTCCAGCGATGTCTAAATGTGCCCAAGGAGTTTTGTTTAAAATGAATCTTTGTAAAAATTGAGCCGCAGTTGTTGACCCTGCGCCACCAACATAGTTTATATTTTGCATATCTGCATTTTTTGAATTCATAAGTTTGTCATAATTTTTATGCAATGGCATTCTCCAAACTTTTTCTTCAACCTGTTCACCTGCATTAAAAATTTGTTTCGATAATTTATCATCGTTTGAAAATAACCCAGCATATTCTGAACCTAAACATACTATTATTGCGCCAGTCAAGGTTGCTAAGTCTATTATAAACTTAGGCTTAAATTTTTCCTCAGTAAAGGTTAGAGCGTCTGCTAAAACTAAACGTCCCTCTGCATCAGTGTTTAAAATTTCTATAGTTTTACCACTATATGATTTTACAATATCACCTGGTCTTTGCGCATTCCCACTAACCATATTTTCTACGAGTCCTACTACACCAACAGCATTGACCTTTGCTTTTCTTAAGGCCAAACTTTTCATTAAACCTACAACAGTGGCAGAACCAGCCATATCGTAAGTCATATCTTCCATAAATTTAGCTGGTTTTAAAGAATAGCCTCCTGTATCGAAACAAACTCCTTTTCCAACAAATGCTAATGGTTTAGATTTATTTTTTTCCCCATTCCATTCCATTGTTACAAGATATGATCCTCTAATACTTCCTTGTCCAACACCCAGTAGAGCATTCATTCCCATTTTTTTTAATTTCTTTTCATCATAAATGTTTACTTTTAAACCGTATTTTTTAAGAGATAATAATCTTTTTGCATATTCGTCAGGGTGTAAAATATTTCCTGGTTCTGAGACTAGATCTCTTGCATAAAATGTTCCCTCTTCTAAGGCTTTAAATTTAAGTTGATTTTTTTCTGATGGCTTATTTTTATTGCCAATTACATTTATGGATATTATTCTTGTTTCTTTTTTAGATTTATATTTATTAAATTCATATGATTTTAATTTCAGGCCGTGAAGAAAATGACCTAAAAAATTATCATGTTTGTTGATTATGCTATCTGAAATAACAAAGTAGTCACTATTTTTTCCGTAGTTTATACGTCTAAAAAATTCAGCACCTAAGTTTTCAATATCTGAGGTTTTTAAGTTTGTTTTTATAGAAGCTAGAATAATTTTTTTTTTTGAACTTAGCTCAAAAGCTAATAAATTTTTTTTTAAATCGCTAGTCTTTAATAAATCATTTATGTAAGAAAACTCAGTTTCAGAGAGATATTTTTTAAGACTATTTGTGCTGAATTTTTCATTAACAAATAAGACTAAGTTAGCCGAAGGTTCGCTGCTTGTTTTTTTTAAATAATTTATATTAATTGGCATAATTTTTTTTTAAAGTTGATTGGTATATATGATCAAATATATCAGTTTTCAACGGGATATTAATCATATAGTACTATCATAGGTTGAGTTTTATCCAAAGTTGCATTAATTTATACAATATATTCTCATGTTAAAAAACAAGATTTATAACTATATATCAGCAGAATTAATAAAGTCTTTTATTCTAATATTGTTTTCTTTGTCACTTATAGCCTGGACTGTGAGAGCTGTAAACTTTTTAGATCTTATTGTCGATAGTGGTTATTCTACCTCAACTTACTTTACGTACTCTCTCTTAAATTTAACAAACATAATGACCAAATTTATACCTTTAAGTTTTTTATTAGCTTTATTACTAACAATTATTAAATTAGAGCGACAAAATGAACTATTAGTCCTTTGGACTTCTGGAATAGCAAAATCAAAGATAACAAATTTGTTTTTTTTAATTTCTGTTTTTATATTGTTTATTTATTTAATTTTTTCAACACTTATTACACCTACGGCTCTTAACAAATCAAGAAGTCTTGTAAAGCAATCAGGTGTGGATACAGTAACAAATCTTATTAAACCAAATGCTTTCTCTGATGCTTTTAAAGGATTAACTTTTTATGTGGGTGAAAAAGAAAATAATATTATCAAAAATATTTTTATAAAAGATGACAGTAATAACTTAAATAGTTTATTGCCTGAAAATTCTTCAGCTAAAAATAAAACAGTGATAGCTCAAAAAGGATTGATTAATAAAAATAAAATTATTTTAGAAAAAGGTGTCATTCAATCATATGAAAAGGATAATTCTGTAAAAATAATTCAATTTAATAAAACTCTTTTAAATTTTGATAATTTAGACAATAGAGTTATAAAAGACGTTAAAATACAGGAAACTTCTACATTTAAAATTTTGAGTTGTTTAAAAAATCATTATTTGAATAAAATTCCAGATGAGTTTGTTAAAAACTGCCCAAGGAATAATATAGCTATTGTTATAGAAACTTTCTCAAGAAGAGTTTTGATGCCTTTATACATACCGCTAGTAGCAATTTTAATTTCATTTATGCTAATTTATACAAAAAATAAAAAAACAAAAATTATTAATAGATACATTTTTTTTGTACTTAGTTTTATTTTATTAGTTCTTTCAGAGCTGCTTGTAAGATACTCTGGTATTTCAAAATTTGGTTTTTATACTTATTTGTCAACTCCTTTTTTGTTGCTTCCAATTCTTTATTTAATATTGATTAAAAAATTTCAGAAAGAGTTGAGATGAATAATAAAATAAATAATTACCTTATTTTAAATTATTCTAAAGTTTTACTTAATGCAATTTTAGTTTCTTTTTGTTTGGGGTTGATTTTAAATTTATTCGAGGAGGTTGAGTTTTTTAAAAATACTGGAGAAAGCTTATTACTTCCCTTAACATTAACGTTATCTTATATTCCAAATTTAATTTTTATCAATTTAATGCCTTTTATTATTTTTATTTCTGCGATGTGGTTTTTTATTTCTATTAAACATAATAATGAATTATTAACTTTAAAGGTTTTTGGGTATTCAAATGTTAAGATTATTGCTCTGATTGGTGTCTTGTCATTTATTTGGGGTTTAATAGTTTTAGTTGTTATTAATCCTGTAACATCAGATATGGTAAAATATTATGAAAAAACAAAATCTAACTATTCAAAAGATACTGACCATTTGGTTACAATAAATAGAAATGGAGTTTGGATAAAAGAGACTAAAAATAATAATTTGTACATCATAAATGCTGATAGATTAGAAAATAATCATTTAATTGATCTCTCTATAAATATTATCTCTAATAACAATCACATTAAACAAAGAATTGAATCTGAAAAAGCTGATATAACATTAAATAACTGGAGCATAATAAAACCAAAAATATTTATTTTTGATAATGAAGGTAATATAAAAATTGAAAACAAAGAAATATTAGAGTTCGATTCTTTCTACAATGTTGAAAAACTTAATAATCTGTTTAAAAATTTAGATACTATCTCGTTTTTTGAATTACTAACGGAAAGTGAAAATTTAATAATAAGAGGATATGAAAAAACTGTAATTTCAGAAAAAATCAATTCATTTTTTGCTCTACCATTTTTCTTGGCTTTAATGACCGTTTTAGCTGCAATTTTTACCATTAATAAGAGAAATTCGAACAATATTAATTATTTGATGATTGCAGTGCTTACTTGTGCAGTAATTTATTACATGAAGGATTTATCTGTAGCTCTAGGAAAGTCAGATCGAATTTCACCTGAAATATCTGTTTGGATACCTATAGTTGTTATAGGTTTAATAAATAGCATTGGCTTACTACAAATTAATGAAAAATAAAATTTTTATAATAAATTTTTTTCTTGCACTTTGTTTCTTAACAAATCTTTTTGCAAAAGATTTAGAAATTAGTTCATCAGAAATTAAATTGGATAAAAAAAATTCAAAAATTATCTTTAAAGGTAGCATCAAAGCTGTTGATGAAAGCAATAATGTCCTAAAGGCTGAAGAGGCTAATTATTCAAAAAAATTTGATTTACTAAATAGTGTAGGTTCAACAACAATTATTACTAGTGAAAACTATACTTTAAAAAGTAAAAACGTTATTTTTGATAACAAAAATAAAATAATCAAATCTGACTATCCAACTGAAATAGTTGATCCAGATGGCAACATTATTTTTGTGAATATGTTTAATTACAATTCTTTAAAAAATATTCTTTTCTCAAAAGGGGAAATAAAATTAGAAGATAAAAAAAAAAAACGTTTATAAATTCAGAGAACTTTATATCAACGAAAAAAAGAAAAAAATTATAGGTTCAGATGCAAAAATTTTTTTAAATGATAGCAGTATAAAAGCTGATGAAAGGAATAACCCTAGAATCTTTGCAAATAGTATATCAATAGATAAAGATATTTCCTCTGTTCAAAAGGGAGTTTTAACATACTGTCAATTTAGAGAAAATGATAAGTGTCCTCCCTGGGAACTAAGAGCAAAAAAAATAAAACATAATAGTTCTAAAAAAACAATTTATTATGATAAAGCTCTTTTAAAAATATATGACTTTCCAATATTTTATTTTCCTAAATTTTCACATCCTGACCCCACAGTTGATAGAAAGTCTGGATTTTTAATACCAACTTTCACAAATAGTACAAATGCAGGTGCAGGGATTGAGATCCCTTATTTTTGGAATATAGCTAAGGACAAAGATATTACTTTTACTCCTAGATTTCATACTAGTAATGAACCATTATATTTAGCTGAATATAGACAAGATTTTTTAAAATCTTCTTTAATCGTTGATACAGGTTACACCGAAGGATATAAAAATAAAACTCATACTAAAACTCCTGGATCAAGAACGCATTTTTTTACTAGATTTTATACATCACTTTTAGAAGAAGCAGATACCTCAAGTGACTTAGAAATAAATTTACAACACGTATCAAATAGTACCTACCCAAAAATTAATAAACTACAAACATCCTTGGTAGATTATTTAGATAATACTCTTAAAAATACGATTGATTACGGCTTTCAAAAAAAGGATTTATTTTTTAACACAAGAATTTCAGCTTTTGAAAATCTCTCAAAAACAGGAAATGAAAGATTTGAGTTTATTTATCCTGAGGCAACACTTGAAAAAAATGTATTTATGAGTGACAGTTTGGGAATAGTAGATCTTAAATCAGAAATATTGGTTAAGAACTATGAAGTAGATAAACAAATTGACGTGATCTCTAATGAATTTAATTGGATTTCAAACAGTTGGGTTAGCAAATTTGGTTTTGAAAATGAATTTTTAGGATTGTTAAAGAATGTTAACTATCAAGCCAAGAATAATCCACTAGACTACAAAACTGATAATTCAGTGTCTGAGTTTTATGGCGCCTTAGGTTTCAAATCAGAATTAGGGTTATTTAAATTTAAAGATAATAATAAATTAAATATATTTAAACCAAAAATGTTAGTAAAAATTTCACCTGATGACTCGAGAAACATATCAGGTGATTCGACCATGTTAAGTTATTCTAATTTATATAAATTAAATAAAATTAAATCGATTGATAGAGTTGATACAGGTTCAAGTGTAAGTTTAGGTTTCGATTTTAAAATAAACAATTTAAATGAGAATAATGAGATTAAAAATGAACAGTTTAAATTTAGCCTGGGTCAAATAATTAGCGCGAAAGAAAATCGAGATTTACCTTCTGCATCAACTTTAAATGAAAAAATGTCAGATATTATTGGTGAAACTTCTTATAATTTTAATGATAAAGTAAAGATAACAAGCAGTTTTCTTCTTGATCAAAATTTAGAAAATTTTAATAAAAATCAAATAGATCTTGGAATAACATACCCTAAAACAAATTTTAATTTAACTTTTTTAGAAGAAAGCCAACATATAGGAAATACCAAATATTTAGAAACTAAAGCAGGATTTAATTTCAATAATGGTTTAATTTCTTTAGGTGCAAAAAGAAACTTGCTTACCAACTCAGCAGAATTTTATGATTTAAGCTATGAATATATTAATGATTGTTTAAAAGCGGGAGTTGCTTTTAGAAGAGAATTTTATAGGGATAGAGATTTAGAGCCAGAGGACTCTCTCATTTTTAAAATAACTTTTTCTCCGTTAGGAACTATTGCAACCCCTTCAAATTAAATGAAAATTAAAACAATTTTTTTTATAATAGTTCTCTTTGTAAATTTAAATACAAGTTTATTCTCAAATATAAGTGACAAGATAATCGCAAAAATAGGAAATGAAATTATTACAAATTATGACATTATAAATGAAATTAATACTATTTTAGCTTTATCAAATAGACCAGCAAACGAGAAAGAGTTAAAAAATTTACAGGCTATAGCTTTTTCAAGTTTAAAAAAAAAATTAATAAAAAAATCTGAAATAAAAAAATATAAAATTACTAATTATAGTAAATCAGATGTAAGTAATTATGTAGCTGGTATAGAAAAAAATTTAGGACTAGAAAATATTAGTTTAGAAGACCATTTCAAGAGATATGGAGCAAATTATAATACATTTCTTGATGGTGTCGTTGTAGGGTATCAATGGAATACTCTAATTTTTTCATTATACAAAAAACAATTAGATATAGATGAAGAATTAATCAAATCTGAATTAAATAAACAAATTGTTGAAAAAAAAGAAATCGAGGAATTTAACTTATCGGAAATAGTGTTGGAAAAATGGGATGATAATAAATTAAATATTGTTAAAAAAAGTATAAAAGAAATAGGATTTGAAAAAACTGCTACCTTATATAGTAATTCAGTATCATCAGCTCAAGGAGGATCAATAGGATGGGTTGCGTCTAAGTCAATTTCAAAAAATTATCTTAAAAAAATAATTAATTTGAATAAAACAGATATTTCTGATCCAATAAAAATTAACAACAATATTGTTTTTATAAAACTTAATGATAAAAGAATTTTAAATCAAAATAATTTAAACCTTGCTAAAATTGAAAAAAAAATAATTAATCAGAAAAAAGAGGAAAAATTAAGTATTTTTTCTGACTCTCATTATTTAGATTTAGAAAAAAAATTTTATATTGAAATAAATGAATAGATTTGGAATAATTTTAGGTGAGCCTAATAGTATTAATTCAGAGTTATTAGCTAAGTCAAAAGCACATAAAAGTAATGCTGTAATTATTGGAAACTATAATCTATTAAAAACCCAGCTTAAGATTTTAAAAATAAAAAGAAAATTGATAAAAATTAAGACGCCAGAAGATATTAAGAAGAAAGGATTTCTTAATATTTTAGATGTTCCATTAAAATTTAAAAATGCATTTTCTGTTAGTTCTGATGAAATTGCTACCTATGTAAAACAAAGTTTTATCATTGGTCACAATTTATGTTTGCAAAAAAAATTAAAGGGAATGATAAATTGTCCAATAAATAAAAAAAATGTTTTTAAAGAAAAAAGTATTGGTGTTACTGAATTTTTGGCACAGAAAAACAATGTTTACAAATCTGAAGCAATGATTATTTACAACAAAAAATTATCGGTAGTGCCATTAACAACTCATATTCAAGTTAAAAATATACATAAATTTATTAAAAAAGACTTATTGTTTAAAAAAATTAAAACATTAAATAATTATTATTTTAAATATTTTAAACAAAAACCCCGAATTGCAGTCCTTGGATTAAATCCACATAATTACGAACTCAAAAAAGACTCTGAAGAATTAAAAATAATTAAACCTGTAATTGACACATTAAAAGGGAAATTAAATATTTCAGGACCATATCCTTCAGATACTATTTTCATTAAGGGTAATTTAAAGAAATTTGATGTAATTGTCGGTATGTATCACGATCAAGTCCTAGCTCCATTCAAAGCGTTATATGGATTTGACGCTGTAAACTTAACTTTAGGCCTACCATATATTAGAATGTCGCCAGATCATGGAGTGGCTGAGGATAAAAAAAAATTAAATATTTCTAATCCACAAAGTCTTAATAAATGTATCGAAATGATATCTAACTTGATTAAATGAAGTTTAAAAAATCATTAGGTCAAAATCTCTTAATCGATAAGAATATACTAAAAAAAATTTTGTCATTGGCGCCTTTTAAAAATAAGAGAGTTATTGAGATTGGACCAGGTACCGGAAATTTAAGTGTCGAGATTTTAAAGTTAATACCTAAAAAATTTATTTGTATCGAGAAAGATAAATCTTTTGTAAAAAAACTTAAAACACTTTTTAATAATGAAAAAAACTTTCATGTAATTAATGGAGATATATTAAAATTAAATTTAAAAAAATTAATTTTGGATGAAACTATAATTGTTGGGAATTTGCCTTACAATATTTCAACTCAAATATTAATAAAGTTTATAAGATTTTATCCATGGCCACCAAAATTTAAAAAATTAATATTTATGTTTCAAAAAGAAGTAGGTGAAAAAATTATAGCCAATTTTGGGGATAAAAATTATTCAAGATTGTCTATAATAACAAAAGCAAGATTTAAAATTTCAAACTATTTTTATGTTTCAAAAAATTCCTTTTTTCCAAAACCAAAAGTTGATTCAATTGTTATTGAATTTCAGCCCATTGTAAGAAAAGAGGTAAATTTCAAATCAATAAAATCTTTAGAATATATAACTAATATTTTTTTTTCTAATAGAAGAAAGATGATTAATAAAACTTTCAAAAAATTAAAAATCGATAATGAAGAATTTTTAAAAAGTCAAAATATTGACCTAACTTTAAGACCTGAAAACCTAAGTGAAAATTTATTTTATAAAATTACTGAGTATTACGAAAAAACGATTAAATGAAAGACATTTTTTCTTTTTTATGACTTTTAATTATTTTCTCAATTTGACAAAAACAGCTCTCTAAATCATTATTAATTACAACATAATCATAGTCAGACCAATGCAAAATGTCATTTTCATATTGCTTTAATCTTTTTTCAACTGTTTGATTGTTGTCCTGATTTCTATTTATTAACCTTTTTTTTAGTTCTTCCTTGTCTGGTGGCAATATAAATATTTTTATCAAGTTCAATTCTTTAAATTTTGATAATTGTTTTGTACCTTGCCAATCTATATCGAAAATTACATCGTAATTTTCTTCATGTAACTTATTAACTGATTTTTTTGATGTTCCGTAGTAATTATCAAATATTTTGGCATGTTCATAAAAATTGTTTGCCTTAATAAGTTTTTCAAATTCGTTTTTACTTATAAAATGATAGTCAACTCCATCTATCTCATTGGGTCTAGGTTTTCTAGTTGTGTGAGATATTGAAATTTTTATATTTGGATACTTTTGACTTATTTTTTTTGTAATTGTAGTTTTGCCAGCACCAGATGGTGAAGAGAGCACAATATTGAAACCCAAAGCTTATCCTTTTTTAACTTATTGAGTTGATTTGCTCTCAATAAATTTAATTGCATCACCTACAGTTAATATCTTTTCAGCTTCGCTGTCTGAAATTTCAGAACCAAACTCTTCTTCGAAAGCCATTACTAACTCTACAGTATCTAAGCTGTCTGCACCTAGATCGTCAATGAAGCTTGCTTCGTCAACAACCTTTTCTTCCTCAACACCAAGATGATCTGCAACTATTTTTTTTACTTTTGAACCAATTTCTTTTGACATGAATTTTCCTTATTTA
>MDSV01212647.1_pt1 | contig 13372 bp, 10 predicted proteins | sample 810851 | NCBI WGS metagenome assembly MDSV01 (sample SAMN05326640, study PRJNA326480) | marine metagenome | isolation source: seawater | place: Atlantic Ocean: North East | collected 2012 | reverse complement strand
TTACAGGTGTCTAATTGTCTATCCTGAGCTTGCTTTCTCATTTGTCTAGCTGCTTCCACTATTGTAAAAATACCATACATTCCTGGATGTGTATAAGATAGTCCCCCACCATTAGTATTTAATGGGAAATTTCCACCAGGCCCCAATATTTTAGACTTAATAAAATCTGGTCCTTCACCAGGTTTACAAAATCCAAGATTTTCAAGCGTTACTAAAACTGTATATGTGAAAGAATCATATATCATGGCTAAATCAAAATCAGAGTGCTTTACACCTGCCATTTTCATTGCTTGTGGCCCAGTGTAGGTTCCAAATGCTTTAGTTAAATCAGGCATTTGAGATATCATCGAATGATCATGACCTTCAGCTGCACCGAGAATAGATACACTACCATTTTTAGAATCTTTTGCACGCTCTTTGCTTGTAATAACAACTGCAGCTCCTGCATCTGTAACAAGACAACAATCTAATAAATGGAAAGGCCAGGCAATCCATCTTGAATTATGATAATCTTCTTCAGTCATTTTTTTATCATAAAAATATGCTTTTGGATTTAAATTAGCCCATGATCTGGTTTGTAAAGCTATACTTGCCATTGCTGCTCTAGTTTTTTCTTCGCCATATTCATGCATATATCTTTTTGCAGCCATAGCATAAGATATTGGAGGCCCTATAATTCCATGAGGGCTTTCATATTGTGCCATAGGTGCTGCGGGATTTCTGGGCATAGGTTCTCTATCAGATCTACCTGATTGGCCATGTGTTATAAGTGCAACTTCACAATAACCTGATGCAATAGCAGATAATGCATGAGCAACATGAATAACAAATGACGATCCACCAACAGACGTACTATCTGTAAATTTTGGACTTATTCCAAGATATTCAGCAATATCTAATGTTGACCAACCAGCTGTGAAAAGGCCATCTACATCAGATAGGTTTAGTCCGGCATCATCTAAGGCATTAATAGCTGCTTCTGCATGAAGTGCTATAGGAGACTTGTCAGGAACTTTACCAATTTTATTCGATTCAGCAACTCCAATTATATGTGCCTCGCCAGAAATATTTCTTAGTTTATTTATATTTGCCATTATCTGTTTGCAGCTTTCAAAATTCTATCTATAGTTTTTTTACTCTTGAGTTGGCTAAAATTATTTCCGTTGAGTAATGTTATAGATACTAAACCATTTTTTACAGTTTTCATATCTGTTTTGACGTTAGAATTATTATTATTTTCTTGAGATCTTAATTGTGATAATAAAATTTGGTAGTTATTTTCAGATTGTTTTTCAGTTGTTATATTTAAATCAGAGTTTTCAGGTATAGTTTCAATTGCAGGTTCATTTTTTCTTTTCAATTTATTGGGAAAATTTATATTTAAAAATGTTTTTTGAGGGATGTTTTTTGAAATACATTCTTTGACTATTTTATTTATCATTGGTTGTATATAACTACTATTAATAGATTCAAATGATTCTGATGAAAAAGCTATACTTTTTATTCCCTGAGCATTGGCTATCATAGCAGCTCCAATTGTTCCTGAAATCAATATGTTACGACTAAGATTACAACCATTATTAATCCCTGATAGAACTATAGATGGATTTTTGCAGATTTCTTTCAATGCAATTATAGCTGAGTCCGCTGGAGTTCCATCAACCGAGAAACATTTTACTCCTTCTATTGGACTTTTTTCACTCTTGACTTCAAGATTTTTCAAGAAAGTGATACTGCCGCTTGTTCCTGATTTATTATGCCTAGGTGCTACTACTATCACTTGACCTAAATTTAATACAGCTTTAGCTAATGCCCAGATACCATCGCTTTTTACACCATCATCGTTTGTAATTAAGATTTTCATAATTCTATTATCTTACATTTAGATTAGTAATTTGTTAAATATCAAACTCGGAAATTGCTTTTTTTGACGAATCAACTCCACCTAAACTTTCTGCATTTTCTAATGCGTTTTTTATTGCATAATTAATACTCTCTAAAGCAGCAGAATGAATTTCGTCGATATTTACTTCTTTTTTTGATTCATTTGTTGATATACCAAAAATTGTATCACCGTCATTTGCAGTATGAGAGGGTCTTATAGACAAAGCTATCCCATCCTGTCCTGCCATGGCGAGCCTTGTGGCTTGAATTTTATCTAAAATTGCATTTGTAGCAACTATACCAATTGTTGTGTTAGTGAAAAAAGTTTTTCTTTTTTTTGGAGGATTGTTTATCAATATTTCGTTGGTATCTAAAAAACTTTTAGATGATTTTGGTCCAGCAATAATCTTTCCATTTTTTGAATCAAATATGCTTCCAAATGCATTAACAGCTACCAACGATCCAACCTTAATTCCATTAGAAATTTTTACACAAGAGGTACCTATACCACTCTTAATTGAAAATTTTTTTCCAAGTATTTTCCCAACCGTGCAACCTGTCCCAGCACCAAAGTTTCCTGTTGAAAATTTTTTTTGAGCAGTAGATGCTGCTATATATCCGGCGTTTTTATCTGGTCGTATTTTATGATTAATAAATCCAAGATCAAAAACAACAGCACTTGGAACTATTGGTATTACTGATCTACCATACTTTATACCAATTTTTTTTTCTTCAAGAAAATCCATAACTCCATTAGAAGCACCCAAGCCAAATGCGCTACCTCCACTAAGAAGTATCCCATTTATCCATTTATGGCTAGCTAAAGGATCTAATAGGGCTGTTTCTTTTGAACCTGGTGCTGCACCTCTAATTTCTATCCCTGCCGACATTTGAATATCAGAAATTAATGCAGTACACCCAGTTCCATTATCTGTATCTGTATAGTGCCCTACTTTTATGCCTTTTATGTCAGTTATTGAACCGTAATTACTCATAACATTGATTGTAGCAATTAATTTAAAATTATGTTTTATTTGCTCTGTAGTAATATATAAATTCCAACTGTAATAATATTTATGATAAATTTTATATATATAGGATAATTATATGTTTAAAATAAAGGTTCAGTAATTTGGGATTTAAGCAGCTTGCACCAGCATACGGTTTCGATGATGTTTCTATTTCCCCTGGAATAGAAACAATTAATCCTGATATGACGGATTTGTCATTTTCTATCGGGGAACAAAAATTTCAAATACCATTTATAGCATCTGCTATGGATGCAGTGGTTGACTCTAGTTTTGCATCATCAATGACTAAGAGTGGTGGACTTGGTGTGATGAATATGGATGGTATAAATATTAGATATGAAGAACTAAATCAGGTATATGAAGACATAATTAATGCTCCCAAAGAAAAAGCAACTGAGATTATGCAAAAGATATACTCAAAACCTGTAGATAAAAATCTCATTTCAAAAAGGGTAGAAGAAGTTAAGAAAAATGGTGGAATAGTTGCAGTTTCATTTGTACCTCAAACTGCAAAAAAACATTCTCCAATAGCAGTTGAAGCTGGAGCTGATATAGTTGTAATTCAAGGAACTGTTGTAACAGCTAGGCACTCTTCAAAAAGTTTAGAAGGATTAATATTATCTAAGTTAAAAAAAGAATTAGATGTACCAATTATTGTAGGAAATACAGTATCTTACGATGTTACTAAAGAACTTATGGAAGAAAACATTGATGGTATTTTAGTTGGAGTGGGACCAGGATCAGTCTGTACAAGTAGGGAAGTTTTGGGTATAGGTGTTCCTCAGATATCCGCAACCATTGAATGCGCTGCCGCAAGAGATGATTATTATAAGGACAATGGCAGGTATATTCCAATAATTACAGATGGAGGTATTAGAACAGGTGGTGATGTTTGTAAATCATTTGCAGCAGGAACAGATGCTGTTATGATAGGAAGTCCTTTTGCCAAATGTAAGGAAGCTCCCGCAAAAGGGTTTCATTGGGGTATGGCTACATGGCATGATTCTTTGCCAAGAGGCACAAGGATAAAATTAGGTGCGGAGTATTCATTAGATGAATTATTATTTGGCCCTTCATCTCGAACTGATGGCACATTAAATCTTGTAGGTGCATTAAGAGTATGTATGGGATACGTTGGAGCTAGAAATTTAAAGGAAATGAATAAAGCAAAAATGGTTTATGCTCCGGCAGTAAAAACGGAAGGTAAAATATATCAGTCAGCTGGATTAGGTGCATGAAATTTATTAAACCAAGAGGTACATCGGATATATTACCTGATCAACATGATTATTGGAATTATGTTCTGGAAACTGCTAAGAATACAGCTGTTCAATTTGGATTTGGCCATATTGAAACACCTACATTTGAAAATACTGATTTATTTAGACGTGGGGTTGGTGAAGATACTGATGTAGTAAAGAAAGAAATGTATTCTTTTGACGATCTTGGTGGCGACTCCATAACTCTTAGACCAGAAGGTACAGCATCAGTATGTAGAGCTTATATTGAAAATGGTATGAAAAATTTCCCTCAACCTCAAAAATATTTTTATAATGCTTCTATGTTTAGGTATGAAAGACCTCAGGCGGGAAGATTACGCGAACATCATCAATTTGGTTGTGAGATAATTGGTGATGATAGCCCTGAGTATGATGCTGAAATAATCCAATTAGGTTGGCAATATATAAAAAATTTGGGTTTAAGTGATATAAAACTTAAAATAAACACTTTGGGAGATCCTGAAACTAGGAAAATATACTTAAGAGACTTATCTGATTATTTTAAGAAATATATTGATGAATTACCTAAAATTGATCTTGATCGATTATCAAGGTCACCCCTTAGATTATTAGATTCCAAAGAGGTTGTGACTAAGAAACTTGCAAATGATGCACCAAAATCTATAAATTATTTATCCCAAGATTCACAAATACACTGGAATAGACTTATCTCTTTATTGGATAGATTTAGTGATCTTCGTAAAGATTTTCACTACGAAATAGATAATAATTTAGTTAGAGGTTTAGATTATTATAATAGGACTGTATTTGAATTTATTCCAAGAAATTCTGGTAGTCAAGGTACTATTTTAGGTGGAGGAAGATATGATCCTCTAATAGAGATGCTTGGTGGGGCATCAACACCTGGAATAGGTTTTGGATCAGGTGTTGAAAGAATGATATTAGAGCTTAAAAATCAGAAAATTAGTATCCCGAATAATCAGTCTATAGATGTAGTAATAATTCATATGGGAGATACGATAGAAGATATGTTGGGTTTGATTTCAGATTTAAGAGATAATGGTTTATCTACAGTTTTTGCTCCAAAGAGGTCAATGAAATCACAAATGCGCTATGCAAATAGCATTAATGCAAAAATAGCAATTATTGTTGGTCCAGATGAAATTTCTAAAAATTTAGTTAGTATAAAGAACTTATGCGCTTCCTCACATCAGAGTGAAGTTTCCTTAGATACCAATTTGATATTAAACTACATAAGAGAAAATATTTTATAGAAAATGCAGCAATCAATGCAAAATAGATTAGATGAAATTCAAACTAGATACTTTGAAATAGAGAAGCTCATGTCACAAAATGAAATAGCATCTGACCCAAATTCTATAAGAAAGCTTGGAAGAGAATATAGTCAGTTACAAACAATAGTAGATTTGTGGCGTGATATAAATGATAGTGAAAAAAACCTAAGTGAAACTAAAGAAATAATAAAAGAAGAAACAGATTCTGAGGTTATAGAAATGGCTAGAGAAGAAGCTCAATTACTAGAGGAAAAGATACAAATTTCAACTGAAAAGATTAAGCTTGAGTTAATACCTAAGGATGATGCAGATCTAGCCGACGCAGTAATCGAGATTAGAGCTGGTGCTGGAGGAGATGAAGCTGGGTTATTTGCTTCAGATATTTTCAGAATGTATCAAAGATACAGTGAAATCAAATCGTGGAAATTAAAAATATTAAGCCAAAATGATACAGGTGTAGGAGGTATAAAGGAAGTAACTTTCGAAATAAGCGGAGAAAAAGTTTATCAAAGATTACATTTAGAGAGTGGTGTACATAGAGTACAAAGAGTTCCTTCGACAGAATCACAAGGTAGAATTCACACCTCCACTATCACAGTAGCAGTTTTACCTAAAGCTGAAGAAATAGATATTGATATTAATGAAAATGATCTAAAAATTGATGTTTTTCATTCTGGAGGAGCAGGAGGTCAAAATGTTAATAAAGTTGCCACTGCTATTAGAATCACGCATGAACCATCTGGAATAGTAGTGCAATGCCAAAATGAAAGATCTCAATTACAGAATAAATTACAGGCACTTGAAATCTTAAGATCTAGGCTATGGGATAGTGAAATTAGGAAACAGAGTGAAGAAATAAGTGCAAATCGTAAATCTCAAGTTGGAACTGGTGATAGGTCTGAAAAGATTAGGACTTATAACTTCCCACAATCAAGGATTACAGACCATAGAATTAATGTAACTAGCCATCAAATGACACAAATTCTTGATGGAGATTTAGATGTTTTTATTGAACCGCTACTTCAAGAAGAACAAGCAAAAAAATTATCATCTTTGGAAGATACTAGTAGTTAATTGAAAAGTTTAAATTTTAGAGATTTATATAATTTTATAACTAATCATCTTCATGATCATAAGATTGATGATTATCAGATTGAAGCTTCAATATTATTAAAGTTTTTTATAAAAGAAAAAAAAATAAAAGAAAATCTTGATATTTCTTATCCAGATCAATTATTTTTATTAGGTTTGATAAGGAAAAGATCATTAGGTTTCCCTTTACAATATATAACTCAAAATGTAAATTTTTATAAATCTCATTTCTATGTTAATAAAAATGTACTAATTCCTCGCCCTGAAACAGAAATTTTAATTGAGGAATGTTTAAATTTTATTAAAACAAATAATATTCAAAATCCTAAAATAATTGATATTGGTACAGGATCAGGTGCAATTGCAATTTCTATAGCAAAAGAGATACCCAGCTCAAGAATATTTGCTGTTGATGTTTCAAAAAAAGCATTAGAAGTTGCAAAAATAAATGCAAAAAATCATGATGTAAAAATTAATTTTATAGAAGGAAATCTATTTGGAGATATCGATTCTAATTTTGATGTTGTTATATCTAACCCCCCATACATAATGAGTGAAAATATAAAAAATCTTCAAAAGGAAGTTCTTTACGAGCCAGTTTTAGCATTAGATGGGGGTAAAGATGGAGTTAATGTAATCTCCAAAATTATTAGACAGTCACTTAAGAAAATTAAAAGAGATAATCCTTCTGGAATATTTATTGAAATAGATCCACAAATTTTAAAACCTCTAGAAAAGATATTATTCGAGTTATGTAAAGATTTTGATGTTAATATTAAAAACGATTATTCTGGGCTGGCAAGGATATTATCTATAATCATATGATTGAATATTACTACACGTTATAAGAAGTATACTCTACACGCAAGAACGTGACTTTTTGCATGAGATTATAATTTTTACACGGAAAAGTGTATTCTATCACTAATAAATTATAATTTTTACACGCAATACTACACGGAATCGAATATTAGTAACCTCTTCGATTTTTTATAGTGGATGAAGTAATATTATGTAGTGTTTTTTCTCCAGAAAAATGTCTATAAATCTCACTAACCATTTCCTCAAAAAACCTAGTTCTAGATTTTTTAGTTGTTCCTGCAATATGTGGTGATAAAAAAACGTTATGTAAATTTCGAATTTCTGAATTTACTGGTATTGGTTCTGGATCAAAAACATCTAAGCATGCTGTTATTTTCTTAGTCTTCAGAGCATTTATCAGGTCATCAGAATTCACTATTTTCCCCCTGGACACATTAATGAATACAGCACCATCTCTTAATAGATTAAAATGATTTTTATTAATCATATTCTTTGTTGCTGGAGTTAGTGGCGCTAAGCAAACAATTACATCATTATTTGAAAATATATTGTTTAGTTCTACTTGAGAATAGTTTAGTTTTTTTAAAATATTCTTTGAAATATAAGGATCATAAACAGAAATTTTCGTCTTAAATGGTTCAAGGTATTCGCAAAGCTTTTTAGCAATATAACCAAAACCAATTAAACCGATTTTTTTACCTGTTAGCTCTTCATTTTGATGTAAGAAATCTTCTTTTTCATTATTCGGTTCCCAGTGCTTATTTTCTATAAGCTTTCTAAAATGATACCCTGCACTTCTTAGGCCAACTAAAATTAATCCTAGAGCCCATTCTGAAACAGGATATGAAGATCCATGAGAAGTATCTATTACATTTATATTCTTTTCAATAGCATATTCAGAATTTATTCTTCTTGAAAATCTATCACCTTCTAGCTCTCCAATAAATGTTAAGTTTCTTGAACTTTTTATGATCTCTTTAGTAATCTTAGGCGACCCATGACAGATAATTATAGCATCAAGATTTTCTGTAAATTTTTTTAAACTATTTATAACTTTCATAGATGAATTCGGTGATTCTTCCCAGCTGGAAATTTCATTAAATTCTCTCCATTGAAATTTACAAATTTGTTTAATTTTTTCTAGATCTTTTTGGTCGATGTAATTTTCATAAACTTCTTTATTACATACAAGTCCCACATTAGGTAGAATTTTTTTCATAATTTTTTTTTTAGTTGATGCAAAATAAATATTTTTTGCTATATAATATCAAATTTTTATTTATAATTGGATAAATATATACTGGAGTATTAATATGTTTAATTTTGTTTCTAGAAGATCCACAGTCCTCGCAGAAAATGGGATGGTTGCTACTAGCCAACCTCTTGCATCTCAATCAGGTTTACAAATCTTAAAAAATGGTGGTAATGCAGCTGATGCAGCAGTTGCGACAGCTGCTGTTCTTAATGTTGTTGAACCTATGTCTACTGGCATTGGAGGTGACATGTTTGCCTTATATTGGGATAATAAACAAAAAAAAGTATTTGCCCTTAATGGATCTGGTCGTCAATCAATTAATGCAAACACAAAAGACTTAAGTGATTTAGGCTTAAAATCTATACCTAATGAAAAAGATAATTCACATTTTGCTGTAAGTGTACCAGGTACTGTAGATGGTTGGGAATCATTAATTACTAAATTTGGTTCAATGAAATTATCAGATGTTTTGCGTGACTCTATAGATTATGCTGAAAAGGGTTTTCCTGTATCGGAGATTATTTCAAATACTTGGAGATCTAAAGAAGTAGTTGAAAAATTAAAATTTAGAAAGTCAGGTGACCAATTCTTACCCAGTGGGAACGCTCCAAAATATGGTGAATTTGTAAAATTACCTGAGCTTGCTAAATCCTTAAGAATAATTTCTGAGGGTGGAGCTAAAGCTTTTTATAATGGTGAGATAGGCTCTGCAATATCTAATTTCATTCAGTCCGAAGGAGGTTGGTTGTGCATGGATGATCTCATTAATCATAAATCTGAATGGATTGAACCTATTAGTACAAATTATAGAGGGTATGATATATGGGAGTGCCCTCCGAACGGTGCAGGAATAATTGCTCTTCTGGCTCTAAATATTATTGAGAATTTTGATATTAAGTCAATGGGATTACAGTCACCTGAAACGTACCATCATTTAATTGAAGCTATGAGATTAGCTTTTGCTGATGGTTTATTTTATGTAGCTGATCCGCAAAAATCAGATGTACCAGTTAGTCAATTGTTATCAAAAAATTATTCAACTTCGAGAGCCAAAGAAATTTTTAGAGATCATAAAAATACTAACATATCGTTTGGAAATCCAATAGGAGGAAGTGATACAGTATATTTATCTGTTATTGATTCAGAAGGTAACGCATGTTCATTTATCAATAGTCTATATAGTAGTTTTGGTACAGGTTTAGTTGTTCCTGAGTATGGAATAGCTTTACAGAATAGAGGCTCTTTGTTTTCACTTGATATAAAACATCCAAATTATTTGGAGCCTAATAAAAGACCATATCATACGATAATTCCAGGAATGGCTACTAAAAATGGTGAGCTACATCTTAGTTTTGGAGTGATGGGAGGTTTCCAGCAACCTCAGGGACATCTCCAAACTTTGGTTAATATGATAGATTTTGACTTAGATCCTCAAAATGCCTTGGATGCATTAAGGTTCAGAATAGATGTAGAAGGAGATGGAACAGTTCACTTAGAAGAAGGAGTGAATTCTAAATTAGTGAATGAATTATCTAAAAAAGGGCACAATGTAAATGTTGTTTCAGGATACGATAGAGTAAGTTTTGGTGGAGGCCAGATAATTTATAGAGATTGTTCTAGTGGTCTATTGATGGGTGGAACAGAGCCAAGAAAAGATGGAATAGCTGTTGGATGGTAGAATTTTAGAACTTTATAGAATATAATAGAATATTATACCTTTTTATATCTTTTTATATAATGAATCTAAAAGTTCGAGAAGTCGCAATAAAATTAAATGTAAGTGAGAAAACTGTTTATAAATGGCTTTCCCAGGGGATTATTCCTGCAAAGCGCCTTGGAAAAACTTGGGTTATATCAGAAAGTTCAATTGAAAAAATTATAAACCCAGACATATATCCAAAAGAGCAATCAGAAAACATTACTCAACATCAGAGGGGTATTATTAATCCAAATGATTCAGATATTTCAGAATACAAGGCTCTTGATAAATTTACGGATTTTCTTTCTTCAGGTATAGAGCATGGATTTGAGAGAATCCTTGGCCCTAGAAGCATTGATACGAAAACTATAGAAATAATTTCAGATGTTTTAGACTCATCGTCTGGAGAAATACTTCTGCAGGGTATTGGGCTTAGAGAATTTTTTGGAGATAAAGGCTATGCTGATATTCTTAGAAGAATGTTAAACGAAAACAGAAAAATAAACATTAAGGCATTATTGGTGAATCCAAATAGTGATTTTGCTAAAGCTAGAGCTATAGCTGAAGATGGAATGGTCTTTGATGATGAAGAAATTTTTAGATCAGGTCCACTTTATAGTGATAGTTGGAGAAGCATGAATATGATTGCAACAATGAAAAAAAAATCTCAAGATCTTTCTAGGTTTTCTCTTAATGTTAAGTTTGTTGATCATTGGCCATCATCTTATCTTATAATGACAGAAAAATTTACTTTTTTAGAATCATATCAGTTTGCTAATTTACAAAATATTTACGGTGAATCATCCTTTGATGGTTTAGTTCCAATGCTACAAATAAAGTCGCAAAGTGATTATGCTAGAATCTTAAGAAATCATTTTGACTATATATGGTCTGGAGCAAATCCTTACGTTAAAATATTTTCTCTTTCGGAAATTTCAGAAAAAATGATAATAAATTAGTTCCGGAACTTTACGGAACTAATTATAGAAAAAAAAGCACTATTATCCTAATAAATATGAGTATTATTTAAAATATTATTTAAAGTATCTTTAGTTTAATTAAGGAGATAGTAATGGGTAAAATTAATGTAGCTATAATAGGTGCTGGGAATTGCGCTTCATCACTTGTTCAGGGTTTACATAAGTATAGTGAAATTGATGAAAATTCAGAAAAAATTCCTGGATTAATGCACAATGTTCTAGGAGGATATGCTCTAAGTGATGTGAATATAGTTGCGGCATTTGATGTTGATAAAGAAAAAGTTGGTAAAGATTTATCAGAAGCTTTGTTTACCAAGAATAATAACGCTCTAAAATTTCATGATGTACCAAATATGGGAGTAAAAGTTGATAGGGGTATGACTCATGATGGTATAGGAGAGTATCTGGAAGAAATAATTGATAAGGCAAGTGGAGAAACTTCAGATATTGTGGGGATATTAAGAGATAGAAAAGTAGATGTTGTAATTAATTATCTCCCAGTAGGATCGGAACAGGCAACAAAATGGTATGTTGAGCAAGTTCTTTCCGCTGGATGTGCTTTTGTAAATTGTATTCCGGTATTTATAGCTAAGGAACCTTACTGGCAAAAAAGATTCAAGGACAGGGGTTTACCTATTGTTGGTGATGATATTAAGTCACAAGTTGGAGCAACAATTGTTCATCGTGTATTAGCTAGACTTTTTGAAGATAGAGGTGTCAGGTTAGATAAAACATATCAATTAAATTTTGGTGGCAATACAGATTTCTATAACATGCTTGAAAGATCAAGGCTAAAATCTAAAAAAATTTCAAAAACTAATGCTGTTCAATCCCAGTTAGAAAAAGAATTACCCACAGATGATGTTCATATCGGTCCATCAGATCATGTCCCTTGGCTAGAAGACAGAAAATGGGCGTATATTAGATTAGAAGGTACTTCATGGGGAGATCAACCATTAAATGTAGAATTAAAATTAGAAGTAGAGGATAGTCCAAACTCTGCTGGTGTCGCAATTGATGCAATAAGAAATGCTAAAATTGCCTTAGATAAAGGTATAAGTGGAGCTGTAGAACCTGCATCAGCTTATTTTATGAAATCTCCACCAGTACAAATGCGTGACGATGATGCTAGGAAGGCAGTAGAAGATTTTTCGGATGTCTTATAGGTAGTAATAATTGGTACAAAAAGAGTAAGATTAGACCAGATTTTCAATTCATTCAAAATAATAAATTGTTATACACTTAAGTCTAATTGTAGATAATATTTTTTAGGAAATGATATGAAAATAGCCGAGATTTCCCCTTATGATTTTGCTCATCCTGGTGGTGTTCAAAGGCATATATCTTCACTAAGTAATGAATTAATTCTAAGAGGTCATGATGTTTCAGTTATTGGCCCATGCTCTAAGGACAATCCTTTAGTTAACCTAGAAAATGTTAATTTTGTTCCATTAGGTAGATCTATTCCATTTCCAACTGCGGGTTCAATTGCAAGAATTTCAATTTCATTATGGCACGAATGGAGATTAAAATCTTTTTTAGAATCTGAAAATTTTGATATTGTTCATATACATGAGCCTTTGATGCCACTTACCTCCTTGACAGCAGCAAGATTTTCTAGATCCACAACTATTGGTACATTCCATGCCTATAATGAAGGTCGGTCTAAAGGTTATATTTTAGGTAAAAGACTAAGATTGCTTGAAAGGTTTGCCAATAGATTAGATGGAAGAATAGCTGTATCAGAACCTGCTAAAAATTTTCATAATAAATACTTTCCATATGATTATAAGGTTATTCCAAATGGTTTAGATGTAGATAGATTTTCAAATCCTTCAAAAAGACCTACAGTTATGAAAAAGGAAAATATAAATTTACTTTTTGTAGGAAGAGTGAATGAATCTAGAAAAGGCCTACGATATGCTCTAGGAGCATATTCCAGGCTAAAATGGCAATATCCAAATTTACGATTAATTGTTGTTGGATCAGGAGTGCCTGATAAAGAATCATACAGAGTAATGGGAGAAAGATCCTTAGAAGATGTAATATTTTTGGGTCCGATGTCAGAATCAG
>MDSV01241759.1_pt1 | contig 13373 bp, 12 predicted proteins | sample 810851 | NCBI WGS metagenome assembly MDSV01 (sample SAMN05326640, study PRJNA326480) | marine metagenome | isolation source: seawater | place: Atlantic Ocean: North East | collected 2012 | reverse complement strand
TCTTGGGGTAAAGACGCTGGAGGAGAAGATCAGATTAAAAAAATAATCTTTGACCTCAAAACCAACCCCAACAGCAGAAGGCACATTGTTAGTGCGTGGAATGTAGACAAAATTGATAAAATGGCCCTACCCCCATGTCACACAATGTTTCAGTTTCACATTCAAGACAGCGAGCTGAGCTGTCAGCTTTACCAAAGGAGCGCAGACATGTTTTTAGGTGTTCCTTTTAATATTGCTTCTTATAGTCTTTTGGTGTGCATTTTTTCTGAAATTCTTAATTTAAAGCCCGGTGATTTTATATGGACAGGAGGAGACTGTCACATATATAACAACCACTTTGAACAAGCAGAAGAGCAGATCCAACGAAAACCCATGCAGCCCCCAACCCTTCAAATTCCGAAATTTAATTCAATTGAAGAGGTTTTGAAGTCTACCACAAAAGACTACAAGCTTATCAATTATGATCCAATGGAAAGTATTAAGGCTCCAATGGCGGTTTAGTTGTCATTTCGTATTGTTGTATAGACACCCATAAGAGTAATTGAACCCCCCAAAAAAACAAACAAGCCAACCGGCTCATCAAAAAGAAAAAAGGCCCCAACAGAAGATATAACCGGCTCACCAAGAGGAACGGCTGCAACGGTAGTTGCACTAAGAGATTTAATTAAAAAGTAAAAAATATTGTGCCCAACCATTGTTGGTATTGCGGCAAGAAAAACGAACCAACCAAAATTTTGAGAAGCAAAGGAGAAGACACTTACTCCTTGGAAAAAAGATATTATAAAAAGACAAGCAGCGGCATACAAAAAGAGCCAGCGGGAGTATTCAAGAAGGCCAACATTTTTTCTAACTTCTTTTCCAATAAGAAGCACTGCGGCCATAGCAATAGAGCAAAGGACAGCCAACAGGTTGCCAAGGGCGCTCGTATTGCTAAAACTGCTTTGACTTATAAGGATATAGGCCCCCAAAAGGGCAAGGGATAGTCCAAAGAAAACCTTTGCAGAAAACTTCTTACCCAGAAACATAATTGAAAAACACTCTGTAAAAACGGGGGCAATGGTTCCGAGCAGGGCAGCCTCAGCAATCGAGGTAAGCTGAACACTCCTAAAAAATAAAGCAAAATGAAAACCTAAAAATATTCCTGCAAGCAAAATCTTTTTATTTGGAACAAAAGTAAAAATAGTTTTGTAAGATATAGTGAAAGCCATAATACTTGCGAGAAACATTCTCCAAAAAGCAATTGTGGTGGCTGAAAGTTCGGGCAAAAGTCTTATAACCCAGGCAGAAGAGCTAACAGCAAGAAGAGCAACAAAAAGAAGAACATATTTATTTTTTGAAAGCAGGTCCATATAAATGAAAATAAACCTTATAGCTAAACTAAGCATTATATTTTATGCTACAGCCATAATTGGGGCAGATAAAGAGCAGTTAGTTAAAAACATTTTATTATATAACGAAAACAAAAAAAAACCATCAAAGGAGTATATAATTAAAACCCTAGAAGACAAAAGACTGCAGGTAGACAAGAGGGTTATTGACAGATTTAAAAACAAGCCGGAGAAAATTAAAACTTATGAACAATACAAAAAGATATTTTTTAATGAACAAAGAGTTGTTGGGGGGGTAAACTTTTATAAAAACAACAAAGCATTGCTTGCAAAAATAGCACAAGAGTTTGAAATAGACCCCATAATTATAGTTGCAATCGTTGGTGTTGAAACAAACTATGGCTCAAAAACCACAGGATTTTCGGTAATTAATTCTTTGTATACACAGGCAAAAAAAATGCCCAAAAGAGAGAGGTGGGCAACCAAGGAAATAGCAGAGCTTTTAATTTTTTGTTCTGAAAACAACATAGACCCTTTTTCTCTTGAGGGGTCATATGCGGGAGCGTTTGGTTATGGACAGTTTATACCATCCAGCTTTAACAAGCTATCAATTGACTATAATGGTGACGGTACCAAAGACCCATACGGCTGGGAAGACGTTCTTGGGAGCATAGCATTTTATCTTACTGAAAACGGCTACCCAAAAAATAACTTTAATTTTTCCTACAAATCAAAAGCCTGGAAAAGCATAAGAACATATAACAGGTCAGATAAATATGCAAACGTTGTAATAGACCTTAGAAATGAAATAGCTAAAAATATTTTTTTATTAGATTAGCCAAAGATTCTTTTGTTTTACTGTATGGAGGAAGCATTATTTTAAAAGGAGACAGCGTACTGCTTTTTAATACAGCTTTATGGTGTGAGAAAGCATCAAACCCAAACTTGCCGTGATAGCTTCCAACCCCACTGTTGTTTATTCCGCCGAATGGAAGGTTTGGGTTCATGTGGTGTAAAACACAGTCGTTAATTACCATTCCTCCGCTTGAAGTGTTTTTTAAAACCGCGCTTTGAACGGCAGAGTTGTTGCTAAAAAGATAAAGAGCCAAAGGCTTTTCATTTTTGTTCACATAGCTTACAGACTCCTCAAGGTTTTTAACTTTAAGGATTGGAAGAATGGGGCCAAAAATCTCTTCCTGCATAATTGGGTTGTCATATGTTACCCCAGTCAAAACAGCGGGCGATAGATGTAAGCTGTCTTGGTTTTTTTCTCCGCCACACGCAATTTTTGCGCCGCCAGAAATAGCATCTTCAAGGGACTTGACCAGCCTATCAAAATGGTGTTTGTTGGCAATGGAACAATAATCTTTAGCGGCACTACCAACGCCTTCGGGGAAAAATTGAGAAATGTTTTTTTGTAGGCAGGCAACCAGATCATCGTGCACCCTTTCATCACACAAAATATAATCCGGGGCTGTACAAGTTTGTCCGGCATTTGCAAACTTGAAAAAAGATATTTTCCACGCAGCATCCTTTATGTTTGCATGTTTGTCAACAATAACAGGAGACTTGCCACCAAGCTCAAGCGTAACACCAGCAAGGTGTTGCGAGGCCGCCTCCATTACAAGCCTTCCAACCCTTGGACTACCAGTGAACATTATATGATTAAAAGGAAGGTCTAAAAGCTCTTTTGCTAAGTTTTTTTCTCCCAAAAAGACCGCAACCTCATTAGATGAAAAGGTTTTTTCTACGAGCTTTTTAACCAGTTGTCCTGATGCCGGGGTTAGCTCTGAGGGCTTGATTATAGCGGTGTTTCCCGATGCTATTGCGGCAATAAGAGGGTTTAAGCATAGCATTATTGGATAGTTCCAAGGAGAAATTATTAAAACAGTTCCTTTGGGTTCAGGTTTAACCCAGCTTTTAGTAAAAGATATTGCCAAAGGGCTTGCAACCCTTTTGGTTTTCATCCAACCTTTAATGTTTTTTATTGCAAACTTAGCTTCAGATTTAACCCCATAAATTTCCGCTAAAAGAGCCTCAGTTTTAGACTTTCCCAGGTCGCTAGACAGAGCAGACAAAACCTCCTCTTCCATTTCTAAAAAGTTTTTAAGAAGAAGTTGGAGCTTAGCTCTTCTCTCTTGGAAAGAACTATTTCTTAAAGAAACGCTTTTTTCCTTCTGGGTATTAAAAATAACACTAGTGTTTTGCATAAGAAGAAATATATGAAATTTTGCTATACAATGTTATGAGGAATAAGTTTTTTGTGTAATTTTTAAGGTGTTAAAAACAGTAGACATTGCTCACGCCGGACAGTCCTCATCGGAGGCAATCATTCTTTTGGAGGTTGCAATAAGCACCGCAAAAGAAGAGGGGGTTGTGGCTGTTAAAATAATTCATGGTCTAGGGTCGGGAAGCATTGCTGAAAAGGTGAGGTCTTGGGCCAAAGAACAGGAAGGAAGGTTTAGGGCGGTTATTCCAGGAGAGGATTATAACACCTTTAACAAAGACGCTGTAAGAATGAGGTCTGAACTTTTTAACAAACAAGACAGAGATTTTAATAGTAGAAATTCGGGAGTTACAATTTTTTGGCTTTAGACATCAAGAGGGATTTCTTCAAAAGACACACCAATATTTTTTAATCTTTTTACAAGAACGCTACCAAGACCAATAGAAGGCGTTAAAAGACCCCCAAGCTCTGTGCCGCCTGGCAAGTCTTCCGGATTTTCAACGGCCAGACACAGCGCACTTTCGCAAGCCATTCTTGATGTCATTTTATATCCCGGGTCACCGCTCGAAGACATAGAAAATGCACGAAAACCGTCTTGGGTTTCAACCAAAAACCTGCTTTTAAAAAAACCCGAGTCCATAGCTTTTTGTGAAGGACCTTCTCCGGGTTTTCTAAAAAAACCTCTTAACAGTTTGCGCAGAGGAGAAACAATAATTAATCCAAGCGCTAAAGTCATAAACGTAACCTTTTTTGCAGCACTTTTTTTTGAATAATATGCCCCTTCTGAATAAACAAAATCATCGCCATAATATTTACCAACAGACCTAGAAAGCGCAGCCGACCTTCTTACTACCCGGGTATTGGGAAGGGCCATTACAAAGGGCCCGGTCCACCCACCAAGGTGCGGTATTTTTTGCACCTTAATCTTGTCGTTGGTGTTTTTCTTTTGATTTTCCGTAATAGAGTTTTTTGGGTTGAGCGAAAACCTACCAAGACCGCCCTTAGCAAGTTTTGCATCCATTGATGAAAACATTGTTTCCATAGTTCCCCCCGAAGCTTCACCTTTCCAAGCCTGAAAACACTGAACGCTTTTAACGTCCCCCACAACCTGATTAACAGCATAAAAAACCCCCAAATCTGAAGGTGCAGAATCAAAACCACAAGCATTAACAACTCTTAATCCTTTTTTAGCAGCATCTAGGTGGTGCTTTTCAATCATGTCCTTAATCCAAAAACTTTCCCCGGTTATATCGACATAGTGACAGTTGTTTTTTATACAGGCACCCAAGAGATCAGACCCATATTTGTGGTAGGGTCCCGCTGTTGAAAGAATAACCTCAGTATCTCCACACATTTTATTTAGCGCATCAACATCAAAAGCATCTGCAACAATAATGGGAAAGCCAAGGTTGTGTTTGTTTTTAATTTTTTCTAGCTTTTCTTTGCTTCTTCCGGCAATGGCTATAGAAACATCAGAATATCTTTCAGACATAAACCTCGCACAAAGCTCGCCCGTAAATCCGGTGGCTCCAAAAATTACTATTTTATATTTTTTACTCATAATTCAACTTGTGCCGCAGCAAGGCGTGCAATGGGTACACGATAAGGAGAACAACTAACATAATCAAGACCCAAAATTTTACAGAACCCTATACTGTTTGGTTCTCCGCCGTGCTCACCGCATATACCAATCGAAATTTTATTCTTTGTAGCCCTTGCATCTTTAACAGCCATCTTCATAAGCTTACCAACGCCCTTGCGATCAATTTGTTCAAATGGGTCTACTAATAAAATTTCTTCGTTGAAATAGTTGGGGAAAAATGTTCCAGTATCATCCCTGCTAAAACCAAAAGTAGTTTGTGTTAGGTCGTTTGTACCAAAGCTAAAAAAGTCAGCATGCTTAGCAATTTCACTAGCAACAAGACAGGCACGAGGAACCTCAATCATTGTTCCAATTTTTAAACCAATCTTTAAACCGCTATCGCCTAGAATTTCATTTTTTGCTTTAAGCACGATGTTTTTTTGATGTAAAAACTCCTCCAGATTTGAAACAAGAGGTATCATAACCTCTACCCTTGGGTTTTTTCCTTCTTTTTTAAGTTTTGCAGCCGCTCCAATAATAGCGTTAGCCTGCATTGACGTTATTTCCGGATAAGAAACTCCAAGGCGACAACCGCGATGACCCAACATTGGGTTGGCCTCTTTTAATGATTCCACCCTTTCTTCAACCGTCTTTAGCTGTAAGCCCATGTCGACAGCCAGGTTTTTCATCTCCCTACTGTGTATATTAATAAACTCGTGAAGCGGTGGATCTAAAAGCCTCACTGTCACAGGCATACCATCCATTTTTTTAAATATTTTATAAAAATCTTTTGTTTGAAAAGGAAGAAGGTTTTTTAGATAAGAAGAACGGCTCTTTTCGTCTTCTGCTAAAATCATTTTTCTAAACTCGTGAACCCTTTTTTCATCAAAAAACATGTGTTCAGTTCTACAAAGACCAACACCCTCTGCACCAAAATCAAGAGCTCTTTTACAGTCTTCGGGAGTATCAGCATTTGTTCTAATCTTTAGCTTTCTTATTTTGTCTGCCCAGGATAACAGCTCGCTTAGGGGTCCGGTGTTGTCTAGGGGGTTTTGAAACAACCTAAGACTGCCCAGATAAATATCTCCGGAGGACCCATTGAGCGTTATTTGATCCCCTTCTTTTATTTTTATACCCGATATTTTTGCAAATTTTAGGTTTTTATCAATAGAAAGGTCTTGGCACCCCACAACACAGCTTTTACCCCAACCCCTAGCAACCAAAGCAGCGTGACTTGTTAATCCGCCTCGAGATGTTAAAATCCCTTCTGCATAATGCATTCCGTGGATATCTTCAGGTGAGGTTTCTTCGCGTATAAGTATAACTTTTTTACCTTCTTTACCCAAAGACTCAGCTTTTTCTGCACTAAAGACGGCGGCGCCACAAGAGGACCCGGGCCCAGCGGGCAGGCCAAGTGAAACCGGCAGGTGTTTTTCAAGGTCTTCGGGAACGATATTTTTTAAGAGACTTTCGTAAATCTGAAGAGGCTGAACCCTCCCTACAGCAACCTTTTTGGTTATCAGTTTCTCTTTTACCATATCGGTTGCAATTTTAATGGCAGCTATACCAGATCGCTTTCCTCTTCTTGTTTGAAGCATCCAAAGCTTGTTTTCTTGAATTGTAAACTCAATATCTTGCATGTCATCAAAATGGTTTTCCAACCTTTTTCTTACTTCACTTAGCTCTTCAAAAGCTTTTGGCATTGCAATAGACAAAGATTTTTTATTTTTTACGTCACCAGCTATTGGGTGGGGCGTCCTTATTCCTGCAACAACATCCTCTCCCTGGGCGTTTGGTAACCACTCTCCAAAAAAAACATTTTCACCGGTGGAAGGGTTTCTTGTAAACGCAACACCTGTGCCACAGTCTTTTCCAAGGTTTCCAAAAACCATCGCCTGCACATTAACAGCCGTTCCCATTGCTGATGAGATTCTTTCAAAACTCCTATATTCTTTTGCTCTTTTACCGTTCCAACTTTCAAAGACCGCTGCAACAGCACCGAACAGTTGCTCGTAGTGGTCGTCTGGAAAAGGAACCCCAAACTCTTTCTCAACTATTTTTAAATATTTTTCTGACAAAGATTTCCAGTCTTTAGCGCCCATACTAGAATCGCTTTTATATCCTTTGGCTTTTTTAACACTGTCCAACTCCTTTTCCATAAGCTCTCTGATGGGCCGAGAGGACTTGTTTAGGTTTAAGGCTTTTTCCATTACCACATCAGCATACATCATAATTAACCTACGATAGCTATCATAAACAAACCCTTCATTTTTGCTTGCATCAATCATAAAAGGTATTGTTTTAGATGTGAGCCCTATGTTAAGTATTGTTTCCATCATTCCTGGCATAGATACTGGAGCGCCAGACCTGACAGAAAGAAGCAGTGGGTTCGATTCTCCAAAAGTTTTTCCAATCATACCCCCTGTTTTGACTACATTTTTTTTAATATTATTTTTCAAACTTAAAGAAAGAGATTTGTTTTTTAAATAATCAGAACAGAGGCTTGTTGCTAGGGTGAACCCCGGAGGAACAGGAAGGCCAAGTTTACACATTTCTGCAATGTTAGCCCCCTTGCCCCCCAAAACATCAACCATGTTTTGGTCTCCGTCTGTTTGTGTTTGGGAGAAAAAATATATTTTTTGTTTATTGTTCATTATGAATACATTTTAATTGATTTAAAAAAACAACCTTTAAGGCAGGGTAATTTAAGGAGTGACCGTGAAAAAAACATTTATATTATTAATAACATTGTTTATGGTTTCGTGTTCAGGAGAAATATACGAAGATGAACTAAGAGTTGGCAAAGACAGTCTTGCATATGTTGGCGATACAGAAAAACTGTTTTCTGGGGATGTTCTTGATAAGTATGGAGAAAAAATTGGAACATATAAAAAAGGATTGAAAGATGGAAACTGGTTTGAGGTCGACATTAAAAAAGGCACACAAAAAAAAGCCAGCTACATTAAAGGCGTTCCGGAAGGAGAGCAAGTTACATACCTGTTTCCAGGGCCCCGAGAAAAAAATAAAAGACTAGAGTATGTTAAGTATGAAGACGGCAAGATGGTTGGAACCTGGACAACCTGGAGCAAAGACAACGAAGGAAAACTGATTACCAGAGGAGAAATTACTTTTGAAAACGGTTCAGGAAGGTGGAAAGAAAGAGATCCCAACACAAGGGCGCTAATACTAGCCGGGAACTATGAAAACTGGGAAAAATCAGGCCTATGGAAAAGCTGGGACCCACAAGGAGTTCCTGTAAGTGAAGGAGATTATATTGAGGGCAAGAAAGTTAATAAGTGGGTTTGGTATGAAAAAGGAAAAGATACTGGTTGGGAAGAAAACTATAATAACGGAGTTTTAAATGGAAAGTTTAACAACCTATCTCCATATGCTAAAATAAGAGGAGTCGGTTCTTTTAGTGACGGAGTTAAAACAGGAGAGTGGGAAGAATATTATACCAGCACAGACGAATCTTTAGAGCGATCACAATCAGGAGCATATCAGTTTGGTAAAAAGGTAGGCACATGGTCTTTATATGCAAAAAATGGAAGAAGGGTAGCAGAAGGCCCATTTAAAAACAATCTTAAAGAGGGGGAGTGGATAGAGGGGCAAGATATAGATTCTAGCTCAAAATTTTTTGGAAAAGGAAACTACTCTAATAATAAAAAAAATGGAAGCTGGAGCTATGTTGCACCAAGACAAAACCCAACAGTTGAGGGGTCTTTTACTAACGGCGAACCTTCTGGAGAATGGAAGGTTGTTTACAACAAAGAGACCTACACAGGAAGTTTAACGGAGCTAAAAAACAAAGTTCCAAAGCTAAATGAATTTTCTTTTTAATGTTCTTTTGGGCAGTTAACAGCATTTTTATACTATTTGCTGTTTTAAACATTGACGATCCAGACTGGTTTCTTTGGATACCAACCTATTTGTTAGTTGTAGCAATTACAGCTGCATATAGAAAAAACAAAGTTGACAAAAAAGCCGTCAAAAACCTACTGCTTTATCTGCTGTTTGTCTTTGTTGTTTCCTTTTTTGGTTTCATTGAGGTTTTAGACAACAGCTCTGACATTATGGTAAACATGAAAGAGTCAAAAAGAGAAGCCCTGGGGGTATTAATAGCTGTGGCATGGGTTTTTTGGACATCAAGACAATAAATAAAACCAATTTATCTTTATATTTATGTAAATGCGTTTTAAAATAAACATCACCTAAATATGTCTATAATAAAACTATTAACATCGTCTGTAGGAAGAAAAATTTTGATGGCAATTACAGGGCTCTCCTTGTCCCTTTTTATGGCCTTTCATCTTTTTGGGAACCTTTTCCTTTTTGTTGGTGAAGCAGCTTTTAATGAATATGTTAATAAGCTACACAAACTAGGGTTTCTAATTCGGATTGCTGAGTTTTTTCTAGTCCTTTTTGTTGGCAGTCATGCGTACAGCGGAATATTATTATGGATTAAAAACAGAAAAGCAAAAAAAGTGGTTTCTTCTTACAGTAAAAACAACACTTCTGGAGCAGCAAAGTCTGCAGCACTTACCGGAAGCATTGTTTTTATTTTTCTTGCTACTCATTGGTCGACTTTTTGGTATAAGTTTAATTTTGATTTACAAGGAATGAGCTATTACTATGTTGTAACAGAAAGCTCGGTTGGTTTTGGAAGCCCAGCTGTTTCAATTTTTTATATTATAGCAATCGCTCTTTTGGGCTACCACCTAAAACACGGCATAGCTTCAGCTGGCCAGACGCTTGGAATAGTTGGAACAAAATATGAACGAACATATAATAACATGGCCGCTATTTTTTGGTTTTGGATTCCTTTAGGATTTATTTCTATTCCGGTATGGTTTGGATTTTTGGTGAGAATATTATGACAGATTATAATTTATTTTCAAAAGCTCCAGACGGAGATCTTTACACTAAATGGGAAGACTACAAAAAAAGTCTAAAAAAACTTTCTCCCGAGGAAGCAAATAGGTATAAAGTAATAGTTATTGGAACTGGGCTTGCCGGCGCCTCTGCATCAGCAACGCTTGCAGAACAAGGCTTTAATGTGCACGCGTTCTCTTTTCACGAGTCACCAAGAAGGGCTCACAGTATTGCGGCCCAAGGGGGAATTAATGCAGCAAAAAATTACAAAGGCGACGGGGATAGTGTTATGAGGCTTTTCTATGACACTATAAAGGGTGGAGATTTTCGATCTAGAGAAGATAATGTTTATAGGTTGGCAGAAATTAGCAAAAATATTATTGATCAGTGTGTTGCGCAAGGCGTTCCTTTTGCAAGAGAGTATGGAGGGCTGTTAGACAATAGGTCTTTTGGTGGAGTTCAGGTTTCCAGAACATTTTATGCTAGAGGACAAACCGGTCAACAGCTTTTACTGGGGGCGTACTCTGCTTTAAGTAGACAGCTTGAAAAGAAAAAAGTTATTTTCTATCCAAGGCACGACATGCTAGATGTCGTTTTGGTTGATGGAAAAGCCAAGGGAATTGTAACGAGAAACCTTATTGACGGAGAGATTAAAACCCACAGTGCAGATATCGTTATTCTAGCAACCGGAGGCTATTCAAACGTTTATTATCTTTCTACAAATGCAATGGCCAGCAATGTAACGGCAAATTGGAGAGCTCATAGAAAGGGCGCCTTGTTCGCAAACCCAAGTTTTACACAGATTCATCCAACATGTATACCGGTTAAAAATGATTTCCAGTCTAAACTAACCCTAATGAGCGAAAGCTTAAGAAACGATGGAAGGGTTTGGGTTCCAAAAAAGAAGAACGACCAAAGAAAACCAGTTGATATTCCAGAAGAAGAAAGAGACTATTATCTAGAAAGGATTTATCCGGCCTTTGGAAATCTTGTTCCAAGAGATGTTGCAAGCAGAAGAGCTAAAGAGGTTTGTGATGAAGGCAGAGGAATAGGACCAACGGGTTTTGCGGTATACTTAGATTTCCAAAAAGCGATAGAGGAAAAAGGAGAAGACTTTATAAGAGAAAAGTATGGAAACCTCTTTGATATGTATCAAAACATAACAGATGAAAATCCATACCAAACACCAATGAAAATATATCCCGCAGTTCATTATACAATGGGAGGACTTTGGGTAGATTATAACTTAATGACAACCATTGAAGGTCTTTTTTCCGTTGGGGAAAGTAATTTTTCAGATCATGGGGCTAACAGGCTTGGAGCTAGTGCCTTGATGCAGGGCCTTGCAGATGGATACTTTGTTGTTCCACACACAGCAATGGATTTTCTAGCCAAAGAAGTGCCACTAATGAAAGACATAACAGATAAAAAAGAGTTTAAAGAGGCAGAGGAAAAAACAAAAAATGAAATTGCCAAGCTAATGAAGGTTGATGGAAAGCTTGCAGTAGACGAGGTTCATAGAGAGTTGGGAAAAATTGTTTGGGATAAAATTGGAATGGCAAGAAACAAAGCTGGGTTAAAAGAGGCTTTATCACAAATTCCAAAAATCAAAGAAAGCTTCTGGAGCGATATTTCAATACCGGGAAGCGAAAAAGACGTCAATCAAGAGCTGGAAAAGGCGCTAAGAATTAAAGATTTCATTGAGCTTGCTGAGCTGATGGCTTACGATGCACTAGATAGAAATGAATCATGTGGAGCACATTTTAGAGAGGAGTACCAAACCGACGAAAATGAGGCAGAGAGAAACGACGACCACTACAAATATGTTGCAGCTTGGGACTATTCAGAAAGTGAAAACCCAAAACTGTTTAAAGAAGAGCTAAGATATAATAATGTTAAACTGAAAACAAGAAGCTATAAATAAATGAATATTAATCTCAAGATATGGAGACAGAGCTCTGATTCTGAAAATGGTAACTTTAGAACGTATAGGCTGGAAAATATAGACCCAAACATTTCTTTTCTGGAGATGTTGGATATTTTAAATATAAAACTCGTTAAAGAAAAAAAAGACACCGTAGCTTTTGATCATGATTGTAGAGAGGGGATATGTGGATCTTGTGGATTTATGATAAACGGACAACCGCACGGACCACAAAAAGCAACCACAGTCTGTCAGCTACACATGCGCGCTTTTAAAAATGAGGACGACATTTTGCTAGAGCCTTTTAGAGCAGAATCATTTCCTGTGATTAAAGATCTTTCAGTAAATAGAAAAGCCTTCGACAAAATTATATCATCTGGCGGTTATGTTTCTACAAACACCGGAGAGGCGCCAGAAGCAAATTCTATAACAATTGAAAAAGAATTTGCTGATGAAGCATTTCTTTCTTCTGCATGCATTGGTTGTGGTGCTTGTGTAGCAGCCTGTAAAAATTCTTCTGCAATGCTGTTCACTTCTGCAAAGGTTGCACATCTCGCGCTTTTACCACAGGGTCAAAAAGAATCAAAGCAAAGAGTTACAAACATGGTTGCCACCATGGATGAAGCAGGTTTTGGTTCCTGTACAAACACTGGAGCATGTTCGGCAGAATGCCCAAAAGAAATAGGACAGATAAACATAGCGCGCCTAAATCAAGAATATATATCAAGTACACTAGCAGGGTTTTTGAAGAAAAAAAATGATAGAAATTAAGAAAACTGAAAACATTTATTGTGTTGGACGAAATTTTGAGGGACACGCCAAAGAATTGGGAAACAAAGTTCCATCATCGCCCTTAATTTTTCAAAAATCAAATTCAACCATCAATTTTACAGAAAAAATTCAAGTACCTAAAAATAAAACCATTGAACATGAACTGGAGATTGTCGTTTTAATAGGTAAAGACGGAGTACCAAAAAGCAGCAAAGAAGCACAAAGCTTTATTTCCGGTTTTTCTATTGGTCTCGATTTAACCGACAGAGCTCTGCAGGGAGAGCTTAAGAAAAAAGGGCTTCCTTGGTTTGCTGCAAAATCATTTAAGGGATCAGCTGTTGTAGACAAAAATTTTCAACTTGAATGTCCGAACGAGTTTTACCTAAATGTAAATCAAAAATTAAGACAGAGTGGCAACTTAAAGGATATGATCTTTTCTTTTGAAGATATACTTATACACATATCAAAAATTGTCGACTTTAAAAAAGGAGATATAGTTTTTACCGGTACACCGGAAGGAGTAGGCCCTCTTGAAAGCGGCGATCAGGTTGAAATGGGGTTTACCAACCGTCCACCAAAAAAGCTTATTGTTATCTAAGACCTGATTAGTTTTGGAGCTTAAAGTTGATTGGTATTGTAATCCATACACCAACTTTTGTTTCACGCTGT
>MDSV01183855.1_pt1 | contig 13373 bp, 16 predicted proteins | sample 810851 | NCBI WGS metagenome assembly MDSV01 (sample SAMN05326640, study PRJNA326480) | marine metagenome | isolation source: seawater | place: Atlantic Ocean: North East | collected 2012 | reverse complement strand
TATCTTGGAAACTTTTATCAGTCTGTTCCTCAGCAATATCATCAAACTTTTGATGAAATCTACCAGTTTGCTGCTGATATGGGTGGGGCTGGGTTCATCTTTACTGGTGAAAATGATGCTGATATTATGCATAATTCTGTTAGCATTAATGTGAATGTCCTTGAAGCACAGAAAGAGTTCAATGACTATACAGTAACGAATACCACTAAGATTTTCTACTCTGGTTCCGCTTGCATGTATCCAGAGCACAACCAACTTGACCCTGATAATCCTGATTGCCGTGAAGAATCCGCATACCCCGCAAACCCAGACTCCGAGTATGGATGGGAAAAACTATTCTCAGAGCGACTCTACCTTGCCTATAACCGTAACTATGGCATTCCTGTTCGTATTGCTAGGTATCACAATATTTTTGGACCTGAAGGAACTTGGGAGGGAGGAAGAGAGAAGGCACCAGCTGCAATCTGCCGTAAAGTCGCTTTCCTCCCGGAGGAGGGTGGAGGAATCGAGGTGTGGGGAGATGGCTTACAGACTCGTTCCTTCCTGTTCATTGACGAATGCATTGAAGCAACTCGACGGTTGATGGATGGAGATTTTCTTGGTCCTGTGAATATTGGATCAGAAGAAATGGTTACCATTAATCAACTAGTAGATACTGCTGCTAAGGTATCTGGTAAAGATGTCAAGAAGATTTACAAACTAGATGCTCCTACTGGTGTCCGTGGACGCAACTCTAATAATGATTTGATTCGTGAGAAACTTGGTTGGGATTATTCTCAATCACTCGAAGAAGGTATCAGTAAGACCTACGCTTGGATTTCCTCTAAAATCAAATCCAAAAATTATGTACCATTTTATCATTCAGTATGAGTAAGTTAGGACCATATGCATCTTATGATGTTGAAACCGGATATGCTACATGGGATCATCCTACTGCAGTGTATGTTGGTATCTTTGAAAGATTGAATGTTGATATTAACGGTATCATACATGTGGGTATGTGGGATTTTGTAGAGCATGATTGTTATACAAAATTAGTCGGGAAAAATGTTATTGGTGTAGAAGCAAATAAGTTTGTCTATGAAACCATGTCTAAACCAGTTGCTGATAGATGTGGTTATAAGTCTTTTAATGAGTGTGTTTACAGCGAAGACGGATTAGAAAAGCAATTTTACTTATCAAATGATTGTTCAAGTCTTTCTCCAGTCGGTGATAGATCAGTCACAGTAACCACTAAGAAACTATCCACTATCATCAGAGAGAATGATATTGATATGAATCAGTATGACTTTCTGAACATTGACGCAGAAGGAGCAGAACTAGAGATTCTCAAAGGATTTGAGGATAATTTAGAATATATTAATGTCATTGACTTAGAGACATCTTATGATGATCGTAGCAATACTGGAGCATCACATGATGTTATCTCTGATTGGTTGAGTGATAGAAACTTTTGTCTTGCAGAGATGTCTGATTCGTATCAACATGAACGATGGGGAGATTCTGTGTTTGTTCGTAATGATAGACATCTTGCACCATTTGATAAAAACAAGTATCTTCTAAAATGAAAAGAAAACTGAACTTGGTTGGTAATACTTTTACTCATCTTACGAATGGGAACAAAGGTTATTCCGTTCATGGTAAAGAATCAAAGTATATGGAGTGGGTCACTGATGGAGGTGACGCCACTTTTTATATTGATAATACAATTAATGATGGAATACGTGATAATCGTAAAGGTCCAAAGTATCTTTGGCTTCTTGAGTCAAAATATATCCGACCCTCTCTAGTAGAGAGTGTCATTGAAAATCAGAAGTTGGTTGAGGATACCTACGACACTATCTTCACTCATGATCAAAGATTACTAGCACTAGGTGACAAGTATAAATGGGTTCCTGCACAAGGATTTTGGATTAAAGAACCTAAGATTTATGAGAAATCGAAGATGATTTCCATGATTGCATCGAATAAGAATATGTGTGCTGGTCATGTGAAGCGTCTTGAATGGGTTGAAATGATCGGAGACCAGGTTGATTTGTATGGTCGTGGATTCAATGAGATTGAAAACAAAGAAGAAGGTCTCTGTGACTACATGTTCTCTGTTGCCATTGAAAATGGTGAGTATGAAACATACTTCACAGAGAAACTTCTAGATTGCTTTGCTACAGGAACAATCCCAGTCTATCTTGGTGCTCCTGATATTGAGAATCATTTTAATATGGATGGAATCATTCCACTGAGTGAAGAGTTTGACATTTCAGATGACATTTATTATGAAAAAATGGATGCCATCCAAGATAATCTAGAGCGAGCAAAGAAAATGGAAGTCCTTGAAGATTTTATCTGGGAGAACTACTTACAGTGAAACCTTGTTTGATCAAACAACCAGCAGGAATTGGTGACGTATTCTTCTGTCAAAAGATTGCACGAGTGATGATGGAGAAAGGTTATCATATTATATGGCCTTTACGACCAGATATTCACTGGATACAGAGGTACATTCAAGACATTTGGTTTCCTATGACCACTGATGACTTTCCTATGAAAGATATCTATTTTCGTGGTGCTGGTGCTGTGGTTGAGGAGAACGGTGCGTTCATAAGTCTTGCCACTGCTGACATGACTCATAATGATGGTAAGATTATGAGTTCTAAATATGCCACAGTTGGAATCGATTATTCCGATTGGAAGGATTACTTTAAATTTAAAAGAAATTTTGCCAAAGAAGATGAGTTATACTATAATACTCTTGGTTTAACTGATGATTCTGAGTTTGTATTCATAAACAATCTTTATAATACAGACATTAGAGATAGTGAACTCTTATCATCTGAGAACTATGATTTGCCAGCAGTAGAACTTAAGATACATAAAGGATTTACCCTCTTCGATTGGTGTAAAGTTCTAGAAAAGGCAAAGAGTGTTTATACTATCAACACATCAATCAACTATCTTATCGATGTATTAGACACTACATATGAAAGGTATGTAATTATTGCTCATAACGAGAGTAATAAGAGTGAAATTGACTACCTTTTTAGTACACCACATGAAATGATATGCAAGTAATTGAGTACCGGGGAAAAAAGTATCCCGAATTTCAGAGTCAGGGAAATGCTTCCCAATTTGCTATTCCATATGCTGAGCATTTTTGTAAAGGAAAAGGTTTAGATATTGGTTGTATGAAGTTAGAGTGGGCATTTCCCGGTGCTACTCCGATTGATTTGGATTTTGATGATCCATGGCACGCTGATCATCTTCCACCAGAAAAAGTGGATTATATATTTTCGAGTCACTGCCTTGAGCATGTATCAGATTGGGTAGCAACTCTTCTTTATTGGACGAGTGCGATTAAAAGTGGTGGCACGTTATTTTTATATCTTCCTCATTATGACCAAGAGTATTGGAGACCATGGAATAATAGAAAGCATAGACATGCTTTTACTCCAGAGATCATTGTTGATTTTATGAGTGATGTTGGGTATACTAATATTTTTAGTAGTCAAAGAGATCTTAATCATTCATTTATTGTAGTAGGAGAAAGAATATAATGGGTCAACTTAATCAAGCTATTCAAATTGAAAATGTTTTAGATTTTTATGATATTGATAATTTTGTAGAGACTGGAACAGGTGCTGCAGAGGTTGTAAGATCGGTTAATGAAATTAATGAAGATGTAAATATTCATACCATTGAAATTATTGACGAAATATACGATAAGAATAAAATTAAATTTTCATATCTAAAGAATGTAAACTGGCATCTTGGTGAATCATCTGAGGTGCTCCCGGAGATTATTCCAAAACTAAAAGGGAATACTTTATTTTGGTTGGATGCTCATTTTCCAGGAGCTGATTTTGGATTAGCATCCTATGGTGATGAAAAAGATATTGATAAACGTCTACCATTGAAAACTGAACTAGAGACTATTGTTAAAGGAAGGGATGTTTCCAATGATGTATTCATCATTGATGATCTTCGTATCTATGAGGATGGTCCTTTTGAGCATGGGAGTTGGTCAGATAGAAAACTATATGGTGGTGATGGTATAGATTTTATTGAGGAGTTGGTTGATGATACTCACTATGTGGTAAAATCCTACAATCAACAAGGATATATTATGCTTTTTCCGGTAACAAAAGATATTGAAGAAGAAGCAGAAAACCTTATTATCGGAGTTATGGAATGATGAATAAGAAGATTTTAATTTCGACTTGGTGTACGGATGACTATGCAGGACTTCTTGGAGTTGATAAACTTACAAATTCTATCAAGTATTTTCACCCAGATGTAGATCACATTATTGTTAATAGTGAAATGACAAAGGAGATTAACGAAAAATATTCTCCTTGGATGAGAGATATATGGATGATGGCACCAACATGTTTGCCTTATTCAGATGACTATGATATGGTTATTCATTTAGATGCAGACGCGGTTGTAACTGGACCCATGACTGAGTTATTTGAATGTGATGCTGAAGTGATTGGGGTCAGAAACAATAATAGTCTTGGTAAAGCAGGATCTCACGCAGGTATTACTATCACTCACCTTGAACCTTTTGGTGATGGATCACAGATACCTATGCAAGGATTTATTAATGCTGGATTAGTTGCTGCTAACTCTAAGGATTTTTGGGAAGACTGGCATGATGTTAATGAGCAATCTGCTAATATCAAAGTATCAAATCCATATACTCATGGTCTTGGGGATGAGAATGATACGTTGAATCAAATTTTTCATAGTGATAAGTATGTCTCTAAGGTTATAGATGAGCAAGGAAGTGGAGTATCATATGGACTCGCAAGTTGTTGGGGTAATGATCCTAATAACCATTGGGAGAGCTGGTCGCAAATTTATGTAAAAGATGATAGAATATACGTTGATGATCCGGTGACGCAAGAACCGATGTGTATCAAAGTTTTACATCAAGCAGGGGGTAGTGTTGCTGGTTCACTGAATCGATCTAGTGGTGGATTTAGAAACTGGTTGTCATCTGTTGTATCTGATGAAGTTAATGATTATTTGAATGAGGTCCAAAATGGTTGATATTCAAGCACTTCTTAAAGATGCTAATCCTCCTTATCTTGCCAACAAAGATTGGGAACCAGGGAAACCTGTATACTATTCTGGTCCTTATTGGGATAATCAAGAATTAGAAGTTATCTTTAATTCTTTCTTGAATGGTAAGTGGTTGGCTTCTGGTGAAGAAGTCAACAAGTTTGAACATAAGTTCTCAAAACAGTTTGGAAAGAAGCACTCTCTTATGGTGAACTCTGGTTCATCTGCTAATCTTGTGATGATTTCTGCTCTTAAAAAGTATTATGGTTGGCAAGATGGTGATGAGATTATCGTATCTTGTGTTGGATTTCCTACAACTATTGCTCCGATCGTTCAGAATGGATTGAAACCAGTATTTGTAGATATTGATTTCTCGGATTTGAACTGGGATATTGAAGAGATAGAAGAAAAAATTACTACCAGAACTAAAGCACTATTTTCTTCACCTGTCCTGGGCAATCCTTATGATTTGGATGTTGTTCTTGATATATGTGATCGATATCGAATCATGCTTATATCCGATAATTGTGATAGTTTAGGGAGTAAGTGGAATGGTAATCTACTTACTAATCACTCTATTGCTGCTTCATGTTCATTTTATCCTGCTCATCACATTTGTACTGGTGAAGGTGGTATGATCTCCTCTGATGATGAGGAACTGATTAATATTGCCCGTAGTTTGGCGTGGTGGGGGCGTGATTGTTATTGCATTGGACAACAAAATCTTCTGGCATGTGGAACTTGTGGTAAGAGATTTGATAAGTGGATCGACCACTATGATGGTATCATCGATCATAAGTATGTTTATTCTCAGATGGGTTACAACCTCAAACCAATGGACTTTCAAGGTGCTATTGGAGTTGTTCAGTTAACCAAACAAGAGGAAATACATCAGTTGCGCCGAAAGAATAAAGTTTTAATGCAGAAAATATTCGAGCGCATCCCAGGAGTTCGTAGTGTGAATGAATTGCCACAAGCTGAAACTAGTTGGTTTGGTGTTCCAATTGTATGTGATAGTTCAGAAACTAAAAATAAATTAACCAAATACTTGGAAGACAATAAAGTTCAGACAAGAAACTACTTTGCGGGTAATATTTTAATGCATCCTGGATATAGTCATTTAGATTACTATCGAAATTATCCAAATGCATGTAAGGTTCTGGATTTAGTATTTTTTGTTGGGTGTTCTCCTACTATTACTGAAGAGATGATAGAATATGTGGGGACTGTTGTTGATTCGTTTGAAAAATGAGAGTAGCAGACTATGTAATCGATCAGATTTATAAGGCTGGATGTGAACACATCTTTCTTATAACTGGTGGCGGCGCTATGTTCTTGAATGATGCAGTTGCTGCACATGGTAAGATCAAACCAATATGCAATCACCATGAACAAGCATCTGCTATGGGTGCTGTTGCATATGCAAAGTATACGAACAGTCTGGCAGCGGTTAATGTGACCACAGGATGTGGAGGTACGAATGCTATCACAGGACTATTAGATGCCTGGCAGGATAGTGTCCCTGTCATCTTTGTATCTGGTAATGTTAATCGCCCTCATATGGCACCAGAGGGTAGTAGAAATTTAGGAGTGCAAGAAGCAAATATTATTGATATAGTAAAACCCATAACCAAGTATGCGGTAGTTGTAAATGATCCGCAAGATATTGATGAGGTAATGAAGGATGCGATACGCATTGCTACTCATGGTCGCCCTGGTCCTGTATGGATTGATATTCCTATGGACGTACAAGGTGCTCAATTTACTACTGTAGAAGAAATCTTGTTAAAGTCTGAGCGACCTCTAATTCTTGCTGGTAATGGTATTAATTGTGCGGATGCTAGAGAAGAGTTTGTTGATTATGTTCAGACAACCAACATCCCTGTTGTAACTACATATAATGCGGTTGATGTATTTCCATCTTGCTATGACAACTTCGTTGGTAGAGTAGGAATTAAAGGAACTCGTGCTGGTAACTTTGCCATGCAGAACTGTGATTTATTATTGGTTATTGGTTCTCGACTTCCTGTTCCTGTGACTGGATACAACTATAAAACTTTTGCAAGAGACGCGATGGTTGTTGTTGTTGATATCGACAAAGATGAACATAAGAAAGAAACAGTTAATATTGACTGGTTTATTCATCGCGATGTGAAGGATTTTTTAACACTGAATAAGTTTAATCGTTCTAAGTCTGAATGGAACAAGACTTGTTCTAGATGGAGGGATCAGTGGCCTGTATGTCCAGAAGAAAATCCATCTGATAAGGTGGATCTTTATTACTTCATGAAGGTGTTGAATGAACGTAAACGCATTAATGATGTCGTAATCTCTGATGCTGGTTCAGCATTTTATGTTTGTTCTCAGGCAACAGAGATTCGGGGGCAGCAGAGATACATCACTTCTAGTTCTCAAGCAGAAATGGGATTCACTATTCCTGCTTGTATCGGTGCCGCATTCGCAAAGGATGGTGAGGTGATTGGTGTGACTGGTGATGGATCTTTTATGATGAATCTGCAGGAACTACAAACTATCAAACATTACAATCTCCCTATTAAGTTGTTCGTTTGGAATAATGAAGGATATCTCTCCATCCGCACCACGCAGAAAAAGTTCTTTGAAGGTAGAGAGATTGGAACAGATTCTGAGAGTGGTGTGTCTATTCCAAATATTCGTGATGTAGTTAAGAGTTTTGGTATCGAGCATGTATATGCTGATGCAAAGGAACTTGACCATGCAGTCCGAACCACTCTTGACTATAATGGTCCCATTGTATGTGAAGTCATGTGCGAAAGACGCCAGGAAGTTGTTCCTACAATGCAAGGTAGGAAGAATGCAGACGGAACGATTAGCGCACCACCTCTAGAAGACATGTATCCTTTCTTGTCCAGAGAGGAATTTTATGATAATATGATAATCAAGCCCTTAGACTGATATGCCTGCTGATAATAAAGATAAGGTAACTATCTTAAAGTTACGAAAGCAAAAACGAAATAACGTAAAGACTGTCGGGGTCACTGCCTACGATTATCCACAAGCACTTATGGCAGATAATGCTGGTGTTGATTGGATTTTGGTTGGCGATTCTCTTGGTATGACCACCTTGGGATATAAGAGCACCATCCCAGTCACTATGGACGACATGCTACGCTCTGCTAAAGCAGTCGCAAGAGGTTCAAGTCGTGCTTTTACTGTTGGTGACCTACCTTATATGTCCTATCAGATTTCTAATGAAGAAGCAGTTAGAAATGCTGGTCACTTTATTCAGGCTGGTATGGATGCAGTAAAAGTAGAGGGTTGTATGGTAGAACGTGTCAAAGCGATCTGCGATGCTGGTATTATGGTTATGAGTCATCTTGGACTAACTCCTCATACTCGTGCTAAACTTGGTGGGTATCGTGTTCAAGGTAAAACTGCTGATCAGGCAAAGGTTATCTTAGAGCAAGCACTGAGATTGCAGGATGCTGGATGTACTTTCCTTCTTCTTGAGGGTATGCCCAGAGAGTCTGCTGAGATGATTGCAACTAACCTTGAGATTCCAGTATATGGTATTGGTGCCGGTGATCGGGTTGATGGTCAATTAGTTATTATGCATGATTTGATTGGACTCTTCTGGGAGTTTAAATCTAAGTTTGTGAAGAGATATTGTGAGGCAGGTCAATTGATTCAGTCTGCTCTCACTGAATATGTAAATGAAGTTCGTGATGTAAAGTTCCCATCTCAGGAAAACTTCTATGAGATAAAGGATGAAGAACTTGAGAAACTATTAGGACAAGGAGCAGGATGGAAGAATGAAAAGTAAAAAGATTTTATTTACCGGTGGTAATGGTTTTATCGGACGACAGATAATTCCATTCATTCAAGGTGCTGGATATGAGGTTGTGAGACCTCGTTCTACGCAAGTAAGACTCCAAGTAGAAGAAGAGGTTTCAACATTATTTGATAGTGGACAGCATTATGCTGCTATTATTCATGGAGCAATTGTTGGTGGACGTAGAGACATAGAAGATGATTATAGCGTATTCTATACGAATCTCAGCATGTTTGAACATCTTTTTAAGTATGTTGACCAGACTGATTTATTCATAAACTTTGATAGTGGTGCTTCTTTGGGTCGTCCATCACCAATCGAGACTCCTAGTCCAGAGGATTTTGGTAAGATTATTCCATCAGATAGTTATGGGTTTTCAAAATATGTTATAACAAAAAGAGTTTTGGATAATCTCAAGGGTAGAAATCTTCGCGTCTTTGGATGTTTTGGTCAGCATGAGGAGAACTCAAGATTTTTTAATACCAATATAAAAAATTATATCAATAAGAAACCAATTAAGTTAATTAAAGATCGTAAAATGGATTTCATTTATGCTAACGATCTTTATAAGATTGTTCAGCACTACCTTGACAATCTTGATGCACCAAGAGATATAAATTGTGTTTATGAAAATAAAGTATTTTTGAGTGATATAGCGGATATGATTAACAATCTATCAGATCACCGAGTTGAAATTACTAAAGAGGGTCAGTGGCCAGAATTTTCTTACTGTGGTGCTTCAAATAGTCTTCCAATACAATACGATGGTTTAGAAAAAGGAATCCGTGATTGTTATGAGTCGTATCTTCGTTAATGGCACATTTGATGTCCTTCATCCAGGACATGTAAAGTTGTTGAACTATGCCAAGTCCTTAGGGGAGTATCTCACAGTAGGCATAGATAGTGATAGGAGAGTAGCAGAAAAGAAAGGACCCTCTAGACCAGTTTATAGTGTAAAGGACAGAGCATTTATGCTGCAGAATCTTAAGGCTGTCGATTATGTTATTGTATTTGATAGTGATGAAGAATTGGAGGGTTGTTTAAAAATGATAAAACCTGATATAATGGTAGTAGGATCTGACTGGAAAGGAAAGTCAGTCATTGGGTCCATGTATTCTGCTGAGCTGAGGTTTTTTGATAGGATAGATGAGTATGCAACAACAAAAACAATTCAAAGTATTATTGATCGGAGATAGTTGTATCGATGAATATGTCTATGGGATATGTGAAAGACTGAATCCAGAGGCACCTGTCCCTATTCTCAGAGAGACTAGAGTAGAGACTCAAAAAGGTATGGCATGGAATGTAAGAGAGAATCTTATGTCATTTGGCATAGATGTTTATGTTCTTACTCAGGAAGAGAAGATAGTCAAACGTAGATTCATCGACGAAAGATACAACCAGCAAATCCTTCGTGTTGATATTGAGAAAGATTCAAAACCTCTTGACTATGACCTACCTCAAGAATACTTTGATGCCCTTGTCATATCTGATTATGACAAAGGATTTATTACTAGTTCAAGAATATTTGACTTAGCAGAAAAGTTTGATGGTCCTGTGTTTATTGATAGTAAGAAGAGGCATCTACCAGTCGAAAATGCTTTTGTTAAAATAAATGAGGAAGAGTATAGTAAATTATCTTACAAGTCAGAAAATTTGATAGTTACTAAGGGATCAAAAGGAGCAGACTATCAAGGAAAGAATTACCCAGCAGTTGGTGTGAGTGTCTTTGATGTTTGTGGAGCAGGTGACACATTTTTATCTGCCTTGGTTTACTTTTATCTGTTATATGGTAAAATAGAAAAGGCAATACCATATGCAAATAAGGCAGCAGCTATTGCTGTCACACATTTTGGAACTTATATTTTGTCCAAGGAGGATGTTTATGAGATATGTGATTGATATTGATGGAACTATCTGTTACCCTGGAACGGGTGAGGGTAGATACATCGATGCAACACCTATTACAGAAAGAATCCGTATGATCAACGACCTATATATTCAAGGTCATGAGATAATCTATCACACCGCTAGAGGTATGGGTACTTTTGAGAATGACCGACAAAAGGCAAATGATATGTATTATAAGTTCACTGCCGATCAGTTGGTGAGATGGGGTTGTATGTTTACTGATCTTTTCCTAGGAAAACCCGCTGGTGATTTTTACATTGACGATAAAGGAATGGACATAAATGACTTCTTCTCCAAAAGATCCTATTAAACTTGTTCCCAAAGGATGGGGATATGAAAAATGGATCGTAAACTCACCACTATACTGCGGTAAAATTCTTTGGTTTTGTAAAGACAAAAAGTGTTCTTGGCATTACCATAAGAGAAAGGATGAGGTTTTCTATATTAGGAGCGGAAGACTTGCAGTATACTGGAGTTGGCATGATGAGTTTGAATTTGCTAACTTGATAGAACTTGGACCCGGTGATAAGTTTCATGTCCCACCTGGAATGAGACATAGAATGTTTGCATCAGAGGACACAGAGATGTTTGAATTTTCAACTGAGCACTTTGAAGATGATAGTATTCGTATTATAAGAGGAGATTGATGAGAGTTGCTATTTTAGGATCTGCTGGTCAGATTGGTGCATATCTAGAAGAATATCTTCTAAGTAAGGGACACGATGTTATTGGTGTTGACATTGTTGATGGACCTCAGAATGATCTTCGAGTAACACCAAACACTTATGTTGAGAGTATTATTAAGAATGTAGACTTTGTATTCTTTCTTTCGTTTGATGTTGGTGGTTCTCGTTATCTGAAGAAGTATCAACATACGTTTGAGTTCATCAACAACAACACTCGTATGATGGCAAATACATTTGCATTGCTTGAGAAGTATCATAAGCGGTTTATATTCGCATCATCTCAAATGAGTAACATGTCATATTCACCTTATGGTGTGATGAAGCGTGTTGGCGAACTTCATACCACTGCACTCAAGGGTCTGACTGTTAAGTTCTGGAATGTCTATGGTATAGAAAGGGACATGGATAAAGCACACGTAATTACTGACTTTATTAAAAAGGGATTTGAAGAGGGTGACTTTGAGATGCTGACTGATGGAACAGAAGAACGCCAGTTCCTCTATGCTGAGGATTGTTGTGAGGCACTTGAGACTATCATGCAGTGCTATACGCAATTTAAACCAGAAGACCCTCTTCATATTACATCTTTTCATGCAACATCTATTAAAGAAGTTTCTGAAATTATTATGGGTCAGTTCAATTTGATTGGTAAATCAATAAAAATTAAACCTGGTCTTGCTAAGGATAGTGTACAGATGGATAAGAGGAACGAAGCAAACAATTATATTATGGACTGGTGGTTGCCCATGACTAATATGCAAGACGGCATAAAAGCAGTCTTTGATGAAATGAAAAAGGAGTATGGTTACTGATGCTATCATTTAATAAACTTGGTAAGTCTGGTCGTCTTGGCAACCAGATGTTTCAGTATGCAGCACTCAGAGGCATTGCTGCCAATCGTGGATTTGATTGGGTGATTCCACCACCAGGCACATCGGGTGTTGATGAGTTTGGATGTGAAAACAACTATTGTATGTTTGATACATTCAAGATGACTGGTGCCACTGAGGATCATCATGGTATTCCAGACAATAATCGGTGGGCTGTATGGAAGGAGTTTCACTTTCATGAGCAACTCTTCAATGAATGTCCCGATGATGTGAATCTTGATGGATACTTTCAGACTGAAAAGTACTTTAAGAACGTAGAGAAAGAGATACGTGAGGACTTTCAGTTCCAAGATGAAATCTATGAACCATGTAAGGACATGATTGATAGTATTGATTCTGAGCAGAAGATCTTTTTACACATACGTCGTGGTGATCCAAAACTTCCTTGGGCATATGTGAACCTGGAAGCAGCACATCCCGTTCAGACATGGGATTACTATGAGAGAGCACTCTCAAAGTTCCCGGAGGATATTCCTGTAGTAGTATTCTCCGATGTGATTGAGTGGTGTCAGGAGCAGGAATTCTTCCAACCAGACAGATTCATCCTTTCAGAGACCACAGACGAGATGTATGACGGTCAGAGAGTGCCTTGGACGGACCTGTGTTTGATGTCTCTATGTACGGATGCTATCATTGCTAACAGCTCATTCTCTTGGTGGGGTGCATGGTTGATTGATAATCCAGACAAGACTGTAGTTGCACCAAAGAAATGGTTTGGATCTCAATACGACCACTATAAGATGGATGATTTGATTCCAAAGGGGTGGTTATGGATTTAACATTCCTTGTTCCAACACGAATAGAAACCGAGGATAGACTGAGGAATATCATATCTTCGGTTTCTTATCTTTTGTATCACACAAATGCAAAAGTAATTGTCAAAGAAGTATCAAAGCATTCTACATTTAAGTTCAGAGCCATACCTGAGATTAAAAAGTATGTTGGGACTAAGGTATTAAATCTGACTCATATCTTTGAGGAGTCTGATGAAGACTTGTTCTGTAAGAGTAAAGT
>MDSV01241633.1_pt1 | contig 13374 bp, 15 predicted proteins | sample 810851 | NCBI WGS metagenome assembly MDSV01 (sample SAMN05326640, study PRJNA326480) | marine metagenome | isolation source: seawater | place: Atlantic Ocean: North East | collected 2012 | reverse complement strand
CTATTCCTAAATCAGAATCATTAATTTGATACTTCATTTTAGCAACCATTTGTTCTCTGCTTCTAACTTTAGGCTTACGAGGTTTGCGTTTTGCTTTACCAGTTTCAATAAATGTATCACATGCAGTATCAATCTTTTGATAAAACTCTAAATACTGTTTACGCATTTTAGATGTGAAGTGACTATAACCTTCTTTAATATCAGGATCTTTCCATTCTAAAACTTCTTGTGCTTCTACAATATAAGGCTCTATACTTGTTTTAACTATTTTGGCATGAGCAGGTTTAATTACACCACCTTTATAAATTTGCATTTCTTTGTAAGGGTCAAATGCTTTAACATCCATTTCACCTTTTTCAACAAACTCATCAATATAATATTCCCATTCCCCTATAAGTTCTGAAACTTGTTCCCCCATTCTTTCCTGAATACTAACAACTTTCTTGGACACTTTATCTGCCTTCTTAAGTTCTGTTTCTTTAAAGTATTTTTTACCTAATTTTAAAAACTCTTCTTTTCTACTACCATGTAAATAGCCTAATGCACTTTCTGTTAAATATCCTACTTTATAAAATACCCAACAATATTTTCCTGACATCTGTAGCCAAGGATCTAATGCTGTGATTGTTGTAAGTTTAATTTCTTCTTCTGTCCAACCACTTTCTTCCTTAATCCATTTCTTCATGGCCTTGGATTTTGATTTGGAATCTATTTCAGAATGAATAAAGTACTCTACCTTTTTATAGGCTTCCTCTCTTTGCTTTTCATCTGTTAATGCAGAAATTTCGTTCCAGTTTGGTTCTGGTATTAAATATAAACTTTTCTTTTTGCGTTTTGCCATGTAGTGTCTCAGTCTTCAAATAAATCAGGATTTGGCGTAATGTAAATTAACTTAATGGCTTCAGGCCATCTTTTAAATCCTATTATATCTTTTTTATCTTTAAGGACGTTTTTTTCCTTCAAGAACTGAACAATACTTATCATTCCGACAAATTTTCCTGCTTTTTCGCCTGCTTTGAACGAAAAATAACTATTTGCTACAATAAACAGTAAAAAATATATATATGGTTCCATTGCTACTCCACTAGTTAAATTATCACTAGTATAGCAAATTTTAGATTTTTGTCAACAACTTATTTTCCTTTGGAAAATTTCCTATGAGGCATATCGTGGTTGTGAGGTTTTTCATTTTCTATAATATCTTTCCAAACAGCGATAGTTTTATCTAGTCCATCACTTAGTTCTACTTTAGGTTCCCATCCTAATTTAGAAGTAATTTTTTTGTTTGTACTATTAAGAATATAAATTTCACCTGGTCTTGGTGGTTTGGTATCCCAATTGACTTGACCTTTCCAGTCTAATTTTTCTGCAATTATATCTACATAGTCTTTTATTTTAATTGCATTTTCAGGTCCAATACAGAATATTTCACCTTGGCATTTATCTGGATTTTCTATTACTTGTTGCCATGCATCTAGTAAATCATCTATGTAAATAAAGTTTCTATATGGTTCTCCATAACCTAAATTAATCTCATTTGGATTTTTAAGCATTTGAGTAATAATTTGTTCTGTAACAAAGAAGTCATTATCTTTTCTACCATATGCGTTTGTTTGCCTAATTGCTGTAAATGGTAATCCTAAACTTCTGTGTGCATACTCTAAATATTTCTCACAACCATATTTTGCAACGGCGTAGGGGGCATTAGGATTAGGTTGTGTTTCCTCATCAAATGCAAATATTTCTTCTTCTAATCCATCTCTAATTAAATCACTAATAGGTTGCCAACCATATACTTCCATTGTACTAGCAAAAACAAAGTTTTTCAAGTTTGGAAGTGTAGATGCTGATTCAATTAAATTTACTGTACCAACATAGTTTACTTCTGAAAAAACAATTTGCTCGTAGAAACTATCTTGTACTTCCGTTCTTGCCGCCAAATGTACTATAACGTCTGGATTAAAATCATGTAGTTGTGCTTTTACCTGCGTATGATCTCTTAAATCATATTCTAAAAAACCTAATTCGTGATTGTCTTTTAGTCTCTCAACCATTGCGGAGCCTATAAATCCATCAGCACCTGTTATAAAAATTCTCATTGTATATCCTTTGTTTTTGCGTACCCTGTTATCTGTAATGTATATCTATTAATATTGCTAACATTACTAACACAATGTACTTGATTTTTTAAAATGTAAGTGTAATCGCCCTTACTGTATTCTGGAAAAGTGTAATCTGCTATTTCTAAAAAATGTCCCATAATTTTATCTTGTAAAAATACATTAACTCTTACAGGAATTTTACCTTCAATATCCCATTTATTTAATTTTGCTAGATCGTTAAGTCTAAAAAACTTATCTATATGAGGTCCTATAAATCTACCTGGTTTGATACAATTTACAGTAACCATGGAATGTTCTATCTGTGGGAACAGTTCTCTTATTTTTTGTGCGTATGCAGGAGCATATTCATCATATGTTTGTAATACTATAGGACCATCTGTAGGATAATCTGGTATTGCCATATTATTGTCTTTCCAATAGCCTCCAGACCAAATAGTATTTGTTTCTTCTACAAACTTTGTAAGATATAATTCTCTCTCGTCTAACCAAGAAAGATCTACATGCCCTTTAATCATTTTTTAATACCGTTACCTGTGCAGAATAAAAAGGTTGTTCTCCCATATTACCTGCTATATGCCAATCGTCTATTCCAAACTTAACCCAATCACCTGCTTTCCATTTTACAAAAGGCTGGTCGTGTACTTCATAATAGTGTCCACGTTTCCAATCTTCTAAAAATATTAAGTAACGATAACTTTCGCCTTCACCGTGTTCTTGTTTTAGTTTAAAATGTTTATCCACATGATGTGGTATTGTTTGTCCTGGAGGAATATTTATTACACTTACAACATGATGATCAAAGTCCTGTGGTATCTTTTTTGCTAGGTCATGTACCCATTGCGGAGAAGTTTCAAACATTTGCCATATACTACTATTATGTTCCGTATAGTATTGCTCAATTGCAGGTGTTTGTTGATAACATTGGAAATAGTCGTCAAAGTTTAATTGACTCATCTGATCATGTGTAATTCCAAAGTTATCTATTTTTCCGTATTTAATCACAGTAACTTTCTAACGTTCCTTTACGCCTTAAGTCTAATGTTGCACAATGTATGCCGCCAGAGAGCGTCATAGAGTGCCTAAACTGTACCGGTACACTATCTATACCGTACTTGTCTAATTCACGCATTAGAGGTTCTTGAGCAGAATCTAAGACTACAGTATTTTCATCTACACTTAGTAAGTTCATGCCTATGTAAGGAGAACAGGGTGGCATATAGCCTTCTTCTGCTAATTTACTTCCTTGTACTACACAATCATCAAACCAAATCTTATCCCATTTTTTAAACATATCAGGACAATTTTCTGGTGTTACCCTACTACTATTCATTAGTACTAATCCTGGTCTAAGTGGAACAATAGTGCTATCAAAATGTGCAAAACTATATAGTTCACTATAATGCAATCTATATCCCATTGGCTCTAATAATCTTTTAAGCCATTTAAATCCTTTCATATTTCCTGAATTAGAAACTTGATATAATAAATCTCTACCGACTCTAACAATATTAGGAGCATCAAAACATATCTCATGGTTAAGTAGAGTTGGCTTATCTGCAATGTCCTCAAATTGGAACATGTCATCATGTAAGTTTGGTTTAGGTGCTTGTAACCATAATGCTCCATCTTCAAATGCTTCATACATTATATCCTCATATAATTTTGTTTCAAAGTATCTTGCTCTAACTGGAGTAGGAGTTTCAATAAGCATATCGCCTAATGGTAATATTAAATCCCTTGGACACCAACTATACCAGCCTTTTGTATTCCAACCTTGACCAATATCATAATTAACATTATCCCAATCGATAATTTTAGGTCTGCGTACTACTACGCCTAAATCTTCAAGTGCTTTTGCAAGTCCGTCTGCATCTTCGTTTGCTTCGTCAATTACCCATTGCGGGTAAGTACCTTCTAATTTTTCTACATCTTCTTTTTTAAAAGGTGCATAACTAAAACTTCTTGCTGAAATATCAGTTGCTATTCTGCTGTGGTGGGCATGTCCTACGATTATTTCCTCTAATGGGTCCCAATCGTTGTGGGAATTCACTATCATATTGTCTCCTGTGTGATGTGTCTACGTTACTATTTATTTAACAGTCACTAAGATATTCAGAAATACAGACTCTATAATTTCCTTCAATACCTCGATTGAATTCATCATGTCTTTCTGCATCTCCTAATGCAAAAATAATGCTGTCACTATATACCAAATCCATATCTAAACATAACTGTTCATAAGGTTCTATATACTTTTCCCAATTATAATCAGGACTAAAGTTTCTCATGTATTCTACACCTAATGCCATACTATAGTTGTTTGCCATTTTTACTTCATTTAGCATACTAATACCGTCATCTACATAGTCTTTTGTGAACCTAATACCCACTCTATGGTTTTCTAATGTATAAAAAGGCTTACTAAGACTGCATGTAACTTCTTTAATTGCTGGAAACTTATTAAGGTCTATGTGTATATTTTTAGCAATTCCCCAATATGCTAAGTCTAAACATACAGGAATATCGTGTACTTCACAAATTTGCATTAAGTATTCAAAGTCTGGATGGATACAACCAAAGTCACTAAAAGGAGCACTAATTAGTAAAGCATGTAATCCAGGTCCTTTTAAAATACCTTCTAAATGATGAGGCCAAGGAATATATTTAAATTCTACATGTTTACCTAAACATGCATGATATTGAAAATCTCCTTCACAAACAATAATTTCTCTGTCTTTACTGTGTCGTAAAACAAAATTATCGAATGTTTGGCTAGTTCCTTGAGTGTAATCTGCATGTTTAAAATTTTCTAATCCTTTTAAACTTTTATTATTACTAAAGGTAATCCACTCTCTCCATACATTACTATAATGATCTAAAGAAGGTATTTTCATATCATTTTTATCAAGATGAAAATGAAAATCAGATAATTCTTTATTTCTTATAGGTCTTGCACCTCTAACTGCTGTCATGTCAATATTTATCGGCATAATATTATGCTTTAATTTTTTTATGATCATTCTGATCATACCGATAAATAGTAGTATGCCAAGAATAAGTTTATGGAATCCAGTTAAAACAAATGATTACACGTTCATAGATCGTGTTGTGGGTGAGCATATCTACGCAGGTGGTACAGGTGTACACATACACAAATATTTAGGAGTACACGAAACTGTAGATGAAAAAGATCCTACAAGACCTTCTAGTGCAAGTAATGACTCAGAAGTCTTTATACAGGATTTACTATTCCTTGAGAATAGAGATAGAAAATATAGTGAAGACATCTATGAAATGCGTGGCCAATATAATTTAGGCGATAATGATGCATTTGATTTAACACAATTTGGAATGTTTTTAGCAAACGACACATTGTTTATGAACTTCCATACAGAAAGCATGATAGAAGCAATTGGTAGAAAACTTATGCCAGGCGATGTTTTAGAATTACCACATTTAAGAGATGATCTTTTATTAGGTAGTGAAGAAGCAATAAACAGATTTTATGTTGTAACAGACGGAAGTAGACCAGCAGAAGGTTATGACCCACGTTGGTGGTCACATCTTTGGAGAGTAAAACTAGGACCTATTACAGACTCACAAGAGTACAGAGATATACTTGGTACTGGTGAGGAAGAGGAAGATTTAAGAAACTTAATTAGTACATACGCAAATGAAATTAATATTAATGATAAAATATTAGAACAAGCAGAACGTGATGTACCTTACGATCCTCAATTTAGAAATACTGCACATTTATATTTTGATGAAACAGTACCTGGTAAACCATCTCCAACATTGGACTTTGCGGCTGGAGACGGTACACCTATTAACGGAATCAGTTTAGTAGGTAGTGGTGCAACATTCCCAACTAGTGGAACTAGTGATGGTGATTACTTCTTAAGAACTGACTTTAGTCCTAACAGATTATTTAAAAAATCTGGAACACGTTGGTTAAATGTCGGCACAGACAGTAGAGGTGTATGGTCAGCGGCTAACAGAATTTTAACAGGATTTATAAACAACGATAACTTAACAAATACAAGTGATGGTGAGTCAATTAGAGAAAGACAGAACTTGAGTAAAGTGTTAAAACCTAAAACGGATAACTAAAAATGAAATTTAATGAAATAAAAACATTACATGAGAATCAACAAGTAATAGATAAATTAGAAGATAAAAAATTCGAATTAGAAAGTGCGTTGAGATCTGCCAGAGAAATTACTAAAACTATTAAGTATGTAGATACACATGTAGAAATTGTTTCTAAATTAGGTTCACTTGCTGAAGAAAATGGTTTAGAATTAGAAGAATACTATGAAAGACAAGTGTACGGAGCAAAGAATAAATTAGAAAGTACAATTTACGAACTAGAAGAAGTATTTGAAGATGCTATTAGAGATGTATCAAACAAAATTGACGAACTAGAACTGGAGATGGAAGGCTACTAATATGGCAGGTAAAAACTTAGATTATTGGTATGACGAACAGATAAAACGTTATCTGCTCCAGCTCATAAGAATATTCTCAAATTTTAAGGTAAAAGAAAATACTAAACAAGGTATTAAGTATAATCGTGTACCTGCAAGATATGGTGATGCACAAAGAATGGTTGCTAGTATATTGCGTAATAATTCAGAAAATGTAATTAATAGTGCTCCTTTTATTAGTGTAAATATTGCTAGTATTCAACCTGCAAGAGATAGAACACATGAACCTTTCCTAGTAGATACAAATCAGGTAGCAGAAAGAGAATGGGATAACAAATCAGGAAATTATACTTCTGAACAAGGTAATTTATTTACTACACAAAGATATATGCCAGTTCCATATAACATGACTTTACAAGTTGACATATGGACTACTAATACAGATACAAAATTACAAGTATTAGAACAAATATTTGTTTTATTTAATCCAAGCATTCAGTTACAAAGTAACGACAACCCATTAGATTGGTCAAGTGTATTTGAAGTTGAACTTACAGATATTGCTTGGAGTAGTAGAGGAATACCTGCAGGTGTAGATGAAAATATTGATATTTCAACATTAACATTTGCTATACCTATTTGGATTTCCCCTCCAGCAAAAATTAAAAGACAAAGTATTATACAACGTATAATTGCAGATGTACACTCAACACAAGATATAGGTACATTAGGATTCAGTGAAGACTATGCAGACTTCTTTGGTAGTATAGATGATACTGCTGAAATAGTTGTTACCCCTAACGACTACTATGTACAAATTGTAGGAAGTGGTGCAACATTAGTAAATGCGGCTGGTGTGCCTCAAAAATGGTCAGACGTAATTGATATGGTTGGCGAATTAACAGCAACTAGTTTACTAAAATTAAATATAGGAACAGATAGCGATGATCTTTTAGGAGAAGTAATAGGTAGTGTTACTGCAAATCCTTTAAGTGAAACTTCATTAATATTTAATTTAGATACAGAAACTTTACCATCAACAACATTAACAGCAGTAGATAAGATAATAGACCCAAGGACATCGTATCCAGGAGATGGAACTTTAGCCGCGGCGGCAGTAGATCAAAGATATTTGATTACAGAGTCCATAGACGATGTAGGCATGCCTAATTGGGCCGTAGATGCTTCTGCTAATGATATTATACAATACAACGGCAGTAAGTGGATAGTGGTATTTGATTCTAGTAGTAACGTAGGAGAACAGCAAGTTATCAATACATTTACTACCAGTCAGTACAAGTGGAGTGACGGAGCATGGATAAGTAGTTATGAAGGAGAATATAATCCAGGGTTCTGGAGACTAAACTTATAACATGACTATAACAGCGGCAGGAGTAGTATTTCTAGCCAAAGACACAGGAAGATGCATGTTGCAACTTAGAGAAGGCAACAAAAGATTTAATCATACTTGGGGTTTTTGGGGAGGCATAATTGAAAAGGGAGAAACACCTTATCAATGTATTACTAGAGAATTAGATGAAGAAATTGGGTTCGTTCCAGAACTGCAAAAACTTAATCCTATAGACGTTTACCAAAGCAAAGATAAAAATTTTTACTATTATAGTTTTGTGTATGTAGTAGATCAAGAGTTTCAGCCCCCAAAACTAAATGGAGAAAGTGCCGGATATGCCTGGGTAGATATAGGACAATGGCCAAAACCATTGCATAATGGTTCCAAAGTAACACTATATAAAAATGGTGGTACAGAAAAACTACACACTATCCTTAAAATACATACTTGATAAATACTCGATATGAGCAAAGGCGAAATTATCGATTTTGTTATTTTGCGGATAACTACCGAGTTAGACAAGTTTCAAAGAACTAAAACAATCCCACATACATTACTAGAAGGTGCTATTGAAATAAATGACATACGGGAGACTTATTATGACCAGTTACCTGCAAAGTATCAAAAAATATTCAAAAGACTTTTAAAAGAGTATCACCAAAAGATTGGCGAAAATGTCGAGTCTCTTAAAAAAGCAATGAAAAAAGATTATGCTCGTGTAATGAAAAATCAATCTACAGAACACGACAGTTTTAGATTTAAAGAAGTAATGAATTCCTACCGTCCTGCTATGAATCCTATAAGAGCTCTTTACTATGAATCAAGAGAAGTAACAAGAAGATATAATCCAGAAAATCCATATCATTATTGGTTGGTGGATTTAATTACAGATAAAGAATTTAATAATATAGTTTTAGATGCCTTAGGAGCAGATACAAAAAAATTAGAACGTATTATTAAGAGATATTATTTTCCTTTAGTAGAACATGGGGACGGTGTACCTTTAGAAATGTTCCATGCGAAACAACAACTAAAAGACTTTAGACATTATTATATGTTTTTTAGGAATATTAAGGATTGGCATCCAGACGAATAATTAATATATTTTTCTTATTTGGTAATCAAAAGGTTCTACAGTTCTTATCTCAAATGCTCTTCCGTCCATATCTTTTCCTTTGATATGTTTAGGAGTTTTCTTAGTAATCTTTTTTAATAGATATCTTTTATGCGTTCTTGTAGTTACTATATTTCCTCTGTTGTCTCTTTCTGAGTCTTTTAAGAACCAAACTGTAAGTTCATATTCTTCGTAAAATATTTTAAACCAAAGTCTAAGTATTGCTTTCCATAACTGAAATAACAGTGAGCCTATTATTTTAGCAACAACTTTAGTTTTTTGCCATAGCCATGCTAGTCCAGACTTTGTTTTTTGTACTGTATTGTGTATAAACTTTTTCATACTACTATTTATTCATTTACACTAAAATTAGTATCTTCTTTTATTTCGTTGACAAAGAACATATTACATGTAATTCGATCATTAGTATCTTCTTCTATAGTTACCGTACTATGCCAACTTTTTTCTGATACTTTAATTAGTAATAAATCGCCTGGGCCGCCTCCTATTTCTTCTGTAGATTCCCCATGTATATTTGTTCCAAACTTTTTATTTGGATTGCAATACAATATTCCTCTAACAGGTATTCTATCTACTTCATGAAAGTCGTTATGTAATGTTAATCCGTGTCCTTTTTTATTAAAAGAATTCATACTTATATAGATATCAGTAATATCTAAATCCCACATTTTGTTTACACGATTAATTATAGCAAATTTGTTTTCTTGTAATTCTTTTTCTACAGGGTGTGGTGATATACTATCCATTTCAGGATAACCATTTGTTACACTATAATTTTTAATATATTCTTGATACACATTTGAATCCTGTATAATAGGAGCAAAATTTTCTATTAATAAAAAATCAAAAGGTTTTTGTTTGGAATTGTTTGGATGTATATCAAATATTTTCATTTTGAAGTTTTGCGTTCTACTCCGTCCCAATCACCTACAGGCATTGGTTGTTTAATTCTATTTGCATATAAATCCGCTAATGTGTCGTTCCATTTATGATCTTTAATTATCTCTATTTGATGTGAACAAGTTGCCCATTCTCTATTTTGATATGCATCTATCATTCTATTAACTACTCTTGCATATTTATGATCATTTAAAATAGTATAAATTGTTACTGGTGCTGTTTGTCCTTTAACTGCAATTTTATCTAGTATGGTTAAGTTTTCAGGAGAAGTAATTTGTTTTAATGTATGCTCTGTAAACATAAAGAATACACCATACTCTTTTGTTTGTGCTTCTAGTCTTGCCGCTAAGTTTACACTATCACCTAATACTGTATAGTCAAAACGTTGGTTACTACCCATATTACCTACTACTGCATCTCCTGTATTGATACCTATACCAACACCTAACTCCATAAGTCCGTCTTCTTTAAGTTCCTTATTAAGTTTTTTTAGTTCTACTTCCATTTCTTGTGCTGTCTCTATCGCCAACTGAGCATGGTTATCAACATCAAGTGGAGCATTCCATATTGCCATTAAGGCATCTCCTATATATTTGTCTATAGTTCCTTCTTTACGCATAACTAAATCAGTCATTGGTGTCATGTATCTGTTTATAAGATTACCCAACCCTTGTGGATCTGTTTTAAACTGTTCCGATATCGGAGTAAATCCACGAATGTCTGAGAACAAGTATGTCATTGTTCTTGTGTCACCACCTAACTTTAATAAACTAGGATCTTTTTGTAACTTCTTAACCATTGCTGGTGCCAAGTAATGTTCAAATTGTTTCTTAATTTGTTCACGTAACTTGAACTGTTTGTAAAAGTTATTAAATGCCGCCTGGGTAAAAACTAGGAAGCCACTTAATACAGGGAAAGTGGCATCTACTAATACTAAATTTCCTGTGTACTGCCTTACACTATAATATGCTATACCACCTAATATTGCTAGAGCCATAGGTGCTGTTAATAATAAAGGTAATCTATATACTGCTAAAGCAACAAGTATCATAGTCAGTAGCCCTATGAGAAGCTCTGTGATAGCACTTAATTGACTTCTAGTTATATTACTACCATCTATAAAGTTCTGTAGCATATGAGCTTGTATCTGTTGTGGATATAAGTTTCCTCTAGGTGTAGGTACAGGATTAGCAATGCCTTCTGCTGTTACACCTACTATAACCATTTTACCTGCTAGATCTGGTATGCTGTCTGCTCCAGTATATTCTATAGTCTCAAATTTGTTATTAAATCTTATATATGCTGTACCATCAGGTTGAGTAACAATAGGTTCAAATCCTTTAACTGCAACTTCCTGTATGCCTATTTCACTTGTTTTAACTATATAACTTTTATTGCCTGTTTTAACTCTTAACATTTCTACAGCAAAAGATGGATAAATTTTTTCTCCTACTGTGATTGCTAACGGGTAAGTTCTTGTTTGATTATCTGGTTGTGGTGCAGAAGCATTTACTCCTTTTCCATTTGCCATTACTTCCAGAATAGGTATATTAGTCACTAAGTTAGGCCATTTTAACAAATAGTCTTTTGCTGGGACAGGCCCAATAGTTCCTGTGCCTATATGAGGACCTGACGTTTTTATACCTTTAATACTAGGCGTTTGGCTTAATACATTATAATTTATAGGGTTTCGTCTTGCTCCAGGGACATTTACTTTATTCTGTTCTAAAAAACTAGCAAAGGATGGGTCTCCACCAAAACGATCTTCTTCTGGAAACATTATTGTCCAACCCACAACTCCACTATTTTTAGTAGCAACATCTACAATTAGTTGAGCATAGTATTGTCTTGGAAAAGGATATTGTCCATAAGTTGCTAAAGTGTTTTCACCAAAGTTTAACAATACAACATCTTCACTTTGTACTATTTCATCTAATTGTTGATAACTGTCAAATACTTGACCTCTAAGACTTTGTAATGGCGTAGGGTCTACTACCCTAAGTGCGAGTAATAAGACTATAGATACTGCTACGGCATACCCGCTATATAACCATTTCATAGTAATATTTATCGTATTTTATTGCAGTTTCGCTTGGCTTCGTTAAGCAATCTAAAGTTATTAGCAACTACAAACATATATAACATATTACTATTGTCTAATTCATCTGGGGTAACTTTGGTATAACCATCGTTGTATATCAATGCTGGAGCCAGTAATAAAGTTTTTGTTGCAACTAATCTTAAATCGCTAGGTTTTTCCGTAAACAATGGATTAATTTCTGTAATGCAATCATATTTTATTGCTTTTGATGTTGAGTAAACATCTAATACTTGAAATGTAAAAAATAATGCCCATTGACGTTTTGTTGTTCTTCGTTGTATTTCAAACTCTGGAAATATTTTATCGTCTTCTATTGCTTTTGCTATTTTATCACATTCAATTTTATTAGTCACACAATAATCCCAATCAACAGACGTATTGTATGTAAGATCTAAAGCAAATAGACTAGAAGAAAAAAGCGACAAATAAATTATTATCGCTCTTTTCATAATTATTCACATTCTTTAGGGTTCTTGGAGCAGTATTCCATAAGTTTTTGATACATCTTTATTTGACGTATAAACTCCTGAATCTCCTCGTCAGTCACCTGCTCACTCTCTTTCGAGGGTGTTGTTGTTTTTACTTCTTTGTCCTGTTTTTTAAATAGAACAAAAGGTTCAAAGAATGAGCGAATTACTTTTTTTGCTCTTCTTTTACTTCTTTATCTTCTTGAACTGCATCTGTAGATTCATTTACAGAATCTGCAACTACTTCAACTGAACCAGCAACAATATCACCAGCACCTTGGACTACGCCAACGCCTAGTTCTGCACCTGTTTGAAGTACTCCGCCTACTTCATTCACAACTGCACCTGTTACTTTAGACAATCCAGTAAAAACTGTGTCTGTAGTATCGGCTACGCCTTCAACTACTGCTTCATTGATTGTACCAACCGTAGCACATCCTTGAGCAAAGATAACAAAGAATATTCCTAAGAACGCATTTTTAAAATTGTTCATATTTTTCTCCTTATATATAAGTGTTATAAAACCATCTGTTATTATAACATAATATATTTATCACTATGTTAGATCCTAAGGTCATTTAAAGGTTGACCGGCTAGGCTATTTAAATCAGCATACCATAATTCTGTTAATAAAATTTCTCTTGTACTTTCGTTTTCTGTGGCATTTATTAACATTATCAAATTATCTCTATTTGCTTGTTCCATTATATATACTAATTCTACCCATTTATATAATAACATAAACAATGCAGGGACACATATTATTTTTACTACAAGTAGTGGATAAAAATATGCAAGAATAAAAATATGTCCACCAAATATACTATAGGCGTATGTTTTTAAACTTTTAGTGTATTCCGATATCAT
>MDSV01105260.1_pt1 | contig 13375 bp, 12 predicted proteins | sample 810851 | NCBI WGS metagenome assembly MDSV01 (sample SAMN05326640, study PRJNA326480) | marine metagenome | isolation source: seawater | place: Atlantic Ocean: North East | collected 2012 | reverse complement strand
GCTACTGAAATTATTTTACCTATGCAGTTATCAGCTTCAATGGGGCGGACAGTTTCTCCTATTTCTGGAGTTTTAATTGCAACTGCAGAAATTGCAAAGGTTTCGACAATTGATATTGTAAAAAGAAATATTATTCCATTGGGGGTAGCATTACTAGTCATGTTATTTTATCACTTTATTTAACGAGATGCTAAAACTTATAAAAAATACAAAATTATATACACCTGCTTACTTAGGTGATAAGGACATACTTATTGCTGGTGAAAAGATTATTAAAATTGCAGATAATTTAGATGCTTTTAAAGATGAAGCTTTCCTTTTTGATGCTAAAGGTAAGATTGTAACTCCAGGTCTTATTGATCAACATGTACATATTACAGGTGCTGGTGGAAAATACGGATTTTCATCTATGACTCCAGAAATTAATCTTAGTGAGTTAGTTGCTTGTGGAACTACAACTGTAATAGGTCTAATGGGAACCGATGGTTCTGCTAGATCAATTAAACGACTTTATGCAAAAACTAAATCATTGGACGAGGAAGGTATTTCAGCATATATGCTTTGTGGATATTACGGCATTGACTCACTTACAATAACAGATGATATTCAAGGGGATATGGTCTTTATAGACAAGGTATTGGGCTGTAAAATCGCCATAAGTGATATACGTTCATCCTATCCAACGTGCTTAGATTTAATACGAAAGCTTCGAGATGTTATGGTAGGTGGCTTCATTGGAAATAAAAAAGGGATTTTACATGTTCACCTTGGAAATCTTGAGACCAAGATGGATGTTCTGTTCCAATTAGTTAAGGAATATCAATTTCCAATAAAGCATATTTCTCCTACCCATGTAGGCAGAACTAAAGAACTATTTGACCAAGCAATAGACTTTGCAAAATTAGGGGGTATGATTGATATAACAACAGGAGCTTCTAAATATACGGATCCTTATAAATCTGTTTTATACGCACTCAAAAAAGGAGTTAATATTGATAATATTACTTTTAGCTCAGATGGAAATGCTGGTTTGACAAAATTTGATAAAAAAGGGAAAATAATTGGTACAAAAAAAGCACCCATAGATCAAAATCTGGCTCAAACTGTTGCCTTGATTAAAGATGGTGGGATCGAAATCGAAGAGGCTTTGAAATTAATTACGCTTAATCCTGCTATTAATTTAGGATTATATGACAAAGGCCGCATAGAAGTAGGGTGCGATGCAGATTTATGTTGTTTTACTCATGAGCTTGAACTGAAAGATGTTTTTGCTAAAGGCCAGCAAATGATGGAAAATGGAAATATCCTTGTCAAAGGAAATTTTGAAAATTAAAACTAAATATAAGATATGAAAATCATTAAATTAACGATTCTTTTTTTAGCGTTGTTTGTAAGTAAAAATAGCATTGCTCAAAATACCACATTAGAAACATATAAATTAGGAGAAGGCCTAAACTTTTCTCATGATAATGGAGCAAAAGTTAGGTTTACTGGATACATTCAACCTTACATGGATAGCAAACATTATACTGGTGACTCTAATTTTATTGAATCTTTACTTTACTTAGATGAAAACAAAACACAAAATCGTTTTAGGCTTCGTCGTGCTAGGTTTCGCTTAGACGGAAACTTAAAAAATGAACGATTCAAATATAGGTTTGCATTTGATTTAAGTGGTACTTCCGAGGCAGGTGATGTAACTTCTAATTATTTGCTTGATGCCTTTGTTTCCTATGATATCACTAATAGAATAAAAGTAACCTTTGGACAACGCTCCACTTACACAGATAATAGAGAGTTATTTATGAACTCTAATACTCTTCAATTGGTAGAGCGTAGTCGAGTTACATCGGCATTTGCAAGTATTAGGGAATTTGGATTATTTGTACAAGGTACTCTTAGAGCTGGTAGAGGTTCTTATTTAAGGCCTTATTTTGTTTTAACTAATGGAGATGGAGGTAATGTTACAGGTAAAGACCATGGGGGCCTAAAAATAGGGGGGCGAATTGATTATCTTCCTTTTGGATTATTCACTAACAAAGGACAATTTCGACAAGCAGATGTTATGCGAGAAACAGCTCCAAAGTTAGTGATAGGAACACATTTTAGTCACAATAGTGGTATGAGTAGTCGCAGAGGTCGTGGCAGTGGGGATATTATATATTTAAATGATTTAGGTGAAGAATCTTTACCCGACTACATGAAATTTGGGGTCGATTTATTATTTAAATTTAATGGTTTTTCTGCTCTAGCAGAATATATCAATACAGATGCAAGCGTTCCTGATGATATTTCTCAACGTGTCAGAAATAATGGTACTACTTCGTCAACTTTTACTGTTGATGGAGAACAAAATGTTAAAAATTATGTAAAAGGTAGAATGATGTTGGGAGAGGCTTATAATATTCAATTTGGTTATTTATTTAAAAGCGGCATATCTCTTGATGGAAGGTATACACATCTCAAAGCAGACACACATTCTTTTTTAAATAATGCTACCTTTTATAACAGGCCAAACTATTATTCCTTTGGAGTCAGTAAATACCTATCTCGAAATTATGGGGCTAAAATTCAAGCTTCCTGGACTTATGTTGATGGAAGAGATGGTATCAATGATATGAATGGTGACCCTATCATTGGAAATGAAACTATTACAAGATTAATGCTAACATTTGCATTTTAAGTATGATTAAAAAATTTATTTTCATATATATTTTTATATTTTCTTCACACTTGTGGTCGCAAATAAGTCCACAATCTAAAAAAGTGACAAGCTCATTTTTTCCAGATTATGAAGAATTAGAAAATATAACACCAGGGCTCAAAAAGAAGAAGGGTTATACGAATTATTCTGAATTGATGATATTTATAAATAATTTGGTTGACCAAAACCCCGATTTGGTTCAATTACAATTTATCGGTGAAAGTCAAAAAGGAAAAAAAATACCCTTATTAATTTTAAATAATCAAAATAATAGACCAAAGATAAAGGTTTGGATGCAGGGTGGATTACACGGTAATGAGCCAGCCAGTACAGAAGGAATGCTGTATGTATTAGATAAAATCATAAACGATAATAACTATACATATTTATTAGATAAAATTGAACTTCGAATTGTTCCAATGGCTAATATTGACGGGTATTTAAAACAGAGTCGTTATGCAGCTAATGGACTGGATTTAAACAGAGATCAAACTAAATTAGTGGCTAAAGAAAGTATAGTTTTGAAACAAGCTTTTTCCGATTTTAACCCTGACGTTGGATTAGATTTTCATGAATACAGGCCATACAGAAAAGATTTTGCTCAACTAAGTAACTTTGGAATTACTGCTCTTTATGATGCTATGTTTTTGAATAGCGGTAATTTAAATGTTCCAGAAAACTTAAGGATATTAACAGATACTCTTTTTGTGGAAAATGCTCGTCAAGAATTAGATAAATATAATTTTAATCACCATTCATATATATCTACTAGAAAAGTAGCTGGCGAAATTCATTTTAATCAAGGTTCAACCAATGCACGTTCAAGTGCTACAAATTTCGCACTTACTAATACTATATCTACATTATTAGAAATAAGAGGAGTAGGAATTGGTAAAACTGCATTTAAGCGTCGTGTTTACATCACCTCTTTGATTGCTTTTTCATATTTAAGGTCTAGTTATAATAATTTAGAACTCATAAAAAATGCCATCAAAACAGCTAATTTAGATAATAAAGATATTGTGGTCACAAGTTCAAAATCTGTATATAAAGATACCATTGAAGCCATTGATTTGGATACTAATAAAATTATAGATCTTGAAGTTACAATTAGAGATGGCTTAAAAGCTAAGCCTGATATTGTCAGGAAACGGCCTAATGCCTACTTAATTGATGCAGATCAACGATTTATCGTTGATAAACTTAAAACCCTTGGGGTTAAAGTAGATTCCTTGTTAAATGCTCAAGAATTTACCATAGAGACTTATAAAGTAACAGATTATCAAAGAGCATCAAAAAAATATGAAAAGGTTAATGTTCAGACGATAAAAACGATCCTTTCCAATAAAAATATTCTTTTCCCAAAGGGGACCTATAAAGTTTCAATGAAACAAAGGCGAAGTAATATCATCGCCGAGGTCTTAGAACCAGAGTCGCCAAATAGTTTTGTTTCATTTGGTATACTAAAAACAGAAAAAAATAAAATATTGCCAATTTATAGATTATCAAACTAAATAATGTAAAAGATAAACACATGAAAAAAATAGCACTAATACTAGCATTTTTAAGTACTGCTTCAATTGCAATTTCTCAAGAAAAATCCGATAAAAATATAGCAAGTTTTGAGTTAGGTAGTGGATTAAATTTCTCCTTTAACGAAGGAAATTATCAATTTAACTTAGGAGGTTTTATTCAGCCTGCTTACAATTATTCTAAAGTCGATGGTTACGATTCTGAAAATGAGTTTAACTCAAAAAGTGCTTTTTTGATTATCAGCGGAAAAGCTATTAATGAAAAAGTAAGCTTTTTGATTCAAACTGATTACAGTAGATCTGAACCACTTTTAGATGCTTGGATTGCTTATCATCCATCTGAAAAATCAACTATAACTATCGGTCAAAAGCAAACCTTTGTCAATAATCGAGAAATGATGTATCGTGAAGACCGTTTACAATTTACTGATCGAAGCATTTTAAGTCATAACTTCAGTGATACGGGTCGTGAATTTGGAGTATTTTTTGAAAGTAAATATGGAACAAATTTTGGTATTTCTCCTATGGTTGCTGTTACATCAGGTGATGGAAGAAATTCTTTTGGCTCTGATTCTCGTGATACTGATATAGGCGGATTAAAAATTGGTGGGCGTCTGGATTTATATCCTCTGGGATATTTTTCAAGTGGTAATGACCTTTTTACTGCAGATTTAGCTCATGAAAAAACACTTAAGTTTGTATTAGGGGGTGCCATTAGTAAAAATACAGGAGCAAGCAACTCTAGTGGTGAAGGCCACGGAGACTTTTTATTATATAATACTAATGGTGAAGAACGTTTACCAGATTATTCACAATTGTATTTAGATTTATTGGTTAAATACAGTGGCTTTTCACTTCTTTTAGAGTACGTTAATGCTAGTGCTGATAATCTAGATTTATTATATACAAACGAAGCGGCAAGTACTATTTTAGTTCCAGGTCAAATAAGTAATTTTTTGATATTAGGAGATAGTTATAATATTCAAACTGGATATGTTACAAAAAACGGACTTAGTTTTGATTTAAGATTTGAATCTTCAACTCCAGAATTTAATTCTAATTCAAGTTCTGTTTTAAAGGATGCCAACAGTTATACTTTCGGATTAACCAAATATTTTGATAATAATAATCTTAAAATGCAGGCTTCATATTCTAAACTAGGCCTAGAAAATGGCAATAACCAGAGTTTTGGAGAATTTTTAATACAAGTTATTTTTTAATTGAAAAGGAAACTTATACTATTTATTTTTTTGATTATTTCAGGATTTACATCCAGTCAAAATCTAACTTCTAATTCAACAGGGTCATTTATATTCAACCCTGAATCACCCATAGATAGACCATCAGTTGAAGTTTTTTATCATATTCCTTCAGGAGATTTATCTAGTATGCCTATTTTATTTTCATTTCACGGTGCTGGAAGAAATGGTAATGATTACCGTGATTTTTGGATTGAAATGGCTAACCAAAATGGGTTTATGGTTTTTGCACCAGAATTTTCAAGCTCTAACTATCCAGGTTTAGGAGATAATTACCTGATGGGAAATATTTTTGATGATGGGGATAATCCTGAAGAATCTGAGTATAATCTCCCAGAGGAATGGACATTTTCTGTAATAGAACCACTGTTCAATTATATAAAAACCGACATATCAGGTACTCAACAGACTTACGATGGATGGGGGCATTCTGGTGGAGCACAGTTTTTACATCGTTTTACAATGTTTGTTCCTCAAAGTAGTTTAGGAACTGCTGTGTGTTCTAATGCCGGATGGTATACAGTTCCTGAAAATGAAATACATTACCCCTATGGAAATTCTCTACCCTTTGGTTCTGCTAATAATATATTTGATTTTTTACAATCAACATCTAATGGATTAAATGTTAATATAGAACAATTTTTTTCTAAAAAACTTATTGTTCATTTAGGTACTAATGATACTGATCCAAATTCTTCAGGTTTAAGGCATAATGATGTGGTTGATAATCAACAAGGTTTAAATCGTTATGTGAGAGGAAACTATTTTTTTAACACTGGTCAAGCTTATGCCCAAGATTTAAACACACCATTTAACTGGGAACAGCACGATGTTTTGGGGGCTAATCATCAAGGACAAGTTATGGCTAATGATGCCTTACAATTCTTTTTAAACAATGATAACGATAGTGGAGATGAAGAATGTATAGGTTCATCTGATTTATACACTTCAGGTGTTAACGCAAACTTCCCTTACGTTTTTTCAGCTTGTTCAATAGGTGATGGTAATAATGGTTCACAACAAACCCTAGAGATTAATATTACAAGTTTACCTAATGGAGGAGCTAATTATCGTATCGGTAAAACCGTTGCCAACGGGAACTGGAATTTTGGAAGTGCTCAGCCACTATCAATTGGTTATAATCTTTTAAATGTAAATGCAGTTGCTTTTGATCGCGCTGTAAGATTTCAGTTTAGTAGCTCTAATATTTGCTATGATTCCTTTATATTGAACGGGACTGAGCTTGCAGTTTTGGGTTTAGAAGATTTTAATATGGTTGGTAAACTAATATTTCCAAATCCTGTAAAAGATATTTTATCAATAAGTGGAATTGAAAATATTATTTCTATCAAGGTTTACTCAATAAAAGGTAAATTAGAAAAAGAAGTCATAAATAATGATCAAGTTGATTTTTCTAATTTATCATCAGGAATTTATTTGATAAAAGTTGATAATGGAAATACTTATTTAAAAAGAGTAATTAAAAAATAGCTAATTATTTATGTTTTATAGGCAAAGAAGATAACTTTTTTTAAAATCTTCTAAACTCAAAAACAGATATAAACTAATTAATTTTCCTAGCAATCATAATTCCGTTGGGGCTTGCGCAACTACCTAAGAAAGGTTCTCCCCCCCATGAATCGAAATTAAATCCCATAACGTATGGATCATATCCTATTTTTGTAGAGGACCAATATATTATATTTTCGGAAAAGTTGCCAAGGCCCATTGAATGTAAGTTATTATAAATAGAGGTCATTGAATCTCTACTAGGAATAAACCAATCATTAAAATTATTATGATCTAAATCATTTACAATTTTAAACGCATAATTATCATTTCCGTGTTCAAAACCAATTAAACTATTATCGTTAAGATTACCATCTACAATTTGCTGAGTATTTACATCTCCAGAGCCTATAATTGAGGATGTATCTAATGGAAATGTATCACCCCAAGGAATATTTCCTATTTGAGAATAATCAGTTGCTACAATTAAAGTATTACTTTGTTCATCAAAATGAAATATATAACCACCACCATATTCAATACCATAAAGTGCGTCAACTCCAACATTTGTTACTATATCTAATACTAGTACACCATTATTTAGATTTTCTAAAATATCGAGTTCTGAATTATATACTGTTAAATTTAGGCTATTGCCATTTTCATTACAATTTGTAATTAACAATATCAAAAAAATAAATAAAACCTTTTTAAAAATATACATATTCAAATTTACATTATATATCTGTAATTAAACACTTTTAATATAGTATTATTATAATAATACTATATTAAAGTAATATTATATAATTGAAATTAATTACTCGTTAAAATATAGTAATTATTTAATGATAAGACTATTTACTTAATATTTATTCAATAAAAATAAAAAATATTGAAAAAAATAATAAAATAAATTATTATCTCAATATATGTTTATTTTATTTATTTAAATTTTTTAATTTTGTATTACAAGTAATTGAGTAATGTTAAACGACGATAGTCTTAAGAAGCACAGCCTTGCAAAACATTTAAGTGATAAAATATATGAGTATCACTCCTTCACTCTGTTTGATTTTGAATCTAATACTAATTCAAAAAAGAAATATATCTTTATATTTTCTAAAATAAATCACTTACTTAAATCTTTTTTTAACACTAAGGTTCTGATTATTGATTCCAAAGGTGTTTTGTATAATTCTAAATTTCTTTTATTTAAAAGGGAATCAATATTTATATCATATTTTGATATAATATCATATGATTTTAATTATGAAATTTACAAATCGGATTTGATTATTAATTCTGGAAGTATTCATTCTATTTATGCTAGAAATTTTAAAACTAAAGATGTCCGTCAAATTGAATCATTATTAAAGAAAAGAGTTAAGTTATAGGATTTACTATTATAAATTTATAAAAGCTTTTTAGTTTTATATTTTTTTGTTTATAAATAATTGTTAACCATTTTAATTTTTCACTAAATGCTATTCCATGTATAAATATCTATTTACAATTTTTACTTTATTTTCATATTTTTTTACAGATTGTCAGACAATTATGACGCATAATTCTTCTCAAGAAATTACAGACCAAGTGTCAAAATTATGCCAATCTTACGAAGATAGTGACATTGATTGGGATTATTTCTGTGAAGGAATTTGGGACGATCCAAATTATTCCTGTCCACCGTTTTCATTCTTTGCTCAAAGTACAGATAATTATATTTTAAGAATCAGTGATGTCTTTGGAGATGGTTGGTTTGGAACTACACTCAATATCTCAGTTAATGGTCAAATAGTTCTTGAAAATGTTGGTATTGATTTTGATAGTAATTGGGAAAAAGAATTTTCTTTTTTTGCTAATGCCGGTGATTTTATCTCTGCTAGTTGGTCTAATATTGGACCTTGGTTCAATCAATGTGGATATAAAATTGCAAGCGAGTCTAAGATTAGCTCAGTTGAATTTCCTTCTCATACTAATAGTCAAATCTATTACAGACACTTTGTTCCTTATGATTATGGCACTGGTTTTCAAACTTCTTTAGATATAACTCACGTTCAGTTTGGAGTTTGGTATACTGATATTAATGGGATAAATATACCTGACTTACCTGAAGTTAGTGTTCAATGTAATTTATACCTAAATAATAATGGAGGAGTTGGAGGAGAGTGGGGATTAAATTTAAGTAATCTAACAAAGGTAGCTCAAACAGCTGAAATTCAGTTATCTTCCGAAGATCATCAAAATATTTTGACAGTTCCAATTGAATACGCCCCAACGGGTTTTTATTTAGAAAATGGTTATTCAGCGTATTATCAGAATGATTATGTCGTTGAGTTAATTTTTCCAAGTGGTGCTCCAACAGACTCCCACGACGGTTTCCGTCTTTCTACAGGGGGTAATTATTCGGATTTCTATCTTAATGTTACAAGTCAAAGCCCAAATCCAAGTACTCGAACTACATCGGAAAATGATTTATGTAATCCTTTTTTTACATATACACCTGACAATAGTTCACTAATTAACTTAATAACTTCTTCCGAATTAGAATCAGGGTTGGACTTAAACGAAATTGTGGTAAATAAAATAACAATTCAAAAATATCTTGATAATGATTATATTACTGTTTTGGGTTTGATTAACACAAAATCTGCTGTACTACAATTATTTAGTATTTCCGGTCAAAAAATATTTTCAAAAAATATTGATTCTAATAATGATAATCAGAGGTTTTATATCCCTGGTTTAAATAGTGGAATTTATATTGTAAAACTATTTATTGATGGAATATCAATAAATAAAAAAATAGTAGTTAGATAGTCTTTATATTTTCGAGCAGACTAATACAACCCTATTTAATTGTGTTGAAGTGAAAAACAAATATATGTCTCCTCCGTCGATTAATTTATATTGCTCTTTTATTTCATTAACAGATTTTGTGAAATTTCTAGATTTTATATTTGCTTTTGTTCCCCTAATAATTTTATTTAAATTTCTTTTTTTGTAAGGTATTACTTTTTTGATATTGTAAATTTTCCCAGGAAATTTATTTTTAATTTTTGATGAAGTATATAAATGTGTATTAGGCCCCAGTTTTCCTATTTTGAACTTTCTTGATAGAATTTTAAATGCACCAGCTTTAATCACTGCAAGATTTGGTTCATAAAGATACTTTTCAGGCGGTTTATATGATAAAACTAACTTTTTTTCATTACTAATTTTAAATTCAAAATTTGGTTGCTCACTATCAAGATTTATTGCTTTTATGGTAGTTTCGCCAGAGAAGCCTTTTTTTAAAACAACTAAGATTTCTTTCACCTCATTTTTAACAGCTACTATGTGAATTTTTTTTGGGTTAACAATATCTTTTATTACAGCTTGAATATCTACCATTGGAGATAATTTTATCAAAATATTTTGACTAAGCTTAAAAAATAGATTTAAGTGTTTTGAAACATCTGGATTACAATCTTTAATTAAAATTTTCTTTTCTTTGTTTGGACCTCTTCTTGAGGGGTCAATATATATCCAGTCAAAAATTGTTTCCGTTTTTTTTAAAAAATTTAAACCATTTAAAGCTTTATTTCTTATGTTTTTTGTGTTAAAGGTTTTGAAATTATGCTCAGATATTTCTGACAATTTTTTATCCACTTCACAACTGATTATATTTTTTATTTTTTTTGAAAAATAAAATGAATCTACCCCAAACCCAGCCGTGATATCAATTAAATTTTCTCCACTAACTAAAGTGCTTTTGTAATATGCTGTTCTTTCAGAAGAACATTGTTCAATGTTTAGCTTATTAGGATATAATATACTTGGTGTATTGTACCAAGTGGGAAGTTTTGATTTACATCTTGATTTAGACTCAATTTGTTCAATGATATCAATATTTTTAATTTCATTAAAAGGACTGCCTTTGAGTACAAGTTCAGGAATTTTATCTCCCACATGAGTCTGGATATATTTTTGAACCTTTTTTTCTAAAATTTTCAAGTTTAACATATACAGATTTTATTGGTAATTTCATACAAACCTATTGAAGTAGCTTGTACAACATTCATACTACTATTTTGGCCATACATTTGAATATGATAGACCTCGTCGCACAAGTGCAGTAAGTTATTATCAATTCCAAAACGTTCACTTCCAACTATTAAAACGAAATTGGAGTCATTATTGACTTTAAATTTAGTGATAGGTTTGCTGGTTTCTGTAATTTCAAGAGCTAAAACTTTATATCCTTTTTTCTTGTATGAATGAGTCATTTTTATTGAGTCCTTATTAAGTTCGAAATCAACAATTTTTTCTGTTGATCTAGAACTATAAAAAGTTTTTCTATTCAATTTGATGTTTTCACCTCCAAAAATAATTTTTTTCACTCCAAAAGCATCAACAGTTCGAATTAGCCCACCTAGGTTTGCGGGTCTTACAACTTTGTCTGTAATGATTATAATTGAAAACTCTTTTTTTTTAAATTTTGAATTATTGTGTTTCAATTGCATTTCAATTGGATTTTTCAAAAGCATATTTAATTATATTTGCACCCATTTGCAATGCTTTTTCTCTTACGCTTTCCGGATCATTATGTACCTCAGAGTCTTCCCAGCCATCTCCTAAATCACTTTCATAAGTATAAAGAATAATCATATTAGATTCGTGAAAAATCCCCAAAGCTTTTGGTGGTAAACCATCGTGCTCATGTATTTTTGGTAACCCATTAGGGAATTTAAATTTATTATTATAAATAGGGTGATCTAGTGGCACTTCTGTTAATTCTTTTTTAGGAAACAATTTTTCTATTTGTGGTAAAATGTAAGGTTTCATACCATAATTATCATCAATGTGTAAAAATCCACCACCAAAAAGATATGTTCTTAAATTTTGGACTGCTTTTTTGGAAAAATAAACATTTCCATGACCTGTCATATGCAGTATTGGATATTCAAAAATTTTCGGATCCTCAGCAGAAACTAGCATAGGTTCTATATCTATTTTCGTATTAAGTTCGTTATTACTAAATCGTATTAAGTTTTTTAAAGCAGTGGGATTACTATACCAATCACCACCACCATCATATTTTAGAACAGCTATATTTTGGCTATATACTTTGGTACAAAACAGTATTAAATAGAAAATGATAAAGATTTGTTTTTTATTCATTAAATAGTTTTATGGTGTGGCAAGCTATAATTGCAGCTGTCTCAGTACGTAATCGTGAATTTCCAAGGCTAACTGATTTGAAGCCCAATTTTTCTGCTAATTTTATCTCTTCGGTACTGAAATCACCCTCAGGTCCAACCATTAGAAGAATATTTTTTTGTGGAAAAATAAAGTCTTTTAATCTCTCTTTTGGTTTTTCTTGGCAATGAGCTATACAACGTTTTCCATCAAATTTAGTTTTAATAAATTCATTAAAGGATTTAGGTTCTTTTAGAATTGGAAAATGCATTCTTAGAGCTTGTTTTGCTGCGGATATTAAAACTTTTTGATAACGTTCCATTTTTATAATCTTTCTTTCACTATTCTTGCAAAAAATAGGAGTAATAATATCAACTCCAATTTCTGTTGCTTTTTCAATAAACCATTCATACCTTTCATTTAGTTTAGTTGGAGAAACAGCTAAATGAATTTTAAATTTTTTTGGTTCTACATAAAAAACATTTAAGATTGAAACCTCACATTTATTTTGATTAGCAATTTTTATTATTCCTTCAAAATTATATCCAAATCCATTGGTGATAAATATTATATCTCCAACATCTTTACGCAGTACTTTTATAATATGTCGACTTTCATTTTTATTAAAATGGAAATTTTTGTCATGTTCTTTAAGTTCAGAATTATAAAATAATTGCATTTTGAATAATTAAATTTTTAGCCGAGTTCCGACAGTTACGTTATATTTGGTAAAATCCTTTTTTAAATATTTTAAATATCCTACTATAGCAATCATAGCGGCATTGTCAGTTGTAAATTCTAATGAAGGTATGTAGGTTTTCCAACCGTATTTTTCTTTTAATCTTGTTAAACCCTCACGCACCCCAGAATTAGCTGAAACACCTCCGCCAATTGCAATACGTTTAATTGAAGTTTGTTCAACTGCTAATTTTAATTTTTCTATTAAAATTTCAACTATAGTATATTGAATGGAAGCACAAATATCATTTAAATTCTCTTCTAAAAAATAAGGATTTTCTTTAGTCTTTTTTTTAATAAAATAGAAAATAGCTGTTTTCAATCCAGAAAAACTGAAGTTGAGCCCTTTCACATTAGGCTTTGTGAAATTAAACGCTTTTGAGTTTCCCAACTTCGCTAGTTTGTCAATCTTTGGACCAGCTGGATATTTAAATCCTAGTATTTTCCCG
>MDSV01043194.1_pt1 | contig 13375 bp, 8 predicted proteins | sample 810851 | NCBI WGS metagenome assembly MDSV01 (sample SAMN05326640, study PRJNA326480) | marine metagenome | isolation source: seawater | place: Atlantic Ocean: North East | collected 2012 | reverse complement strand
GCTGGGGGCCGTCAGACCCCGGTTCAAATCCGGGCGGACCCACCAATGCTTCTCTAGAGTGTCCTATCCCCGGCATCGATAAGAGAGAGCGTATCTATCAGAGGGCATGCGGCGCACCTTGGTGTACCTGATCGGCTTTTTGATGCTGAGTCTTTCGTCTGTCCATTTAGTGTCTGTAAGTGGCAATCAAGTCATCACCTCAAACACTGTTTGGTCAGGTTCGATTATTGTCGATTCGACTGTTACAGTTACTTCAGGATCCACCTTAACAATTGCAGATAATGCTGAAGTAAATGTAACTGAAGATGTTACTATTATTATCGAAGGAACCTTGGTTATCGAATCTTCTAATAATTCCATTCCACACATTTTTGGTTCTTTCCGTTATCCTACCAGTGACAGACCTATATGGCAAGGGATTCAGATAGCAAGTAGCGGTTCTTTAGTAATTGATGATGTGTTAATTGAGTATGCTAGAGGAGGTTTTGACATTGCTGGAACTGCTACAGTTTCTCCTAATTCTGAACCGATGGCTAGCCATGTTCAGATTGGATGGAATCTTGATGGAGGTTCCTTGACAGTACCTGAATCATCATCTCTGAATTGTAATGACGCTGCATCAAGTTGTCTGTCAATAAAGTCAACCAGCGTTACAATTCCCGAAGTTAATTCTACTAATTCTTCCTCTATCGTTTTTGTTGATAGTGCATCAACGTTAGATGCAACAATTTTGAATGGCAATGACATAGGTGTTGGAATTCAAATTTCTTCTGGTTCAAATGTTGAAGTTGATAGTTTAGTACTCCATGACTCAAATGTTGGTATTTCTCAATCAGGCACCGCAAACGTAATTTTCCATTCTGTCGAATTTTCAGGTACAAATGGTATTGGTATTGACTGGAGTTCAGTGAATGGAGCAGATATTGCGAATGTTTCCGTTGACTCACAATCTTCCCTTGGAACCATTTTACGTTCAGTAGATCTAAGTTCAGGTTCTCTTCAAGATGTTACTGCGTTTGGTAATTTTGATAATAGCCCAGCGTTTTATCTTGATGTTTCTGGATCACTAAATTTACACAATATTACAGCCGTAAATTATAGTCAAGGCATTATTGCTCGTGGCCAGGGATTAATCGAATTAAGCGAGGTAAATCTCGAAGTTTCAAGTCAAATTATTGATGCTATTGGCCAGATATCTATCGATGCATCTCACTCTAATTGGTCTACAGAATCAGAAGGAGCAATTCTAGGAAATGACGAATCAAATCTATCTTCCATTACGATAACAGGATCATCTACATCTACAACGGCTTTAGATTTCCTTTCAGGCTCTCATTATCTATCATCTGTTAATGTATCTCGACCATATATGTCGTCTGACCGAACATCTGTTGGTATTCGTGCTATTTGGGCAGATATAGAGATTGACAACGTTTCAGTAAGTGGATGGTACCAAGGAATGAAAGTAAATCAAGATGCAACGATTAGTGCTAATGAGCTTGATTTGAATGGAGGAGGAAGAGACGGGGGGTCGTCGATTTATGTTGATGGAGGATCTCTACAAGTTTCATCATTGATTACCGCTGATTCAGATCATGGAATCGAGATTGTGAACGGTTCATCACTTTGGGACAACGGCCCTCATGTGCATATTGATTCATGGAGTGCCTCGAATCATCGTGATTTTACATTACAAATGATGGATGGATCTATCGCTACGATTCGAAACCTTCCTTCATTTGCAACAGCTGCTCAAAGTGATGCATTTGGTGACGGGAGTCTAACTTGGGGCGGTTCAACATCGACTAGAGTAAACATGGTTGATTCTCATCGGCTCATAGAGGCTGAAATTTCCGTCACAGATTTAGGTGGTCAATCTATTGAAGATGCGAATGTGGAGAGTTTTGGGTTTATGCAGAACTCAAATATTAATGGAATTGTAAATTTACCGATTTTAGAAACCGGTGAAACATCTGTTACAGCTTCTAAAGATGGAATTGGAACAACAGTTCGTCTTACATCTAGTCCATCAACAATTCAAATCCCAATTCTACCTTCATCCGGTGATTGGGTTATCGGAACAGGAATAACCGCAATTCTACAGAATGGAAATTACTCCTTACCTGAAGATTTGATAATTCAATCTGGAGGAACACTTCAGCTCCTAAATTCAACACTTTCTCTTGTTCCTTCTGCTGAATATACTTCGAATGGTGGAACTTTGTATGGTGAAGGCGGGAAAATAAGTGGAGGAATTAGTCAACATGGTTCTAGTTTCCCTTCAACTGCATATACTGGAGATTTAATTATTGATCAACCAATTACTGTGAATTGTACTGAGACAGCCCAAGCAACTGGAAAATTCATCCAATCAATAGACGTAGGACCTGATTGTATGTTTACAGTATTGGGGAGCATCGACGATATAGTTTCTTTAGAATCAGGTGCTTCTGTAAATGTTGAATCATCAATAATAACTCGAGTTTTAGATAGAGGATTTCCAGTAAATGGTGCCCAAGTAATCGTAGGAGCTTTAGAGATGAGCACAGGTTCTGATGGTGTTGCTTCGGGCACAATCATTTCAGCACAATACCTTGAGAGTGGAAATTCCACCACAGGTATTGTGACTATTATTGCACGTCAACAAGGTGTAGAGAGTCTTAGATCATGGGACACAATTTCTAGTTTTGAAGGAGATATCAGTGTCTCAACATTATCTTCTGGGACGCTAACAGAATGGACTCGAATAGAGCCACAATTTTCTCCAGTTCATCTTTTAGGAGATCTAATTGTTCCTCCAGGAGTAACTTTGCAACTTCTCCCCCAGTCTTCTCTAAGGATTGGTTCAATGATGACTCTTGGAGTCCAAGGAAATTTTGTTTCAGAAGAAGCAACTATTACAGGTTATGATTGGCTAGAAGTAAGGATAGAAGGAAATGCAGAAATTTCTGGTGGTCAGATAACTGGTGGACCTATTATAGTAGCAAATAATGGAGAATTATCTTTAGATGGAACACTACTAAACGGTGCTCCCATTGAATCGATTACATCCTCTACTGTTGTAATTTCTGAGTCAAGATTACTAGGCTCTTCGACATGTCTTTCCGGTTCAAGTTCAAGTCGATTATTCGTTACAGATACTGTTTTCGAATCATGTATTCAACAAGGTATTGTTGCTTTTGGGTCTGAGGTTCAATTTGAAGGAATTTCATTAGAAGATGGAAATGGACATGGAATTTGGTTACAATCAGCAACAGGAAATGTGACTAATCTAGATGCTACAAATCATACAGGCCGCGCTGCTCTATTCTTGGAAGATACAGGCGAATTATCTGTCCTTGGAGGCGTGTATAATGCATCATCTGAACCTGCATTAATGTCTCGATATGTTAGAGAGTTAAATATTACAGGTGGAAAAGTAATCGCTTCTACTGGTGCATTATTTGAAGAGTCATCTGGCAGCGTTACTGGACTAGACCTAGACAGTGGTGGAGGAGCAGCAGTAGCATTGTATATTGACGGGAGTACGTCAAGAATTCTTAATCTGACATCGATACAGGTGAATGGTTATGCTAAAGGAATAGAATTAATCGGCGACAAAGATGATTTAGAAAACCCTCCAATCAATATTCTCTCTTCCATGATTAATGCCCCGTTATCTATCATAGGTCAGAGTTTACCTTTCCATGTCGTTGAAAGTACAATTAGTGGGGACGTAGAGTTGATGTCTACTGCTTTTAGTTATGAAGCCGCGTTAATTTCTTCAGAACCCGAAGGACAAATTTCTATCACCGATCCTGCCGTATTAAAGATCGGAGAATCAAGGTTGATTGTTTTAGAAGATTTAGATGGTTCAGAATTATCATCTGGAGAAGCTGAAATTAGAGTACCGATTTTTCATCCTTCAATGAATGAACAATCAATCCCTGTCTCCCAGGGAGAATATGCTATAATCGTGCATAGGATGGTATCAGAAAGCTTAGATCTTTCAATAAATCAAGCAAATATCGAGGCATTTTCTACAGGATTCCTTCCGATTAGTTCGGAAATTAATATTGGAGATGGTATTTCGACAGATATCGTTATTTCTTTATCTCCGAATCATGACCCTGAAGTTTCAATTATTAGCCCAGTAAATGCATTTGTAACACATATCAATGAAGAATTGAGTATGAAAGCACTGGCATCAGATCAAGATCCTGGTCATTCATCTTCACTACTTGTATCTTGGACATCCTCACCCGTGGGAGAATCAGTTTCTAAGGAAATAGGGACTGTTATCGAGTTCACTTACTATCCAGATGAAGTTGGGGATTTTGTCATTTCAGTATCAGTTCGAGATGTTTCCGGAGGAATTGCAGAAGCTTCAATTTTGATTGAAGTCCTTCCTTCTGACAACGATCTTGATTTCATTGAAACGTGCCCTTCATCTGGAGATAATCCTTGGTTTGATCCTGTTGAACTACGTCGTTGTGGGCCTGATGAATTTGATGAAGATGACGATAATGATGGGTTGCCAGATGACTTAGATGATTTTCCATTAGATCGATGTGCTTGGCAAGACACCGATGATGATGGACGTCCTGATACTTTGGAAAGTGATTGTGATACTTCCCTAATTGAGGATAATGATGACGATAATGATGGACTAACGGATAATGAAGATAATGATCCAAAGGTCCCATATGTTGCTGATCCAAATGCAGATGTTGAACCCCTAATTGTCACTTTACTGTCACCCGGAGTAATCCTCCCATTAATTGTGATAGTTATAGCTACCATACTATTGATTCGTCAACGTAAATCTACTGAAGAATAGGTGCCCAAATGTCTGAAATATCGACTATCATCAATGATGGTTCATCCACTGTTGGATTTGTTGCAATTGGTTTTGTTTCAGCCATTGTAATCTTTGATGGTATCAGATATTTCACAATGGAAAGAGAAGTACCATTCTTAGGTATTTTACCTAGAGGAGGATACGCATGGTCAACTACAGTTCGAATGGAATATGAGAGAAACTGGGCTAATGTGATTACAATTTTAGTTATGGGCATTATCCCTGTATTACTTAATCCAATACTAGATATTCCTGAAATCCAACTTATTCTATTTCCTCTTGTATTGGGGGGTATGCTTGTTCTCCAATTAGTTCCGAAGCGGTATGCAGTTACCAAAGATCGACTAAGTGCCGATGGTTTTTCTTTTGATTGGGAAAATATTGTTTGGAAAGGTTGGAAAGGAGGAACACGGATAGTTCTACAACGTAGAGGATGGTGGATTTTAGCCCCATTACCAATTGGAGGTTCTACAGAAGATCTAGAACAAGCAACTCTTCGAATAGAGGCAGCAGTCACTGGAAAATGGGCAGAGATAGAAGCGATTCTTCAAGGCGAGGAATAATTCAAATGCAGTCCACCAAAGGTAGAGGTATGTCCGACCACCCAGATAACGAACCGATTTTGTCATATGCACCTGGAAGTCCAGAACGAGCAGAACTTCAAGCAGAGATGGATAGGCAAATGAGTGAAGTTGTAGAAATTCCATGTGTGATCAATGGTGAAGAAATTTTCACAGGAAATACCATGACTCAAGTTATTCCGCATAAGCATGGCCACGTGTTGGCAAATGTACACCTCGCAGGTCCTGAGGAAATGGAAGCTGCATGTCAAGCAGCTGTTCAAGCTCAAGCGAATTGGATTGAAATGGGCCTTGAAGAGCGATGTGTAATTTTTGAGAGGGCTGCAGATTTACTTGCTACTTCATGGAGGGCGAAAGCCAATGCTTCTACCATGTTGAATCAATCAAAGACTGCATTCCAAGCTGAAATTGATGCAGTTTGTGAATTGGTTGATTTCTGGAGATTTAACACATATTATGCTCGAAATTTCCATGATGATCTTCAGCCTTTGATTTCTCCCGAAGGAGTACAAAATAGTGCTGAGATCCGTCCGCTGGAGGGTTTTGTTCTAGCAATTACTCCGTTTAATTTTACTAGTATTGCTGCAAACTTGCCTAGTGCCCCAGCCATTGTAGGTTGTACTGCAATATGGAAACCTAGTCGTAATTCAATTCACTCAAATTACGTAATGATGCAGTTAATGATGGAGGCGGGATTACCCCCAGGTGTCATAAATTTCCTTCCCGGTTCTGGTGCAGATATTACTAGTGCAGCCTTACAAAACCCACATTTTGCTGGTGTCCATTTCACTGGTTCTACTGAGACTTTCAATGGATTATGGGAGCGAATTGCAGGGTCTCTGGGCAGTCTTATGTCCTATCCAAGAATAGTAGGAGAGACAGGTGGAAAAGATTTCATTGTTGCTCACCCTAATTGTGATCATCGTGGATTAATAGTTGCACTACTTCGTGGTTCCTTTGAATTCCAAGGACAGAAGTGTAGTGCTTCTAGCCGAGCCTATATTCCTCGTTCTGTTTGGGAATCGATTGAGGGTGAATTTGTGGAAGAAGTTGGAAAGATAACAATGGGAGACGCTAGGGATTTCACTAATTTCATGACTGCTGTAATTGATCAAAGGTCGTTTGACAAGATTTCGGGATACGTTAGTAGAGCATCAGAAGATCCTGACTGTAGAATCATTTGTGGAGGAGGCAGTGATGATTCAGAAGGCTGGTTCATTGAACCTACAGTTATTGTTTGTGAAGATCCAAATTATGAATCCATGATTGAGGAAATTTTTGGACCTGTACTATCTATCTATATCTATGAAGATTCTGAATTTTTGAATGTTTTACAGATTTGTGATAATGCTTCACCTTACGCATTGACGGGATCGATATTTGCAAATGAAGAAGAAGATATCCAAACTGCTTTCAAAGCACTCAGATTCACTGCAGGTAACTTCTACATTAATGACAAACCAACTGGAGCAGTAGTTGCTCAGCAGCCGTTTGGTGGAGCTAGAGCAAGTGGAACGAATGACAAAGCAGGAAGCCCCCTCAATCTTCTTCGATGGATAAGCCCAAGATCCGTAAAGAGGACTCTGTCTCCCCCACATGATTGGGGCTATCCATTCTTGCAACCAGATGAGTGAAATAGGCAAACATGGATGATACATCTAGGCGGGTGGAACCATGGGTGATTCAGTGGATGAGCGCATCAAGTTTCTATCTACTGAGATTGCTCGACATTCCGAATTATATTACAACCATTCTGCTCCGGAAATTTCAGATTCTGAATTCGATGGACTTTGGGATGAATTGACAAAATTAGATCCTGATAACGAAGTTCTCCACCGTGTAGGGCCTGAACCATTACCTGGAACAGAGAAAGTTGAGCATTTATTTCCAATGCTTTCGCTTGATAAGGGGACTTCTGATGATGACATAATCCATTTTGTAACTCAATCCACTTCTGGTGCTAAACGATATTTGGCCCAACCAAAATTAGATGGTTCAGCACTATCTCTTGAGTATATTTCTGGAAATTTACATCGTGCAGCCACAAGAGGTAGTGGGGAAAGAGGTGAAGATGTAACTTTGAATGCAAAGTTGGTATCGAATATTCCTACTCGTCTGAATTACCCATACACAATTCACGTCAGAGGAGAGGTTGTCATGCCTCTGAAAATTTTCGAAGAAAAATATAGCGAAGTTTCCCCCAATCCTCGAAATTTATGCTCTGGAGCATTGCGTCAAAAACATGGAGACGGAAAAGCAGATGCTTCTGATTTGGTATTTTGTGCCTATGATGTGAAATTCCCTTCTGATTCTCCTATCGCTAACTACGATAGCGAATTACTAGATTGGTTACAGAAAGCTGGAATTGAACCTGCTCCTTGGAAAACGTTTGAGTCAGAAAATCTTCAAGATGAAATGATTGAGTATACGAAAGAATGGAGTTTGAAACGTCCCTCATACGAATATGAAATTGATGGGATTGTTTTCAAAGTAGATGAATTAGATAATCGTGAAAAATTAGGGTTTACCGCACATCATCCAAGATGGGCCCTAGCATGGAAATTTCCATCTCAAGAGGCCCATTCTGTTTTGTTAGATGTTGATTGGCAGACCGGTAGAACAGGATCAGTTACACCAGTTGCTAGAATAGCACCTCAAATGGTTGGAGGAGTAACTGTAGAAAATGTAACACTACATAACGTTGGAGAAGTCCAAAGACTAGGAATCAACATCGGTGATAAGGTTAAGATTACAAGACGTGGAGATGTAATTCCAAAAATCATTGAAAATTTAGGCCCAGCATCATCTAAAGATCTAGAAGATAGATATCATGCAGATGGAACCAAATTTTCAGGCTCTTTGTCGAATCGAGAAATTATAATTCCACAAATTTGTCCCGCTTGTCAACGTAGTTTAACGATGGAAGGAGCATTTCTACGATGTTTATCATTGGATTGTGATGCTAGAACTGCCAGATCTCTAACTTATTGGTGCCGTTCTTTGGAAATAGATGGGATTGGTGAGAAATTAATTGAAACACTACTCGATAATGAATTAGTTACATCCATTTCTGATATGTATCGACTGACCCATAATCAATTATCTGAGTTAGATAGAATGGGAGATAAAAGTGCGAATAATGTGATTAGTGAATTAAATAAAACTAGGACACTGAATTTATCTAAATTCCTTCATGCTTTAGGTTTAGAAAGAATTGGGCCAGAAGTTGCAACATCAATTTCACAGCATTTTAGATCACTCGAGAAACTTCTCGATTGGGTGGATGATGGAGAAAATTCAGAATTAACTGGGATAGATGGAATTGGAGAAAAGGTTGCATTTATTTTCAGAGACGGGATCATAAAGAGACGTACACTAATTGACGAACTTAGAGAAATAATTACAGTAAATGATGAAGGTGAAAAATCAAGAGGACTACTTGAAGGGCTGTCGTTTTGTATTACTGGCTCTCTTTCTCGCCCTAGAAAAGAAATTGCTGAAGATATCAAAAATGTGGGTGGAAAAGTGGTTTCCAGCGTTTCAGGAAATCTTGACTATCTAGTGGCTGGAGAATCTGCTGGATCTAAATTAGAAAAAGCTCAGAATCTGGGAGTGAAAATTCTATCAGAGAAAGAGCTTTTGATTTTAGTAAACGAGTCAGAAATTGCTGAAATTTCTTCTCAGAAGACAGGAACCTTAGATGATTGGATTTAGTTATCCATACAGCATTCCAGATGGTTGAGAAGATTCTGCTTCTTCCTCTAATTTTCCAAGATGGGCTTCTAGCATCTCTCTAATTTGCTCTTCAATTCTTTCTGCTTCTTCGATTAATGGATCGGTTGGCAATGATAGATTAGGGAACAGTATATCCAATTTTTCAATAATTCTTGCTGCTGCTCTTGCATCAGGAAGACCAGCTCCAGGGGGTCCATTGGCTTCAGCAAGAATAGCGAAAGTATCGAGCCCACGTCTACGACATTCACCTAATAGTAAACCAGTCATTCCAGCAATTACGCCTTGTTTCAAGAGAGGGATTTCCATTTCTTCTAGACGCTTTCTTGTTGCAGGCGTTGCTCCAATACCCAGTAGGGTTTCATCGGATTCGTCATCATCAATGATTTCATGAGCGTGTTCATCAGTATGCGAAAAAGAATCAATTAGTACGCCTCCAGCAACCTTCGCACTTTTCGACCAATCGAGAAGTACTTCACTCAATGGCAAAGCCATCTCATTTCTAATTGGGATCTCAGAAACAATGAGAATTAATTTATCACATCCATCAACATTGCAAACAGGTTCACCAGCGTAGAATCTTAGAGGAGGCATTGGATGCCCATCCTTTACTAAACAAACTGCAGGTAATCCTGATGCTCTAACACCTCCAACAAAAGTAAGATCGAGTTGCTCTACAAGATAGTGTGCTACGATTGAGGTTACATAGCCAACAGAAGGGAAACAGGTGATTACCAATGCTCCTTCGGCATCCACGCTTTCGCTGACTTTCAAAATTGGAGGGGTGCTCATGACACTCCGAATGTGTCGGTGGAATTAATCATTGGGCCGTTACATGTCGTACCAAGGGGGAGACGAGATGACAGTCCCAGCACACCAACTTTCACCTTCTTCTTGGAATAATTATGAATCCTGTCCAAGGAAGTATTGGCTCTCTAGACAACGACTACCTCGTAAGGCCGGTATGGCAGCAACCATTGGTACAGCTGTTCACGACAGTGTCGAAGATATGTGTAATTTAGATATTAGTTCTAGAGATGCTGACGAGGTAGGATGGCTTCCTCCCACAGCTAAAGCGATTTTAGATCTTCATTGGCAGAAAGAGAAAGACATTTTCATGGGGACGCCTAGACATCCTGCATTCAAGGATGGAGAAATTATTCGAGCTCATGATTTATTGATAGGTTCCCTAAATCTTTTGATTTCTAATGCTAAGATTGGCAAAGTTCGCATGTCTGAGGTTTCAATAGCTCAATGGAGAATGGTTCAAGATACTGTTCTTGCCGCAGAAGGAACACTCCGATCTTCATGCGGGAGGTTGATGGGCCGACTAGATTTGTTAGTCAAAGAGTTAGATGAAGACAGAAATCCTGTAGGATGGATAGTTGCTGATTTGAAGACTGGAAAAATGCCTACTGGAGGCCTTTACGATACTGTGAGCCGCCAGCTACGATTTTATCGAGATATGTTATTGGAGATTAATCCAAATGCTCCACGAGTTCGTGCTCAAGGTTGGTATTCTGCAGGACCGAAGGTGTATGAGGCCGAAGGTCCTTCAGTTTTGGATGATGCATTCAGAGCATGGGAAGGTATGGCGATAACAAAGGAGCCCTTGGAGGCAAATCCAGATGAAGATGCATGCCGTTTTTGTGAATGGAAAGCTTGGTGCCCCTCTTGGTTTTATTCGAGAACACATGGAACTCTACCTGCTAGTGAAGGATTATTTCGTGATGAAGTAGCAATTGTTCTACAGTTCGATTCAGATAGTGGAGCGTGTATGGTGGAATTACTAACTTCAAAAGATGAAGAAGGAGGGATTATTCCTTCGGGGAGAACCGTTGGTATTGTTTGTAAGGGACAATCATTAGATCAAATGAGATCTGTTATGGCATCAGATCATCGTGGTGCCGTATTCCTTGGCTCTATTCGTTCAAATTCACGTCCATGGGCTATGGGAGATTGGAGCGAAGTTTTACCTTGGACCCCTCTGTTAGAATCAATTAGAGAAAGCAAATGAAATTACAGAATTTCTTTGATTAATTTTCGTGCTTCTTCACTCAATGGGCCTGATGGTGAACATAACCATCTGATATATCCAGGATCCTCAGTTGCAATAATATGCAAGTCTCTAGATCGATATTTTCCAAAATTGAGAACTAATCTATCCCCATTCTTGCGTATTTTTCCTCCTGTACCTTCCAATGATTCTAGATCTTCTATCCCTGGACCGAGAGAGTTTGTTTCTGAATCACCTGTTAAAATCCAACTTTCTAATTCTGTAGGAGACCTATGGAAATGTCGTGGATATTTCGCCATAAATCTCCATAATAGTAAGAGGGTTGCTCCTGCATCAGCAGCAGCATCATGTGCATTATTCAATGAGATATTTTCTCCTCGACATAATGTTCCAAGATCATGCCTCCCGGGAATTCGAAGTCGTTTTGCTAGTCTCAGTGTATCGATTGTAGCATGAGGTTTTGGTGGTAATTGTCCGATTCTGGTAAATTCCGCAGTTAGCAGTGGCCAATCATATCTCAGAACATTATGTCCGATTACTACTGAACCATTCAACAAATCATGAATATTCTTTGCATGTTCTGGAAAAACTCCCTTTCCCTTTACATCCTCATCATATATTCCGTGGACTGAACTCGCTTCAGTTGGAATCTTACATGTTGGATCGATGATTTTGTTAACAGAAATGATATCTCCTTCTCTATCACTCCCCACTAGAGCATATTGAACAATTCTAGCTCGGCGCGTGTCCAATCCTGTAGTTTCTAGATCGAATGCTAGAACCCTAAATCCACTGAACGGATCCTCTACCATGGGCATCCCTTAGAATCGACCGTTTTTCATTCATCGCGTTTACTTGAATAGTCGAAATAATACATTATTTGAGTCAATCAAGCGTCAGGGCTAAACGATAAAAACGCAGAGTCGATGATATGAAGGACATACGGGGTCTAACCGGAAGCCTTCTAATTGCTCTTCTTCTCAGTGTTTCATTGGCAGGATGTACTGGAGTTCTAGCTCCGGTATCTCCTACTGCTCGATTGGAGGTTGATGTTGATAGTATTCATGTTGGTGAAGCAGTCAACTTTGATGCTCGTTCATCCACCAGTCCTGATCCTACATTAATTACATCATATCTTTGGGACTTTGGTGTTGCTCAACGAAATTCATCTAATGGATATGTTAGCCAAGTATTCAATGAACCTGGACGTTTTGAAGTTGAGTTGACAGTTGTAAATGATGTTGGTGGAGAAGATTCTATCAGCGTTTCAATATACGTTAATGCATTACCTATAGCAGCAATATCTGGACCAATTGCAGTGAAAACAGGAACAATTGTTTCACTAGACGGCTCATCTTCAACCGATCCTGAAAATGGAGTTTTACAATACAAATGGGATGGAGATTGGTCTAAAGACACTAATAGCGATGGAAATTTTCAAAATGATGTCGATGAAACAAATTCAACATTGTCCTTCCTAGCAGATTCTTCTGGTGATATCAGAGGCTCATTAACAGTCATTGATGACAAAGGAGCAACCTCTACAACAACTTGGGAAATTCGAATTTTAGAGAGATCTTTCAACGTGACTTGGCGCCAACAGACAATGACAGTATCTTGGGACGGATACTTGGAACAAGGTGAATCATACGAGATTTCGCATGTCCCTTCTCAAGGTTCCCGGATTTTTGGATTCAATGGAACCCTAACGCTTGCTAGAGACATAGTCCCTGCTCAATGGCCTGAAGATAATTTTACCATGTTAGTTTCAGTTCCTGATTCTGGCTGGAATGCAAAAGTGGAGACAAAACAGGATTCTCCTACTACAAATTCTACTGGATCAATAGAAAGAACTGATATGAATCCATTTCCAAATGAACCAACAACCTATACTGCAGATTCTCCTGATGCATTGTTAGAACAATTGCTTTTGGAACCTGGAGCAAGATTTGGCCAAGGTGAATGGATTTGGAAACTCACTGCGGATCAAGCAGATCCTGATCTAATTGATCAAATAGATCCAGATCCTGGAAATGATTGGGAATTAGAAGTAGAATTCATTATTTTGATTCCTGTTATTCTTGAAGTTGGAACGCTCTAATCAACTCTACGAAAGGAATCCCTTAGAACTAAAGACGACTGGGGAGGACAATGGCGACCTCGATTGAAATCAAGAAGGCAACTTTGAGAGATCGAATTGTCGTT
>MDSV01100301.1_pt1 | contig 13379 bp, 10 predicted proteins | sample 810851 | NCBI WGS metagenome assembly MDSV01 (sample SAMN05326640, study PRJNA326480) | marine metagenome | isolation source: seawater | place: Atlantic Ocean: North East | collected 2012 | reverse complement strand
GATCAAGATTGTGATTCAGAAATTGATGAGAATTTTCTTACCCTAGATTCAGATAATGATGGCATATATGATCATGATGAATTCCATGTACATAGTACAAATTCAACGAATAACGATACTGATGGGGATGGACTCAAAGATGGTGAAGAAATTAATATTCATTCAACTGACCCCTTGACTCCAGAAATAGATTCAGATAATGATGGAATCTTGTGGCTCTTTGACTGTGATGACAGTAATTCTTCAATATATCCGGGAGCAACTGAGATGTGGAATGGAATCGATGACGATTGTGATTCGATAGTTGACGAAGATGTTGACAGACAAGCTGCACTTACTCAAAATCCGAATTCAAATTTCTTCGAACATATCATCACAGATAATCCGATGACGTTAACGTGGAGTGGAGCACCTGCAGGTGTAGAACTCAATGAGACATGGTATAGGGACTCTGAAATCATCAATGGATCATCTTCTGGACTAGTTATTCCAGTAATTGATTGTAACAGTCCTAAAGATGATTTTGAAGCAACATCCTGTGTTCAGGGACGATTGACTGTAGTTTTCAAGATATTAATAGAAGATGCAAATGGATCCATTGAATTGAGTTGGACTGTTCGACTAATTGCTGATACCCCTCCTGTTCCTGAGCCTGAACCTGAGCCTGAGCCTGAGCCTGAGCCTGAACCAATCATCAATGATGAGGAAAACGAGGATAAATCAGAATCAGGGCAAGAACAATCTAATTCCTTGAGTGATTTACCCATTTCTGTTGAAATGATATTAGTTATTCTTGGAGTACTGTTAGTATTCCTAATTGTAATTCTAATGGCAAGAAATTCTAAACAAAATGATTCAATAAAAGCTTGGACTCCTCCTCCTATACATGAAAGAAGAAGGATTTCATTGCATGATAATCAACTACCAAGTGCTCCTGACTTCAATAATAGAAAACCTTGATTCTTAAGACTCTGCGGCTTCTTCTTCAGCAGAAACTGAAGGTGGTGGAGAATTAATTTCAGAATGCCAACCTCCATCCACATTACCTGCTATCCATTCACCCTCTACCTCAATTTCATCAACATCTGTTTCCTCTCTCCAAGGTGGATCACCATCAGTTCCTGAAGGTATCAAGTGACGTTCGTTATCCAACATAGATTCAACTGCTCGAATTCCTCTATGAATTGGAAGAAGATGTCCGACTGGTGCACCTGAATTCACATATGGATTTGTTGCAGTACATATCAATAATCCGCGACTTGGTGATAGAACATTCTCAATTGCACCAGGACGTTCTGGATCGGTGATAGTAGCCACAACTTCTCCTTCTTCAACAAAACGTCCAGCAGGGGCTCTCATATCCAATAAACCACCTTGATCTGCACGAATCCAAGTTGAACCATGAGCTAATAATCGGGCTCTAGGACGAGATGGTTGACCTGGAATCATTGACAAAGAACGCATGACATTCAAAATACCATAGATTGCGACTTGAACTGCACCTGCATCTGAAGTGTTAGCGCCTCCGCCCTCATACGTAGCATATCCAATTCCCATTTCATTTGCTGATCTTCTGAATGATCCTCTCGGACCTAATGAATCCAAAATGACCTCTATCCCAAATCCTCTAGCAATCGCATTACTAGGTGCATCAGCAAGATCTGCTCGAATTTGTGGTAAATTTGTCCTTCCTCTCGCAGCAGTATGAAGATCAATTACATAATCAGAACCTGAGATAATATTCTGAAAAATTCTATTTGCAACTCTAGAAGTTGTATTTCCAGTTTCAGTACCTGGAGATTCTCTATTTAGATCTCTACCATCTGGAAAATATCTACTCCGCATTCGATATCCTGGTAAATTTAATACTGGTACAATACGTATTGTTCCTGCGAGTGAATTAGGATCTAATGGCTTATCAAATCCTGAAAAAGAGGACCCTAATAGGTGAGTTAAGGCGATCGGTCCAACTAACTCATCTCCATGAACTGCTCCCAATAATGTGATTACAGGGCCGGGTTTTGCTCCATGAATTACAGTTACTCGAATAGGCCAAGGATCTCCCATCGATGTTTCTAGAAGAGGGAATCTAATTGTGCGCATCTCTCCTGGTTTAGTTCTAGTTCTAGCGAAACGGTGTGTCTTTGGCTTCTTGTTGGATTTTAATGAGCCTAAGGGATTTTCTTTTTTTTCCAAGGCTTTCTCTACCTTAACTCGACGACTGCGAGGAAGTTGATTAGATACCTTAGTAGAAGGCTTTTTTGAAGCCTTTGACTTCTTTTTTCCAGACGTCAAGATATCTCTCCATTTCACATGGGGAATTTCTGGGTCTTTGAACCCTGATGTCAAATATTCTTAAAATTCGTATTTTTTCTACCCCGAAACTCAAGGACCGACCAATTAGTGTCGATACATGGAAGGGGAAAAGTCAGTGCAAGAGATTCATGCTCCAAATTCAATTTGCTTTGGATGTGGTCCTGCAAATAAAGAAGGCTTGAGAATACGCTCATTTAATCGAGAAGATATGGATAATGGACTAACAATGACATTCAATACGGAAGATCATCACCAGGCTTTCCCTGGAATGATAAATGGTGGAATCATAGGTACTCTTCTTGATTGTCATGGCAACTGGACCGCTGCAATGGCCATAATGAATCTACATGGAGATTCAGAACCTCCCTGTACTGTTACCGCAAATTATAGTGTTCAACTCAGAAGACCTACCCCTCATGGGGCGGAATTAAGTGTGATAAGTGAAGTTACTGAACTTCTAGAAGATAGGGCATCAATCAGCATGGAAATGTTTGCTGATGACAAACTTTGTGCGAAAGGAAAGGGACTTTTTGTTGCAGTAAAAGAGGGGCATCCAGCTTACCATAGATGGAATTGAGGCAATAAAATGACCAATAGAAAGCTGGATGAAATTCGAAATCTTGTTCTTCCAGTAATGAGAATATTAGATTTAATCAATCTAGAAGAAGAAGAAAAATTAAAGCAAATTCCACTAGGATATATTCGAAAAAATGCAACTAGGATGCATGCTGTATGCCGATTTAATCCAGGCCCTAAAGGTTACACCAAAACAATTGAAGATGTAAAAGAAGTTGCAATCCATCCTGAAGCGGTTAATGAAAAATGGATTCATTATGCTCGATTCTTAATGTTTCATGAATACTTACATGCTATTGGAAATATTAGACATGATGCTGTATTTAGAAGATTAGAGGATTTGTGGCCTGATGAAGAGGCAAAAAAAGCTGGTAAAGAATTTGGTCGATTTCTAAGAAATAGAGCAGCGAAATGGCTCTGGACATGTCCAAAATGTGGGAAAGAACATCCTAGAACAAGAAAAAGCAATGGCAGGTATCTTTGTAGAGAATGTAAGGTTACTCTGATCGATTCACCAGTGGGACAAACTCATGATCTATAATGAAGGGGATGAGATATGAAAGGAGGAACAACACAACGAACATTTGTGTTCCTTTCAATTATACTTTTGATTGCCTTTCTTCCTCCAGTTAATGCAGAACTTTCGACAAATCAGACTGTGTTAAATGCTATCTGTGTCGATGATTCAACATGTCAACTAACCAATACAATTACTGGAATTAATGAAATCAAAAATTCTGAAACCAGTGCATCGCCACTATCTCCAGAAATTATTCAATTTGAATTCAAAATGTCTCCACCTCAATCATCTCATGCATTAATTCCAATTTCCATTGATGAATTAGTTGTAGATTTAACAATTGAAGAAGATCCTGGAGAATATATTCGTCCAGACCTAAATATCATTTTGGCAATTGGCCCATCAACAAATGAATGGTTAATCGAAGGTCAAACAGAGACTCCCTTTTCATCAGCAAATGAATATCGTTTGGAAGATCAAGAAATTGACTTATCTTCAGGCCGAATTTTATCTCCAAATGATGTAATTCAATTGACACTTGCTTTCGAAATTGATAGACCTGTAACCTGGAAATTAGGTCTTTCAGGTTCCACATATTTTGATCTACCAATTCAATGGTCATTGGATCAAGATGCTGTAGATGTAGATGAACCAAGTTCATTATCCGAACCTAAATCTGTTGATGTAGGCGATCAAATAAATGGAGCACTAATTGGTCAAGATATTGACTGTTTTACGTTTAGTGTTGGAGAAAGAGCCTCTGAACTTCGAATAGATCTAACTTGGAGTCCAATGCCTTCTGAAATTGCTACCACGGAAATCATTCCAATTCTAGGTACTCTTGACGGACAAATTCAACCTTCTCCCTCTATTCGAACTACTCAAGAGGGTGATTTGATTGAAAGTGTCATTATTTGGAATCTTGAAGATAAGGCACAATTGCGACTTTGTTTCTATGGAGAAAGTGAAAAATTTGGAGTATATCGTTGGATTGCTCTAGAAATCCTACCTGGAACCGGTGCAATGGAAATAAGTGATTTCGAGTTAGATACCCGCTGGCCAACTGGGACTGGATGGATTGGGCAAATAACCGAAAAAGAAGATCCAGATGGAATAGGAGGTAGTGCAGTTATAGTAATAGGAATTGGAGTCTCAATTTCACTCTTGATTTTGAAAATGCCAATCATTAATCCCTTGAGTCGTAAATGGGGAATTCCAGGTGCGATGATACTAATTCTAATTGGTTCAGTAATTACTCCTCTTACAGCTACAATTTCCACCCTACCTGATAATTCAGAAAAAACACTAGATGAATGGATAGAGAATAGACTTGAACTTGTAGCCACATCTGTGATAGAAGATAATGCCGATATTGCTACAGGATTTTTCGGAACAGAATCAGGAGAAAATTTTGCTGTTCGTCTTCATATCGAAGGAGTACATCCTACAGGAGATGGACGATGGCAAATCCAAACTGATGAATTAAATGATATAGATTTAGATCGATTAATATTTGATGAAATGAAACAACATTCTCTTGATTCAAATCAACAAATTATGTATATACTCCGAGCAGGAAGATTACTAAGTTTAGATCTGTTATTGCTTGAAGCAACTTTAATTTCAAATGAAAAACCGATTGGATCTATTCTTCATATTGATTGGGATATGACTGATTCATTAGGAGAAGGATCTGTTTCTGAAAGAGTATGGACAACAAGACCAAATTCAGTAGATTGGGACGAATGGACTGACTTCACTGCTAGGCTACTTCCAGAGTTAATTACAGTATCATATTGTGATTGTGGACTCGACGCTATCGACCTATCAATACGAACAAGTGTGGCTCACACCTCCTCAATTACTCCTACTGCAAATGGAATTTCTGGAGCTCCCTCGTATCCATTATTCTCAGGGATTTTCATAGGATTCGGATTTGGGATCCTTTTCGTAATAGGAATCATTACTCATAGACAAAGAAAGATTGCTCAAGAAATTGTACTAGAAATGAAAGTAGAATAATTACTCTTCTTCATTTTGAAGTCCGCCAATCATTTCCATCAGCATCTTTCGTTCATTATCATCAATCACACCATCTTCTAATGCTGAATCAATAGCCTTGAATTGCTCATCAGAAAAGCCTAGAGGAGTAGCCGCATGGTGAATTAGGATTCTCTCTGCCTCGCTTACTTGACCGTCGGCTAAAGCAGAGTTTATTGCAGCAATTGTAGCAATTCTAGAAATTTCTGGATCGTTAAGATCTAATGCCTGAGCAATCTCAGATAATTCTTCCATTTCTTCTTCTGTTAGAATTCCATCGCTGAAAGCCTGCTCATATGCGAATTGAAGGAATGAACGATATTCCGATGGATGAAGGAGAACATCTCGAATGAGACTGTAATCAACAGATGGACTATCTTCTCCGTTCAGCAGAGCAGCAGTAGCTCTTCTGGTCTCCTTAACCATCATATCCTTCAAACCGTGACCAATCCATGCAATTCCAAGACCAACAACTCCGCCTGCAATCCACCTCATGGCACTATCGTCTAGTAGGTCACCAGGATGGAATAATCGATGCAAACCAATAGCAACTAGAAAACAACCCCAAAATATCTCAACCCAGTCATTGACATCGGGTTCTTCCTCTAAATCTTGAAGGACATCAGTCGCACCATCGTCTGCATCCATGAACTACCTATCGAGATTAAGCACTTAGGCTATGCGGAATCTAGACATCACACGTCATGCTTTAGGACAATGAAGCAATACAACAACGCATGGACCCGCCGAAGAGCCCTACTAAGGTAAGTTCGCTGGGTTTAGATTCTAGAATTGTGAAGCATTTGAAACAACAAGGAATCATTACACTGCACCCCCCTCAAGCTATGGCAATAGGTCCAGCTCTTGAAGGAAAAAATCTACTATTAGCAACCCCAACAGCTAGTGGGAAATCTCTGATTGCATATTTAGCTATATTAGAAAAACTTCGAAATGCAGAATCTGGAGAACGTGCTTTCTATATCGTTCCACTAAAGGCTCTTGCTAATGAAAAAGTAGACGAATTACGCAATTTAGCTCAAACCGTTGGACTAAGCGTGGGAATAGCAATAGGGGACCGTGATGGAGAATCAGGAGGAATTGAAAATTCAGATATTGTAGTCTGTACATCTGAAAAATTAGATTCTATCTTAAGGAATAACCCTACGTTTTCTGAACGATTAAGCATAGTAATTGCAGACGAATTTCATCTCATTAACGATTCATCTAGGGGACCGACACTGGAAGTCCTTCTAGCAAGATTGCGTCATCTAAATCCAAATGCACAAAGAATTGCATTATCCGCAACTGTTGGAAACCCACAAGAGTTAGCAAAATGGTTAGATGCTCATTTGATAGAATCAGAATGGAGACCAGTTAATTTACAGCAAGGAACTTTGACTGGTTTAGAATTAGAAATTCATCGAACAATAGGTCCGAAAAATGATTCAGATTTACCTCTGCCTAGAAAATTAGAGGGTAAAGAAACGAAAATCACAAATTCAATTCTTAATGATACAATTTCAGATGGGGGGCAAATGATATTATTCGTAGGCACAAGATCTTCTGCCGAAAAAGAAGCAAGAGAATTAGGTAAAATGAGACTCAAAAACTTGTCTTCAATTGATGAATTCAAAGATGAATTTGAAGAATTAGAAAAATTATCTAGGAAAATTTCCAAAGGAGAAGATAGCTCTAATCTCTCAGATCGTCTTTCTAATTCGATTAAAGGTGGAATCGCATTCCATCATGCAGGACTAACAGGAAGACAAAGAATGATCGTTGAGCAAGCATTCAAGGATAGATTATTGAAATGTATTTGTGCAACTCCAACACTTGCTGCAGGAGTAAATCTACCTGCTCGGCGTGTTATTATCAGAGATTGGAAACGATGGAAGACTGGGCGATATACTACAATGGAAATTCAACAAATGTTAGGCAGGGCGGGAAGACCCACTTACGACGATCATGGTGAAGCATGGATAATGGCGAAAAATGAATCTCAAAGAGATATGATAACTGAAGAATATATTTTTGGAGAACCCGAAGATGTAGAATCACAACTTGAAAATGCATTACTTTCACACGTTCTTTCATCAATAGCAACAGGTGGATTAACCGATAGAGATGCTTTGGGTAAATTCTTTGAAGAAACATTACTCTCTCGACAAATTCGTAAAGATGATTTGAGGATAAGAATCGATCGAATGATTGATTGGTTAGTGGATAAAGAAATGGTAATTAGAACTGGAGAAAGTAATACCGTAATTAAACGAATACAAGAAAGAAAAGAGAATCTGGATTTAGAGGATGATTGGGAAGATGAAATTCCCTCTTGGGCTGCAGCTGCAACTACATTAGATGGATTAGAATGGAGTGAACCTCAATATGAACAACTTCCTAAGAGAAAAGGGCCAGCAGTATTTGGATTCAGTACCGCTGCACAGATTAAGAATAATTACTCATTAGAGAGTGAAGAAAATCCTGGCATGACATATTCTGCAACCTCTTTTGGAGAAACCGTTTCCCGGCTCTATCTAGATCCAGTTTCAGGCCACATACTCCGACGGGGGCTCAGAAGAGCTGTTAGGATAGTACAAGGATTAGATGAAAACAGGCAACTACATCCTAGAAGTCTAATACATTTGGTCTCTTGTACTCCTGATTTTCTTTCAATGTGGGTAAAATCTAAAGAAACGGATAAGATAGAGAATATTTCTGAAGCAATGAAGTTCAATAAATTACTAACGTTTGAGGAATTAAATGAAGTCGAAATTCCAATAGATATAGAAAATGAAAATATGAGAATCAAAGCACTTTGTGTTCTTGAAGAATGGATGGAAGAAAAAACATTGAGGGAAATCGAAGAAGAATTTGATTCGCAACCCGGAGATGTAAGAACAAGAGTTGAACTAGCAGAATGGTTACTTTACTCTGCTCGAAGAATGTTAGTATCAGATGATGACGTTTTAGAAGAGGCATCTGAGGCAACTTCAATAGTTTCCGAATATATTTCAGAGATTCAAAAAAGAATTCGATACGGGTGTAAATCGGATATTCTAGGTCTTGTTGGTATTCGAAATGTAGGTAGAGTTCGTGCTAGAGAAATGAAAATAAGAGGACTTGAAACAATTTATGATGTCTCGGAAATGGGGCCTAGAGATCGTTCGAAATTAGAAGCACTAAGAGGATGGAGTCCTAAACTTGTAGAAAACATAATTACAAATGCACAACAAATAATTTTGAGAAAAAATAAGGTTATTTGAAGTCTAATAACCTAAGCGAACATCATGGAACCTGCGCAAATCCCATGGTTCCCAGCTTGGGGAATTGAATTTCAACATCCAGTGAAAGATTCGCAAAATCTAGTAAAAACTTGGTTGGAAATTAGACCATCAGGAAGATGGGTAATGATTTCTGGGGCAGTGGCTGTAAGTGAACGTCATCTTTGGGCAGTTTGGTCCCATGCTAGTAGAAATGAAATGATGGGAAGAATGGTCGCACGAACTATCGATACTGAATTTATCAGAATTCTATCAGGTACTCATCAAATTAGAGTTGCATTCGAACGAGCAGGTGTAAGAAATGGAGATGATCATGCATGGTTATTGTATCTCCCTAATCATCCTGGATTTGATGAATTTGGACAAGCAATATGTTATCCAGAAAAAGAAAATAAACAAGAAATTGAGGCAGCAAAAGCGATGACATGGTTGGAAGGAGATCTTTTGACTGCACGACCTTCTCCGAACTTAGAAAGTTTAAATCGACTAGGAATTGATGGAGATTTTTCATTTGAACAAATTGAATCTACAATCTTGGCATTTGCAGCATCCGCAGATATTTGAAATTTCAATCGAGAAACTCATAGAGTAGTCTCTCTTCCCAGTGATGATGCCGAAGTTCCATGGCCTTCGAAATTGTGTGACATGCGGAATCCCTTGTACACCGATGAACTACGTCGATTACAAAGGAAAGAGGTACTGTATCGCTTGTTGGACTGAAAAAACCAATCCTGATCATCCTGACTTAGAAGAAATGAGACAGAAAGTAAAGGATGCAGTAGATGTTTGGAAATGTGCAAAATGGACTCGTGAAGAAGGACCTCTACCAGAAGGTCCGTTATCGGTACGAACAGAATGATTTACGAATCCCCCTACCCTTTGCCGTCTCATGGGCTTCGTTCCTAACCAATTGAATGCTACCTTATGGGCAGAATTAGAACCTCTCTATGAAGACTTAGTTAGTCGTTCTTTAGATAGCATAGAGCAACTAGAAAACATGATCAATGATGAAAGCGAGCTTCGTGAATGGGTCTCTGAAGCAGGTTCTAGACTTTATGTCGCTATGACTTGTTCTACTGAAGATGATGACAAAAAAAATGCATATCTCGACTTTGTAGAAAATGTAGAACCAAAACTCTCTGCCATTGGAGATCGTCTTAATCGAAGAATCATGGATTCACCAATTTTAGACGAACTAGACCAAGACAAATTTGGAGTAATGATACGAGACATACGAGCAGATATTGAGATTTTCAGAGAAGAAAACATACCTCTTAGAACAGAATTAACAAAATTAGGACAACAGTATGAAGAAATTTGTGGATCAATGATGGTTTCATTCGATGGAGAAGAAAAAACCATGCAACAGATGGGAAAGTATCTGCAAGTCACCAATAGAGAAACAAGAGAAGATGCATGGAGAGTAGTCTGGGAGAGAAGATCAAAAGATGCTGACAAAATTGATGACTTATATGGAAAAATGCTCTCAATAAGACATCAAATTGCAATAAATGCAGGTTTTGAAAATTACCGAGACTATGCATTTGTTGCAAAACATAGATTCGACTACACTCCTGTCGATTGTGAAGATTTTCATGCAGCAGCAGAACAAGTCTGTGTCCCTTTGGGAAGAGTTCTAGATAAACAAAGAAAAGAGCTCTTGAAAGTCAATACCCTAAGACCATGGGATTTAGGAGTAGATGTATACGCAAGACCTCCTCTGAAACCATTCAATAATGTAGATGAAATGGTAGAAGGAACTTCAAAAATGTTCCATAAAATCAGCAATGAACTAGGAAGTATGTTTGATAGTTTAAGAGATGGTAAATCATTGGATTTAGATAGTCGTAAAGGAAAGGCACCCGGAGGATATCAAATTAGTTTTGATCGCATTAGAAGGCCGTTTATCTTCATGAATGCAACAGGATTACAGAGAGACTTAGAGACAATGGTACACGAGGCAGGACATGCATTTCATGCAATTTATTCAAGTGAATTACAGTTAATCGACCATAGAAATCCACCTATAGAATATGCAGAGGTAGCAGCAATGAGTATGGAACTCTTAGTACATCCTCACTTAGAAGAGTTCTATTCAAAGAAGGATGCTGATCGAGCAAGAAGAAATCATCTTGAAGGAATAGTTAGTCTTCTACCTTGGATTGCAACAATAGATGCTTTCCAGCATTGGGTGCATACAAATCCAGGTCATAGTAAAGAAGAACGAACAAAAATTTGGAGAAATTTACGTTCCAGATTTGGAGCAGATGTCGAATGGGATGGAATTGAAGAATTGAGAGATATCGGTTGGCATCGTCAATTACATTTGTTCACATATCCATTCTATTATATTGAATATGGAATTGCACAACTAGGTGCATTACAAATTTGGCTACAATCACTTGAATCCATTGAATTCGCTCTTGAGAATTATGCAGATTCCATGAAACTTGGAGGAAGTAAACCTCTACCTGAACTATTTAGTACAGCAAAACTGGAATTCTCATTCGATCCAAATACTGTTCGGAGTCTCATTGAAGCTGTTCAAGATAAACTTGCAGATTTACCTGCTTAATTAATCACGAATTCCTTCAGAAAGTACACTAATCACAGCATCACCCTCAGGTAAATTTGGACTATCAATAAGGCGCGCTACTCTACGACCACCCTTTGATTTCCTTAAGTAGAGTCGGAATGTACTTGCATGGCCAACGATATGTCCACCAATTGCTTTAGTTGGATCCCCCCACATTGTTCCTGGATTAGACATTACTTGGTTAGTGACCAATACTAATGCATTATGAACATCTGAAAGTTGTTTCAATTCCTTCAAATGTCGATTCAACTTCTGTTGACGTGGTGCAAGCATACCTCTTCCTACATATTCTGCTCTGAAATGACTAGTTAATGAGTCAACGATAATTAATTTGACCTCAATTGATTTTGACATGCGTTTAATTTCATCAACTAGAAGCATTTGATGTGCTGAATTGTATGCTCTAGCGACATGAATTCTTTCTAATGCATCTTCTGGATCCATACCTATAGCCTCAGCCATTTGTGCTATCCTTTCAGGACGAAATGTATCTTCTGTATCGATATAGAATACTTCTCCGGCTAATCCACCTTTATCCAATGGCAGTAGGGTATTCACTGCTAATTGATGTCCAATCTGAGTTTTACCACTACCAAATTCTCCGAATACTTCGCATATACTTTGAGTTTCAAATCCACCGCCCAGTAATTCATCGAGTGCACTTGAACCACTAGATAATTTGAGAACCTGCTTCCTTCTATCTAGTAATTTACTACCACTCAAAAATCCGCCGATATTTGCTAACTTCTTTGCACCCTGAATAATCTTTGAAGAGACTGCTTCACCAAGTTCTGCCTGTTCAGCTAACTCAGTTGGACTCATTACTGCAATTGCTAACAGGTCATCAAAACCTGCTTCTTTCAATTTCTCCGCAGTTGCTGGACCAACACCTGGGAGGTCCTCGATCGTCGCCTCCTCATCCTCTTCTATCTCGACCATTGGAATCTCTTCCTCTTCGCCGTCCATGTTCGTTTCGCTTTTTTTCTTACTTGCCATAGGTTTCCATCTCCTCTGATTCATTTCCAACTAATGTTCGGCAGTATATGAAGAAATGATGGAGGCCTTTTGAATTATTTAGATTGTATTTACACATCATATTGTACCAGTATGTTCTTTTTTCACTTTCAGTTCTAATTCAATTAATTCCGAAACTGTAGTTAGAACAACATCAATGCTGTCGTTTCCTGATTTACATTTTCATCATCAACTGCATCGCCGATAATCAAATTCCATCCTCCCGGCATTGGATTTTCTTCACTGTGCGTCCAAGTATATGATTGATCTTCTCCAATTACTTGAGTATGAGTTGCAATTAGTTCTCCAGAAGGATCGAATAATTGCCAAGTGATTTCCACATCATCGGGTGGAGGTAATGGAGCCACATTCTCTACATTTGTTAGACTTGAAGAAATTTCTAGTTTTATTGGATTTTGAATACTATTTATGTTCATTGAATCGATATGTAGATCTGCGGGTTCATCTACTCCTGTCGGACTTGTTTGATTTATGTGAAATGCTCCACCTAAAGATATACTAATCTCTTCATGTATGCTATTTCCTCCTGAATCATTAGCACCTGCTTTAGACATAAATCCCCCATATGATACATATTCTCTTGACAATATCTTAGAATCAGCTGCATTTGAAGAAATTCTCGATGACCCGTCTCCTGGTTCCAACCAATACTCTGTGATTGCTCCTCCTGACGAATCAGTACCAGTAAAATCAAAGAATACCTGCATTCCTTGTATTGACGTGCCATTATTCGCATCTTTGACAAAATGGACAATCCCTGGAGCTCCTTCCATGTCTACAGATATCTCAATGACTGAAGACTCTTCATCTCCTCCAATACATCCTGAAAATAGGAACGAGCAAGCCAACAATATCGAGATGAACTTGTCTCGCATGAAAAACGATACTGAAAGAGATAGATAAGACTCTCGATGAATAGAAAATGGTAGCGAGGGATGGATTTGAACCATCGGTCTCCGGGTTATGAGCCCGACGAGATAACCTGACTACTCCAACCCGCTGTCTTATCGCTGGG
>MDSV01144145.1_pt1 | contig 13382 bp, 9 predicted proteins | sample 810851 | NCBI WGS metagenome assembly MDSV01 (sample SAMN05326640, study PRJNA326480) | marine metagenome | isolation source: seawater | place: Atlantic Ocean: North East | collected 2012 | reverse complement strand
TGCTCCACGGCGGCGTCCAGGCTGAACGCTTTGATACCCAAGATCTCAGACACGTCCACCGCGGACTTGTGGGACTCGATGATCGCAGCGCGGGAGTTGATGGAGCGAATTTTGGTGACGAGCGCCTGCTTCTCGTCGTCCTTAACCAGGTCGATCTTGTTCAGGAGGATCTTGTCAGCAAACGCAATCTGCTCGACGCTTTCGTTCTCCACGCCCTCCGGCTTTTCCTCGTCAAGGTGCTGCGAGAGGTGCGCCGCGTCCACGACAGTCAAGATGGCGTCCAGATATATCGTTTCCTTGAGGTCTTCGTCTACGAAAAAGGTCTGAGCCACGGGGGCAGGGTCAGCCAAACCGGTAGTCTCGATGATGATGTGGTCGAACGCATCTTTGCGTCGCATGAGCTTGTTGAGAATACGGATCAGATCTTGGCGGACCGTGCAGCACACGCAGCCATTGTTCATCTCGAAGATCTCCTCTTTCGTCTCGACCACCAGGCCATCGTCTACGCCTACCTCGCCGAACTCATTCTCGATGATGGCTATGCGCTTGCCGTGATTGGCGGTAAGGATGTGGTTCACTGCGGACGAACGTCGGGGAAACGGAGGAGGGGGAGTCAGCACCGGAACTCGGCGTTCGAACCAAGATTCCAGGAGAACCCTCCTGGGGAGCGTTCGGCGACGCGAGCGTTATCTCACCGAGTGTCGTCTTCCCAGCGCCGAGGAAACCGGTGATGATAGTCACGGGGACTTTGTCTTCGAGTGTCATGACGGGCTGGGGCGCGCGTTATGCGATGCGTGATTTGGACGAGATGGTAATGCGAAAACCCTACGTGCTGAAAGTTCGTCTTACCTAGAAATCGCGCCGCAGAAATTCGTTCAGTTTTTGGAGACTGTTGGTCACTCTCGAGTAACGCCCGCCCCCTGGCGCACGCTTTTCGGGGAGACGCTCGTGCTAAGCACATTCCAAGAAGGCGCTCGCCCCGCCCCCAAGGCAATCCTGCAAGGCTCGAGTGCTGACGGAGGCTGATCTGGACATGGAGCTCGAGATGGAAGCGCGTGGGGGTGGAAACGACGGCCATCGCAGCCATGGCGATGGCAACGTCCACGGCCAAGCCGAACCTGGCCGGAGTCCCAGGCGGCCCGGCAAGGCTCGTGTGCTGACGGAGGCTGACTTAGACATGGAACTCGAGATGGAAGCGCGCGGGGGTGGAAATGACGGCCATCGCGGACATCACAGCAATGGCGTTGGTAACGTCCACGGCCAAGCCGAACCTGGCCGGAGTCCCAGGCGGCCCGGCAAGGCTCGTGTGCTGACGGAGGATGACTTGGACATGGAACTCGAGATGGAAGCGCGCGGGGGTGGAAACGACGAGCGTCGCGGCCACGACCATCACGGTCACAACGGCCACGGTCACCATCACGACGATCCTTTAGGCCACGGCCACTCGCACTCTGGTGGGTTTGAGGGCTACGGCCAGTGCCACGGATTCGAACAAGACAACTTTACAGGCGGCTGGATCAACGCCGGGCACGCGGAGAACGTCTTCGGGGGCACGGGTTTCGGCAGACGCATCGTCCCCGTGGCTCGCGCCACGCGGGTTCGTCGCAGGCTTTACGGCGCGCTCGCCATCTCGGGCGCGTACGCCTCGGCGGAGGTCGTCGCCGCGACGATCTCAGGATCCACCGCGCTGCTCGCCGACGCCTTGCACATGTTGTCCGACTTCATCTCCTACGCGCTGTCCATCGGCATCCTCGAGCTCACGCTCAGGCAGATGAAAGGGTACAGGAAAGTCGAATCCGAGGATCCCGACTCTGACCTAGAAGCGGCGCGCGGGTTGATGGCTGTCGGAGGAACGACCGAAGACGACTACGACAGCTGGCTCACCTTCGGGTTCGGTCGCCTCGAGGTTCTCGGCGCGACAGGGATCATTCTGGTGGTCTGGGTCGCCACGCTCGCGCTGATGGTCGAGGCCTTTCAGAGGTTCGTAAACCCGCCGGAGGTGGACGGCATGGCCGTGGTGATCACCACACTCGGAGGTCTCGTCATGGACATCATGCTGCTTAGGCTACTAGATCGCGAGCGCGACGGCAACGGGGAGGCGCACGGACACTCACACGGCACCGGCGAGCTCGGCGCGAGGGCGATGTTTGTGCACGTCGTCGGCGATCTTTTCGGCACGATCGTGGTGTGCGTTGGCGGCGCAATCATCTGGGGCACCGGCGGGCGCGACAGCCACCTCGCCATCGTCGACCCCGTGTGCACACTGATTTTCGCCGTGATCGTCTTCGCGACGACGTACCCTTTCTTTAAGCGGATGATGCGGACGTTGCTGGAGGCGACGCCCCCAGGGCTGGATCTCAAGAAACTCGCGGACACGCTCGAGTCAAAGGTGCCAGGCGTCGTGGGTGTTCACTGTCTACACGCGTGGGAGGTATCCCCGGGGAAGGCGGCTTTCATGGCGCACGTGCACGTGGATACCTCGGGCAGAGGCGTGGACGCGTTTGAGGTGGTCCATCGGCGTGCGACGCGGCTGTTGTCGAGAGAATTCGGGATCCATCACGCGACGATGCAGGTCACAGCCGTGCCGGAGCAGGGCGGGTACTTGGCGTGCGGAAAGTTGCGAAAGGAACCCAAGAAGTGTCCGATTTGCGACGGGCACTAGCTAGACGAAAAGGATGAAGTGCGACAGAGGTCACGTGGCGCGCGCCGTTGTTCGAAGGGAACACAGCTGATGTTCCCCGATTCGTCCCGCGTCACTCGTACTCGCGGATTTCGGTATCATCGCGACGCCGCTTTTCAATCCTCCGTCCCCGCCTCTACCGACGCGCGCGTTCGTTCCGCTCAATCCGCGCGAGAGCGCTTCTTCCCCTTCCCCGCGTCCGGCGCGGCCGCGACCGCGTCGAATGTCAGACCCATCGCGCCCCACTTCTCCAAACACCGCCGACCCAGGTACGTCTCCAGCGCCGCGACACCGTTCACCTCCAGCCGTCGCAACCCGTGCGCCTTTCCTCCTCCTTTAGCGCTCGCGCTTCCTTTCGCTGCCTTCCGTTCGCGGAACAAGCCTTTCCACGTCGACCCGAGCGTTTCGAGCATCTTCGCCGCGCGTTTCTTGTCCCGCGCCCAGGTGCGTTCGGCGTCCGCCTCGGCCATGGCGACGGTCGCGGCGAACGCGTTCGCGAACGCCGCGTCGGCGTCGGCGCTTTTTCCACTCGCCGCAAACGCGGAAAACGCACGCGCCGCGGCGTCCACCACCTTCTCCGCCAAGTCGGCGCCGACCCCGGGCACCGCCTCCGCCAGTCTCAGGGTGAGTTGCAGCGTCTCCAGCGCGTCCGCCGCGTTGGGGGGGACGAACACCTTCAGCGCGTTCTCCAGGCGCTCCTTCATGCCATCGGGCGCCCACAGGGGGTCCTCCTCGTCGTCCGAGCCGTCGCCGTCGTTTGAGTCCGAGTCCGAGTCCGAGCCGGACACTTCCGACGGTTCGGCGTCGGAGTCACCCGCCTCGTCCGCGTCCTCGTCGTTCTCGTCCTCCTCCTCGTCGTCGTCCGAGTCCGACTCGTCCGACTCGTCCTCCACGGAATCGAGCATGACGCAGACCAGCCCCGTCTTCTCCTCGTGCTCCATGATCGTCTGCGCGAACAGCTCCGCGGCTTCCTGGTCCTCCGCCATCTGCATCTCCTTGCCCATCTCCGCGAACCAGTCCTTCGTCGCCGCCAAAGCCTCGGCGTGCATCTTCGCCTCCGCCGCGGCCTCGTTCGCGGCGACGCGGGACGAACGACGCGCGGGCGCGGAGGGAGCGGCTTGCTTCTTCTTGGGGGGCATGACAACCTTGGGCGGCGGAGAGTGGGGCGAGAGGACCAGCCGGCGGCGGTTTTAAAAACGATCCCGAGCGCAACCGCCGCGAGAGTTCGAGGCCGTGCCGCCACGACGTGTCGAGTCCCGACGCGCCGACACCGCACGAGCACTCGGTGTCCAGTTTTTCCGGTCGATCGGAGTCGTGCCACTCTGTCTCGCGCGTCGCTCGATATGTCCGGCGGCACGGGCGACGCCTTGGCGGAGGCGGTTAAGCTTGGAGAAGGCGCAGCGACGAAGGAGGAGGCGATCCAGAAGGCGCTGGAGTGTCCGTGTGTGGAGGGGCTCAAGACGAGTTCGTGCGGTGACGGGTTCGTGGAGGCGCTGTCGTGCTTCATGCGAGCCGAGGAGCACGAGCGGGGATCGAAGTGCGTGGAGCAGTTCGTGGCGCTGCACGCGTGCATGGTGGCGAACGCGGACGAGTTCGAGGAGTTCACCAAGGAGCTCGTCGAGAACGAGGAGAAGGAGGGGTACCGAGCCAAGGCGTCGGCGTCGGGGTAGTAGCGGAGAGCGAGTCGAGACTTCGACCGATTAACAAAGGTTGCGCGACACGCGCGGAAAACTCTCGTCGTCGCTGTCCTCGTCGCGCTCCTCACGCGCCGAGGTTCATCTCCGCGATGAGCTCGCCCGCGGTCTTTGCCGCGCCCGCGGCGTCGTGCTCGGGGGTGAACAGCGGCGGCGGCGGCGGCGAGACGTCCACCAGCTTACCCTTTTTGTCCAGCTTGCGCACGAAGGGCACGAACTCGATGCCCATCATGTACGGCCGGAGCGCCGGCGGCACGACCAACCCGTCCGGGGTCTGCCAGTTTTCGATCAGGCAGCACAGCGAGCGCTCGGTCGCGGTCAGTGTCGAGTTGAGCAGGTGCACGTACGCTTTCTTCTTCTCCGGGCCCTTCGAGGGCGCGCCGCACCGCACCTCCAGTCGCCGCGACTGGAAGTCCGTGCAGTTGGAGCACGACACCAGCTCGCGAAACGTCTTGCTCGAGGGGAACCACGCTTCCAAGTCGTACTTCTTCGCTGCCGCGTCGTTGAGCTCGCCGGAGACGATGTTCACGACGTGGTACGGGATCCCCAGGCTCTGGTAGAAGTCCTCCGAGTTTCTGAGAAGGCGCTCCATCTCTTCCCAGCTCGCGTCGCCGTCGCAGTCCACCGCGACGAACTGCTCCACCTTCTCGAACTGGTGCACGCGGAAGATGCCGAGCGTGTCGCGCCCGTGCGACCCGGCTTCCTTGCGGAAGCAGGTGGAGTACCCGGCGAGGCGCACAGGCAGGTCCTTGGGCTGCATCCACTGCTTGCGCAGATACGAGCAGCACGTCTGCTCGGACGTCGCGATGAGGTACTTGTCATCGCCCTCGCCGGACACCTTGTACAGCTGCTCGTCGAAGTCCGCGAGCTGCGCGCACTCCGCCATGCGATCCTTGCGCATGAAAAACGGCGTGGCCAGCGGCGTGTGCCCGCGCTGCGCCAGGAACGACAACGCGTAGTTGATCATCGCCTGGTTCAACAGGACGCCCGCGCCTTTCAGGTAGTACCCGCGCCCGCCCGCGACGTCCGTGCCGCGCTCGGTGTCCGCGATGTCCAGCATCGCGATCAAATCCACGTGGTTGGGAAGGTTCTCTTCCACGCGCTTGTGTTCAAGGCCGAACGAGCGGTAAACGACGTTGTTCTCCTCGTCGTCGCTCACCGGAACCGAGTCGTGCACGATGTTCCCGATCTTGTGCAGACACGCGTTCGTCGCAGCCTCGGCCGCCTTCTCCGCCTCGGCCAACACGGCGACCTTCGCCTTGACCTCGGCCACCTGCTTGATGGCGTCCTCCGCGTCCTCACCCGCGCGCTTCAGCGCGGAAACCGCCTTGTTCGCCTTGTTGAACTCGGAGTTGGCCTGGTCGAGCTCCCACCGAGCGTCGCGCCACTTGGCGTCCAGCGCGATGACGTCGTCCACGTCCTCCACGCGCGCGTAGCGTCGGCGCTGCGACTCGCGGACGAGCTCCTGCGTTTCGAAAGAACGAGCAGGTACGCGATGGTAAGCGTCGGGTCGGGCGGGCTCGTGCGATCGCGGCGAAAACAGAAAGAACGACTGAAGCGACGCGCGTGCGGCCGCCATTTCGCGATCGCTCGGCGGTGGCGCGCGCGTCATACGGGAGGCTTCGAGGGGGACGCACCGGGTCGCTGCCCTTGTCGGTGCGGAATAGGTTGATGTCGAGCATTGCGGCTGAGTGTGAGCCTCGGCTGGGTGCCCGGTGCGCCGAACAGTGGCGGGCGAGGCCCCGGCGACGGAGACTTTTATCCGCGTGGATATCGGCGGCAACGCGGCACAACTCCGACAGAGACATGGATGGTCACACTGAAGAATCCTACTGTCGTCACTAATCAGAGGTAGAGCTGTGAGTGAAACGTGCTGAGATCATCGAGAACACCGACTCCATGCCGCGCGCTCGCGCCTAACCCCCCCCCCCGCATTCGGCGGACTTTCCAACGTGCCGCTTACCACCGAGACGACCACCGCGCGACGCGACGCGTTCGTCGCTCATCAGGCGACTTTTTTTCAGTCATCGATCGCATCATGACACGCAACCTACGAGAATCCTTTCGTCCGTCTTCCATCTCAAGGGTTGCCCGCCTCGCGTGCGGCCCGCGCCGCTCAGATGGCCATCTGCTCGCCGAAGTTACGCATGAACAAGATGGCGCCCACGAAGAGCCCTGCGGCGCGGAGCAGGTTCTGTCGGGGAGGAGGGTGGGGAGGGGGGTCGTCAGATGGAAGGGCAATAACACGAGAGGGGCAAACCACCCCGCGATCGCTCGGTCGACGCGGTGAAAATCGACGAGAACGCGCCCGTACCATGGTGTTCTCCCGGTTCGGAGGCGCGAACTCCCTGTCGATGATTTCTTTCACACCCATGATCGCGGAGATGCGCGCCGTGGTAGTGAGACGCGCGTGCCTCGATGGACCGAATCACGCAACTTGCGAAAGAGCACGCCTGAACTGTTTTTGCTGCCAATGTGTTGTCAGTGGAGTGCGCAGGCGGCAAAAAAAAACTTGTTGAAAACGCCGTTGCTGCGACAGAACGAGCGATCAGGGTCGCCTCTTACTCGCGTCTCAGTCGTGTTCCCCCGCCAGTGCGACCGACGCGAGACGTGCACAGACGACGCGGTCCCACCGCCGCCACACCTCTCACGCTCCCCACCCGTACCCGCAGGTGTCTCTCTTCGATCGGAGAGTCAGATTTGAAAACTCGCTCGTCGGCACACGAAGCGGACCAACCCTAAACCGGTCCGATGACGCGTTTCCAATACGACGACGGGGCCATGCCCCAGGCTGGCGGCCCTACGACGCGCGCGAACTGGAGCCCATACGTAAGTGCGCCCCGTTTCGACGAACGTCGTCTGCCCTCCTCTGGACGACGCGCCCGATCGAGCCGCGCGAGGCGTACAGGACTCGCGGAAGGAAGCCCGTAGATCTGAGACGGTGACATCGATCTTCTCGAGACGTCTCAGATCCGTTCGCGCGAGCCTCGCGACGACGGTTCCGAAACGTCGCTCTTTCGCGCGAAACCCGCGCGTGCCTCCCCGCGGGAAACAGCCGATCGACCCTGACCCGATCATCCGAAACCACCGCGCTCGCTCTCGCACTACGTAAATCTCGCGCAGGACAACAACGGCGGCACGGTTTTGGCGGTGGCGGGCGAGGATTACGTGGTGTGCGCGGCGGACACGCGCATGAGCACGGGGTACAGCGTTTTGACGCGCGACTACAAGAAGATCGAGAAGGTGTCGAGCCAGTGCGTGATGGCCTCCGCGGGGTTCATGGCGGATGCGGCGACGCTCAAGAAGACGCTCAAGGCGCGGTGCGAGACGTACGAGTTCCAGAACGGCAAGGAGATGGGGTGCGTGTCCTTCGCGCAGATGCTGAGCAACACGCTGTACTACCGCCGGTTCTTCCCGTACTACACGTTCAACATCGTCGCCGGCCTGGACAAGGAAGGCAAGGGCGCGGTGTTCACGTACGACGCCGTTGGGTCGTACGAGCGCACGAACTACTCGTGCCAGGGCTCGGGGCAGAGCTTGATCATGCCCGTGTTGGACAACCAGCTCAAGACGGTTTCGCCGCTGGTCCTGCCGTCGCAGAGCTCGGCGACGCCGCTGTCGGAGAGCGAAGCCGTCGACCTCGTGAAGGACTGCTTCGCCACCGCGGGCGAGCGCGACATCTACACCGGGGACGGGGTGGACATCTGGATTATCAACAAGCACGGCGCGCGCGTGGAGCACCAGGACCTCAAGCTGGACTGAGGGGGGAACTCTGACGAGCGCGGGCGACGGCGAAGAAATCCACGCGAGCTTCTCTTTTTCCTTCACGTCCACAGTCACGACACACCGACCGAGCAGCGGCTGAAAGTCGCCCCGTTTTCTCTCACCCGGCGCCGCCGCTCCTTCGCCACTGATGCGTGCGATGGCGAGCCTCGGCGCGCGTCTCCTGGCGCTCCCGACGATGGCGCGCGCGCTCCCCCCCTGCGGTGAGGGGCGCGCTCTCGCCTCCTCGCAGCTGCCCACGCAGTTCGGGGGCGGCGCCGCGACGCGACGCGCGGCGCTGGACCGCGCCGTTGTCTTCCGCCCCTCCATTTCGCACGGCGCCGCGCAGACGCGCGCGGTGTCCAACAGCAAGAAGGCCAAGAAGGCGCGCGCGAAGGCGAGCAAGAGCCGCGGCGGGGGCACCGGCGGGAGCGGCCGCTCCCGTTACGGCCCCGACGGGGCGAGGCGCGGTCTCGTCGAGACGGACGCGTCGGGCGCCCCCCCCAAGCCCGTGCGGCAGGATCTCGACATGGCGGAGCTCCGAATCGATTCCCTTCTCAACGAGCTGGTGGACGGCGGCGAGGCCATGAGCAACCGCGCGAAGTTCCGCGCGTTGCCCGTCGACGACGCCATCATGCGCAAGATCGTCGAACAAGACCTGTGTGTGACCGCGTCGCAGGCGGGCCGCGAGTCCCGAAAGGCGCGGAACAAAGGCGAGGAGACGCGAATCACCAAACGCTACGCGTTGTACGGCGCGCTCGGCGACGACGCCAAGACGCTCCTCGGGCACCGCGGCGGAAATAAGACGGGGACGAAATTTCTGTACGCGGCGACGAACGAGGCGTCTTTACCGACGGACTCGGATGAGATTCCGGAAGTCGCGTTCGCGGGCCGGTCGAACGTCGGGAAGTCGTCGCTGATCAACGCGGTCACCTTGAGCGGCGCGGCGCGAAGCAGCGACGTCCCGGGGAAGACGCAGTCGTTGAATTTCTACGACGTCTCGCGGCGCTTGCGCGTGGTGGACATGCCCGGGTACGGCTTCGCCTTCGCCGGCGCGGACCGCGTGTCGGACTGGAACAGACTGATGGACCGGTACTTGACCGGGCGGAAGTCGCTGAAGCGCGTCTACGTCGTCGTCGACGCGCGGCACGGGCTGAAACAGCCGGACCGCGAGATGCTCGCGTTCCTCTCGAAGTACGGCGGCGTGTCCTACGCGGTGGTGCTCAACAAAACCGACTTGGTCAAGCCCGCCGACCTCGCCAGGCGCGCGTTCCTCATCAAGGAGGAGCTGCGCGCCGCCAAGCGCGCGCGCGCGGAGGTGTGGATGGCAAGCACCAGCACGGGCGCGGGCGTCGCGCAGTTCGGCGCCGAGCTGCTCGGCCTCGCGGCGGAGCACGCGCCGGGGGAGGAAAGGAAAGTGGACCGTGCCGCCGCTTCCGCTGCCGCCGCCGCCGCCGCCGCCGCCGGCGACGACGCGTCGGTTTTTCGCGCGCCGCGGAAAGGCGAGGGGCGCGAGCTGGACTTCGGGGGGTACGAGGACGACGACGAGCCGAGCGGGGGGGTCGTGGGCGGCGAGTGGATCCCGGGGCAGCCCAGCGCGCCGAGAAGGGGGGGGAGGGGCGGAAGAGGGGGAAGAGGGCGACGACGGTAACGGGCGGCGTTTGAAGCGCGTCGCGTCGTTTGATAGGACTGGGAGGTGATGATGTTCATCAGACTGCAGACTGAATATTGACCCTGCGCGCGTTTTCCTCGGACGTTTCGTTCGAGGCGGCGCGCCCCGGTGGCATCGCCGCCACACAGCCGCGAGCCGACTTCACCCCTCGACCGGTCGCTCGCACGTCTCCGCGGCCCACGGTTGCGAAGGCGCGAGCGGGCGCGATGGCGACGTTGGCGGTGGGGTTCGGCCCTCGTTCGGGGCTCGGGCGTCCGTCTCACGGGCGGCGAGGCGCCTCTCGCCTCGCTCGGGGCGCGCGAGGTTCGGGTCGCGCGCGTCCCAGTCACATCGGAAGCGCCGTGGTGGCGGACCCCCCCGAGCCCCCTCCTGAGCTCAACAATGAGCACGCAGTGGTCCTCGAGCTCACCACCCGCGTGACGCGCGCGCTCCCCGCGCTCGGGGGCGCGCGCCCGCGAGGCGACGCGACCGCGTTCGATTTCCTCAACACGGACGCGGCGATGCGCGCGGCGCTGGCGGGCGGTCCCGAGGCGCCGAGCCCGGTGCCTCACGCGTCGGAGGCGAGCTTCTTCGAAGACAAGGACCTCGCCGAGCTGCAGCTGTGGCGCGTGAAAGCGCCCGGGTTCGCGGGGCGTTTGTTCTTCGTCGGGCCGCGAGTCGCTCTTTCCCCGGTGAACGTCTTCGCGCTGGAGACGTCGAGGGAGGCCTCCCCAGACGCCGCGGTCCTGACCCTGACGCAGATCCGCGGCGAGATGGAGGGCACGCCCGGCGCAGTCGTACGCTGGATCAACGGCGCGTACCGCGCGGAGCGAACCGTGACGTCCGTGCGCGTGGACACGGCGCTCGAGACGATCACGACGTCGCTGGACCTGCAGGTGGTGGTGGAGGTGCCGGCGCCCTTCCGCTGGGTGGATACAAAAAAAATAGAGGATGGCATGCGCGAGGCGTTTGAGCCGCAGACGGAGGAGGCGATGGGGAACGTGTGCGACGAGGTCGCGGCGGCGTTCGTGGAGTGGGCCAGCGAGGTGTAGGGGGGGAGAGGACGGCGAAGGCGTCGGAGAAGGCCTATTTTTTACCTCGGTACGGTACGCGTACGAACGTACCTATTCTTTTCATATGATCGGGGATTCGGGATGAGACGGGTCGGCACTTTGCTGGTTCGCGCGTCCCGAGAAACTTGGGAAACACCCCTCGCGCACTCGTCCGCGCGCATACCCCAGACGCGAGGTGCCACCGTCGCGACGGCGCGACGAGCATGTCGTACCTCGATGACTGGTACGCAGTGGTGGCGCGCAACATCGGCGGCGGGAGCACGAAGCGGTTCTTCCACCAGGGCTACGGGGACATGGCCGCGGCGTCGCGCCTGTACTCCCAGGTGATCGGTGCGGTGACCCGAGGCGAGACCGCGCCTTTACGCATCACCAAGTGGGGGGAGAAGGAAAGGAGCGCGCCGAGCGTCTTCTCCGGGTGCCTCAGTCCGGGCGGTGTGAGAGGCACGCCCACGTTCCAGGAAGCCTCGTTCGAGAGCCCCGCTGCGTCGTACCTCCCCGAGGCTTCCAAGACTGGCCGGTTCCTCTTCGTGTGGCGCGACGGCGAGGACGGGTCGCCACCGCCGCCGCCGCGCAAGATCGCCGTGCACCTCCCCACGACCGGGGACCAGTTCTACTATTTCCGCAAACAAATAGCCCTGGACTTGCTGAAGCACGACATCGCGAGCGTCATCTTGATGTTCCCGTACTACTCCTCGCGGAAACCAGACGCGCAGTTCGCGCACGTGTTGCCGTCGGTGAGCGCGTTCATCACTCAAATCGCCGCCGGCGTGACGGAGAGCGCGAGCATCGCCGCGTGGGTGGACGCGACGCACGGACGCGAGACGCGCGTCGTGTTCACCGGCGTCAGCCTCGGCGGGAGCGTCGCGAACGTCGCCGCGATCGTCGCCGCGGCGGGTCTGGAAAGCGGAGAAAAACGCGTCGGGTCGGCGCCGGTGGTGGCGACGTCGTCGGCGACGTCGTTCCTCACCGGCGTGCTGCACAGCCGCATCGCGTGGGACACGCTCGCGGCGGCGCCCGCGGGCTGCGCGGACGACATTAAGGCGGTGCTGGCGGAGGCGAACGGGGCGGCGGAGGCGTCTGACGCGCCGCTTCTGACGAAGGAAAACGGCGAGCCTCTGAACGACGTCGAGCGGCAGCTCGCCGAGACCATGGAGTGTTTGAGTTTGCCGAAGATCACGCGTTTGATGGCGCGGCGGCGGCGGGACGCAGACATGGAAAAGGTCGCGCCCTCGCTCGGGTCGGTGGTGCAGGTGAGCGCCTCGGGGGACCGTTTCGTGGGGAAGCACCAGACGGAGCTCTTCGCGACGCTGTCAGAGCTGTGCGCGCGCGCCGAGCGCGTTGACATCCCGGGCGGGCACATCAGCACTCTGTTCAAGCGGAACGAGGTTATCGTTCCCGCGATCGTCGCGGCGTTCGACCGGCTCGACGGCGTCGTCGCGAACGGCAACGCGACGGAGGCGCCGATGGTGGCCGACGCGCCGACGCGCGCGTGACGACGAGAACGTCTGGTGAGCGCGTAGCGCTACGTGCGCGCGTCGAAAGCCAAACGATAACGATATTTTTTTCATCTCGGAGTGTCTGCGAGTCACAAAAGAACTCCCGACGCGGATGGCGGTTCGTCTCCGTCACCGTTTCTTGCCTTTCGCCTTGGCGCCTTTCTTCTTGTCCACCTTGGATTTGATCGCGGCGGCGAGATCGTCCCCGTCCCCGGGCAGGTCGTCCCAGCCCGCCTTCTTCTTCTTCTTCTTCTTCGATCCCGCGCGCTTCTCCGCCTCGTCGAACGCGCCAAGCACGTCGTCGTCGTCATCCGCGGCGGCGGCGCGCTTGCCGCGCCGCTCCGGTTCCTCCTCATCCTCGGACTCCGACGCGGGCGCCATCACCCCGAGAGGCACGTGTTCTTCAGCGTCGCCACCAGCGTCGTCGGCGTTTGCCTCCTCCCTGTGGTCCTCTTCGCTGTCGCTCTTGCCCTCGGCGTCCTCGGGCGGGCCGGCGTCCGCGGCGTCCGCGGCGTCCGCCCTCGCCTCTGCTTTTCCTTTCAGGTGGTCTTTCCTCCCCGGCAAGCCGAAGTCGGGATTCGCCGCCGCAGCCGCCGCTGCCGCCTCCGCGCCGTAGTGCCGCCGCACGCGCCTCTTGTTCCTGGTTTCCTCCCACGCCGCGTGCGCGCGCTTCAGCTCCGCCACGGCCTCCTTCGCGACGCGGCTCGCGAGGCGCACGCAGCGCATGATCTCGCCGGGCGCCACGGCGCACCCGCCGCCCTTGTGCACGGCGCAGAGCTCGTCGCGCGCATTGAGCACGACCACCATCTCGCCGCCGCTCACGGCCTCCTCCTTGACCGTCGGGTCCAAGACCAGCAGCCCGTCGGTTTCCTCGAAGAACCCGAACGTCACCGCGACCGGCAGGTGCCGCAGCGCCAGCGCCACCGGCTCGCGCGTCGCCGCCGGGTGCACGACGACGCGGCGCGTCTCAGGCGACACAGTCGCCTCCGGCCGGCGGAACGAGAGCAACGCCGCGGCGGCGGCCAG
>MDSV01002313.1_pt1 | contig 13382 bp, 11 predicted proteins | sample 810851 | NCBI WGS metagenome assembly MDSV01 (sample SAMN05326640, study PRJNA326480) | marine metagenome | isolation source: seawater | place: Atlantic Ocean: North East | collected 2012 | reverse complement strand
TTAAAAAATTAATTACTTAAATATTATATATAGTGTTATTATATATGAATATAAAACCCCAAAAAACCCAAAAAACCCCAAAAAAATATTTCTGTGAAAAATGTAATTATTGTACCAAAAATAAAAAAGATTTTAGACGACATGAACAAACAGCAAAACATAAAAAAAATATATCAAACCTTTATTCTTGTGATATATGTGGAAAAGCCTATAAATATGCGTCAGGACTAAGTAAGCATAAACAGTGCAAACATAAAAAGAAAGTGGTTACCGTTGAAAGTATTATTGAAGATGAGATTGACCCCGAAAAGGCATCATTGAAAAAAGAAGTAGAAGATTTAAAACAAATGATGAAGCTCTTTATGGGAAATACCATTAAAAAGCAAAATCAAGTATTGGAACATCAAAAAAAACAAGAAGAATATGCCAAATATCTCAAAGAAGTCGTACCAACACTAGGAAATACAACAAATAATAATACTATGAATATTAATATTTATCTTAATGAACATTGTAAAAATGCTATGAATCTAACAGATTTTGTAGAGAATGTAAAAGTGTCATTGGAAGATTTGCTTTACACTAAGAATCATGGATACGTAAAAGGTATTAGTAATATTTTTGTAAAACAATTAAAAGATATGGAACCAACTCAGAGACCTATTCATTGTTCGGATAAAAAAAGGTTACAATTTTACGTTAAAGATGATAATAAATGGGAAAAAGATAATAGTAATGAAAAAATAGACAAATCAATAGATAAAATTACTAAAAAACAAATATTGGCTATTAAACTATGGGAAAAAGAACATCCTAATTATTTAGAAGATGAAAAGCTAACGCGTATATGGTCAAAAATGATAAAAAATATGGGTACTGGAGTTTCTGAAAATGTTACAGCAGAAAAGGAAAAAACTAATATTAAAAAAGAGGTAGGTATGACTGTACAATTAAAAACAGCAATTGAACAGCATAAATTAGATAATGCAAATGAAATCTAGATTAAGAAAATCTAATACTTATATATATGCCCAAACAGACAAAAAAACTTGGTAAAAACAAAAAAAACAAAACATTAAAAAAAGGTAAAACCAAAGGTCCCCACCATAAGGTTCTTTTAGAAGCAAAAAAGGTTCCCAAATTGTTTCATCATCCTACCGTAGGCATTTTAAGTATCCCAATGACTGTTACATACCACAAAAACACACATTCTTACTTACCCGCATCTTATGTAAAGTGGATTGAGATGAATAATGCTCGTGTAATTCCTATTCCATATGATACCCCAACTGGAGCACTAGATATGATATTAAATCAAGTAAACGGTGTATTGTTTATTGGTGGACAAGTTGATCATGGAATGATAAGTGAAGAGTATGTTCATTTTATGGAAACCTTTAAGCATATTGTTAACCATGCTAAGAAATCAAACAATCAAAAGAATTATTTTCCTTTATTTGCGATTTGTTTAGGTTTTGAAGTTTTAGGAATGATGGGCGAACCTGTCGAAAAAATCATTAATAAATTTACTACTTTAAAAGGTCTTTCAGATGTAGATGCTCATCATTATAATTCTAAATTAGATATCGTAAAACCAAAGTCAAAATTCGGATCGATATTTTCACATACAGAAGAAGATGAATTTAGAAAAACACCGTGTGTATTTCAAAATCACAGTCAAGCTTTCGTTGTAAATGCCCCATACATGAAAGAATGGGGTAAATTTTGGGATGTTGTGGCTACAAGTAAAAGTAAAGATAAGAAACCAATTGAGTATGTAAGTATGTATGAGTATAAAAAATTTCCATTTTATGGAGTCCAATTTCATCCAGAAAAGGTGTTGTTTGAATGGATTTTACCAGAAATTGGAAGAGGACCTATTTTTAGAAAAGTATCAAAGCGGCTAGCTAAATTTTTCATTGATGAATGTAGAAAAAACAAAAATACAGTGAAAGTACCAGATTTATATATTCGAAACTACAATTTATGGTCTCGCAGTGCTACCGTTAGAAAAATTAATCCAAATAAAAAATTATTCAAAACAAATCATAGCGCTTTTGAAAATTCTTATTACTTTGATGTTTTATCTTAAAATATTTATTGATATATATATGAGTGGTAAAACATCAACAGAAATCAACAATGAACCAGTAATTGGTATATTAACTTTACCATTATCGAATTGGTTGGGTGATAACATAGCTTTAGATAGTAGAAGAGCAAAATCTTATTTACCCGCAGCTTATGTTAGATGGATTGAAAATAGTGGAGCTCGTGTTGTTCCTATTCAATACACGGCTACACCACCAATTATTAAATCATATTTAGCTCAAATTAACGGGGTCATTATTTGTGGTGATATATCTCCTATTAATTATGCTTCAATGAATAAAGATACAAAAATAGATATGGAAGTAATTAGGTGGGCAAAAGCAGAATTTACTATTTACCAGTGGGCAAAAAAACAAAATAATATGGGAAATTATTTTCCTTTATTGGGAATTGGTATGGGATACGAAGAGTTAATGTTTATGACTCTTATGCCAAAATATTATATAAAACTAACAACGTCCAAAAGTGCTATGGATTTTTCATCCCAACAAATTCCTAGTGATGAAATGACAAAAGCGGCGGATACTTATACCGCCACACCATTTAAATTAACAGATACACCTGGTATTTTTGGTGAATTAAAGGAAAAAGATAGAAAACTATTTTCTAGTAAGCAGGTTTGTTATACAACTCCCGGTTGGGCGTTGAATTCGAAAGGAAAAAAAATAGCTAAGATGAAGGAATTTGTAGAAATAAATTCTATTGCTAGAAATGAAAAATTAAAAACATCTTATATTAATGCTTATTCATTCAAGGAATATCCATTTTATGCTATGGCTTTTCATCCGGAAGCAGTAATATATAGTTGGGTAGAAAAAATGATTCCACAAACGGATATTGGAGTACATTTTTCACACAAAATGAGCGAGTTATTTGTAAATGAATGTCGAAAAAACCAAACAAAAATTTCAAGTAAATCTATTTTAATTTATAATTATACATTATTCTCTCCAACAAAGGTTTTAAAGATTTTATATCCTGAAAATTGGCAAACCATGCAGTTACGAAAACATTTTTCAAATTCTTATTTCTTTGGATTGACAAAGCACGTACAGCATACAAAAAAGGAAAAAGGCAGAGAAAAGAAAGAAGGAAAAGGTTCGGATGAATAATTAAATTTTTTGTTAATCTTTTTATATACAATTATAGTATATGAAAAGAACGCGTAAGAAAAGACAACATAAAAAGAAACATCAAAAAACAAGTAAAAAAAGAAAAAAGAGAGAATTAGTAGTTGGTATGATTTCCGTTCCTTTGACTCCTGGTAAGAAATATTACCAGGTATGCGGAGATTCCTATATTGCTAGTTCTCATATAACTTGGTTGAAACGATTTGGAGTAAAAATTTTACCTATACCATACACTACTAAGAATTATAAAAAATACATGTCAAAAATAAACGGTTTATATTTCCCAAGTGGTGGAGCCTTTGCTGGTACTCAAAAAGAATACTATAATTGTTGTAAGAAATTCTTACAACTAGCTATGAAAGAAAATGATAAAGGTAATCATTTTCCAATTTGGGGTGGTTGTATGGGAATGCAGCAGCTAATGATTATTGCGGATGGTCATGATGATTTAGAGAAATTATTACAGCGATTCGATTCATTTAACAATTTGTTATCTACGTTGGATTTTACTGAGGAAGGATTGCGTAGCCGTATGATGAGAAATGCTACCAAAGCTGAATTGAAAAAATTATCTACTAAGAATTGTACATTGAATAACCATAAAATGGGACTTACACCACACAAATTTAAACAACATAAAAACATTGATAAATTTTACAAAATTGTATCTACAAGTGTGGATAGGAAGGGACGTAATTATGTTTCTACAATTGAAGGTAGGTTTTATCCATTTTATGGTGTTCAATGGCATCCAGAGAGAAGTTCTGCGATGGATTATTTTGCCAAATTTTTTGTAAATGAATTAAAGAAGAATAGAACTAAAAATAAGAGACATACGAGAAAGATATATACAAAAGAGATTGATTGCTTTAATTATAGTAATAGGTTGTATAAGAGGTGTCGATTCTATTGGCATAAACGCACATCTAAACATAATAGAAAATTATGTAGTGCGGCACAATTACTAAAGAATGACAAAGAGAAAAACAAGGGAAAGAAACTTCCAAAAGGAAAGAAATTTACTGGTGGAGTATAATATTTTTAACACGAAATCATGTTGAAAATATTTAAGTTTTAAAGTTTGTAAATATAATTTATATCAGGCACCAGTAAAAGTTATTGCGACAACATCGCCTGCATCCCTCCTTTTTTCATTTTTTTAGCAAATTCCTTTGCTTTTTTTTTATCTCGTTTTATAAATTTTTCAAAAGCTTTTCCAGGTGGAATATCTGATACTGAAAAAGGAATTTTTTTTCCACCTCTCTTAACATATCCGCCGCCCGTGCTCATCTCAGTCAGTATGCGCCCCCCTCTTCTTCGTCTATGACGGGTCCTTCTTCTTTTATGACGATGACGAGTTCTGTGTCTTTTATGGCTTTTACGGCGATGATGAGTTTTTCGTTTTTTGTGATGTTTTCTGCGTTTCCTGCGTGTTCTGCGTCTTTTGCGACCGCCAACAAATTTAACGCATCCACAGCTTTTAGTTGGTGGGTATAATGATTGTTCGGTTGACATTATATATATAAATAGATTTAGAAAAAATTATTTCCTCTTTTTTCTTCGAGAACGATTACGGTGCTTTTTTTTACGCGCGCCACCAGCAGCTGCGGCGGCGGCTGGAGGTGTTGGTTCTAATGCTTGATTAACATTTTGTTTAATGATATTTTCAAGTTCGGGGCTTGGTTCGCCTACTACAACTTTATCTAATTGTGCTTCTAAAGCTTCTTTTTTGGAAATACTATTTTGAAGCATTCTTTCTCCCACGATAGCTTCAAAAAGCCTTAAACCTTCTTGATATTCTCTTTCACATTGAAGATATATATTGATAATTAATTTGCGTGTTTGGTCAACTAATGTTTGTAGTGATTTGCTGGTAAGTTTAGGATTAATAGTGACCATTTTATTTTCTAAATCGCTACCTTTGGAAGAATATTCAGATGGGGAATCTACCCAAACAAATAGTTTGTCTAGTACTGCTAAAAGTTTTTGTTGATTGATTTTGGTATTTTTCATCATATTTTTAACATTGTCGGCAAATTTAACAAAAAGAGGGTTACTTGTGCTTCCAGTATATGATTTTTGCCATGCTGAATCGACATCTTTACAGGCTTCGGTTTCATGATAAGCAATGAGTGGAATATCTTTAAATTTCTTGTTACCACTAGCGTTCCATGCTGAGAAATTATTCTTTCCGGTAAAAGTTTTGTAAAAAGTTTTAAGGTCTTGTTGATATGCGTTTCTAGCTTTTCTAGACATAGCATTAAATTTACCTGTTCCAAAGTCATAGATATCATAGTATAGTTTTTCTAGTTCTGGAATGCCGATTTCTTGTCCAAGAGTTTTATCTCTGATAACTTCTGCTCCATAATCAAGGTCAAGGTCATCAAGTATATTTTCGCTAAGTTGTTTGGTTGTAACTTTGCGATTTAAATTGCAGTTATTAACCTTTACCTTAATTTTTCCTTCTTCAGTGCTTTCTGCTTTTAAAGACTTAATTCTTCTATTACATAAATTAACTTCTGCTAGTTTAACTCTTGCGCCTTTAGGAATTTTAGATTTATTCATGATACTCATTTCATGTCCGTTGTATTTGTAAATAGGATTGACAGCTTTTAAGATGGCGGCGAAGAGGTGAGCAATTTTAATGTAAAATTTAGCAATACCTTTACACATACTATCTTTTTCTCTTTTGTTTCGAACATCAAGTTCGGTAAGCAAAGTTTTTTCACGTTTTTTAGGATCTCTTGGTCCTGTCATGCCTCTATAAACGACTTCTCTATATGAACCGTCGGGATTGTAAACTTTTCTCTTATATTCTGGTTCTTTAGATGAACCTTGTTTGGATTGTTGTTTAAGTTTATTTGTGGAGAGATAGATAACAGAGGATGTTTTTTTGGTATTAACAGGAACACCATCAACTACACGTTGTGCTATATAAGTAATTTCTTTTTCTTTTAGAAATTTCTTGATTATATCTGCGGTAAGGATGACAAGTTTATTACAGTATTCTTTATCGCCAAGTTTTTTCATATCTTGAAAATTTTGAGTTAAGATGTATTTAGTAGCCAATATGTCTAAAATATTAGCTGCTTTTAGTTCTTTTTCTGTTGAGCTAGATTTGGATTGTGTGGCTCCCATTTGTATATGTAAAATAGATATATAATAAAATTGAATTAAAAGTAAAATTTAATTATGTAAATTAAGATAAATGCAGAGTAATTTCACGAAAAAGAAAGCAAAAAAAAAGAAATCAAAAAAGGTAACAAAAGCTTTATGGGAGACGTTTAATACAGAGATAAAAGAAGATAGTAATAAATTGGAATGTGTTTATTCGGAGCAAGAATTAAAAACTCGAGAATTTTGTGATTTATGTAATAGTATTGTAAATTATGGTGAGGATAGATTCCTTACGTGTACCAATCCAAAATGTGGAATAATTTATAAAGATACATTAGATTTGTCTGCTGAATGGAGATATTATGGAGCAGATGATAATCAAAGTTCGGATCCTACTCGTTGTGGCATGCCAATTAATCCATTATTGGAGAAATCATCTTATGGTTGTAAGGTGATATGTGGTAGTAGGTCTTCATATGAAATGAGAAAAATTAGACGATATACAGAGTGGCAATCAATGCCTTATAAAGAGAAATCACAATATGACGAATTTCAGAGGATTAAGGCGCTTTCTGCTGCGGGTGGTATTCCTAAAATGCTGGTAGATGATGCGCTTCGATATCATAAAAAGATTTCAGAGATGAAAACATTTAGGGGTTGTAATAGAGATGGAGTGATTGCTGCGTCGGTGTATATTGCTAGTCGTATTGCGAATTTTCCTCGTACGGCAAGGGAGATAGCAACAATCTTTCATTTAGACAATACGGCAGCCACTAAGGGGTGTAAAAATGCGATACACCTATTGAATAATATGGAGAAGGATATGGTAAATAATGACAAGACATATTTTCATAACACAAAACCGATTGCGTTCATAGAGCGTTATTGTAGTAAGTTAAATATTAACAAAGAACTAACGAAGGTTTGTGAGTTTGTAGCTTTAAGAATAGAGAAGTTGAATTTAATGCCGGAGAATACTCCTCATTCGGTGGCGGCGGGTATCATTTACTTCATTGCGCAGAGTTGTAATTTAAATATAAGTAAGCATGATGTCAATTGCGTAAGTGAAATTAGTGAGGTGACGATTAATAAATGTTATAAAAAATTGTTGGGATTACAAAAAGTGAAATCGACATCTTTAATTCCTTCGATAATTTTAAAGAAATATGAAGCGTAATTGTTAATAAATAAATTTATCAATTAATTTTAAATGACAGAACAAACATCTACATTTGATGTAACAGAATTTAAAAATCCTGATGAAACTAAACAAGAAGAGACTACGGATATCGTTGAAAAAGTACCGGAACGTGTTTTTATTGTGCCGTATAGAGACAGAGAGCCTCATAAGATGGTATTTTCACGGGTTATGCCTTATATTTTAGGAGATTCAAACTATAGAATATTATTTATCCATCAAAAAGATAGTAGACCTTTTAATAGAGGAGGTATTAAAAATATAGGTTTTCATTATGTAAAGAAGAAATGGTCTAATGCTTGGAAAAATATAACTTTAATTTTTCATGATATAGATTTTATGGCTTATCGTAAAAACCAGTTTTCATTTGAAACAAAGGAGGGGGAGGTAAATCATTTTTACGGGTTTCCTCATACATTGGGTGGAATATTTGCTATAAAGGCAAGTGATTTTGAGAAAACTGCGGGGTTTCCTAATATATGGACTTGGGGATTAGAAGATAATATATTATTAGAGAGGGTACGGGCAGTTAAATTAAGAATTGTAAGAAATCAGTTTATTCATGCGCAAACACAAACAAAAAACATTATTAGTTTGTGGCATGGTTGGGATAGACTTTTAAATCCTAATACAGGATTACAAAAGTTTCATCATCAAAGAGATAGTTTGTGGTCGATGTTAAATATAAAATGGACAGAGGAACAAGTAGAGGACAAAATTTGGATGATTCACGTGACAAGCTTTGATGTACCGATTACTGCGAAAGATCCAATGGTTAAAAATGCTAGAGTATCAAATTCTAGGATAAATAGAAAATTTAATAGTTGGAGAGGTATGATAACACAGAGAAATAACCAAATTATAAGAAAACAAAAGGTAAGGCAAGGTAGCGGTGGTTTATTACTTAAATGGGGAAGAAAATAATATAAAAATACATTTATTAAAATAATTAAATGTATTTGTCAAAATCTAAAAGAATAAATACAAAGGAAAACCCTGATAATCAGTCTATTTATTTAATATATCAATATTTCATTCATAAAGACAAATCAAGAAATAAAGAATTACAGAAATGTTTACGTTTTAATGTAGAGAATCCATTCATAACTAAAATTTATTTATTAAATGAAAAAATATACAACGATGATGAATTAGGTATCAAAAGTGATAAAATAGAACAAAGAAATATAGTTAATAGAATAAAATTTAAGGATATTTTCGAATTCGTGAAAAATGAATCGTTGAATGGTTATATTGTGACTTGTAATGCGGATATATTTTTTGATAAGTCTATTAATAACTTAAGAAAAAGCAGGATGTCAAAAGAAAAACAATTATTAGCTCAGTTGAGATTTGATTATACAGATAAGCAATTAGGTAAATGTAAATTATTTGGACCTAGAGCGGATAGTCAAGACACTTGGATATGGCATTCTAGATTTAATCCTTATAATGAAAAGAAAATTTTTAATATTATGTTTGGAAAACCAGGTTGTGATAATAAGTTAATTTATTTGTTTAATTTGGTCGGATTTGATGTTGTGAATCAACCTTATTTTGTTAAAACATATCATATACAAAAGAGCGAAACGAGAGATTATGATGCAACGAAAGCTTTACCTGGTCCTTATATGTTAAAATCTCCTAATATCCCAAATAGACAGATGGAATATACGAAAATTTGGGGTACTGTTGGGTGGAGATTAATACATACACATAAGACTTCTATAGAAGCAGTTACAAATAATTTGAATAGGTTTTTATTGGAGGAGGACAATGAAATAATGGTAAAATATTTGAGAGAGCAAATAGAAAATGATAATAATTTTTGTATTCCGCAGACAGAAATAAATGGGACAGTATTAAGCAGTGTAGTATTGATGATAAATCATTTAACTAATGGAGAATTATTTGCTACAGGTAGAATTGATGAAAATAAATATGGTGATAATTTACAGGTAAAACATTTGTGGAATATTTTAAATCAGTTAGTTATGCAGATAAATCGTGATGAATTCAAGAATATAAGAAATTTACTTGCTTATTCAAATAAATACATGGAGGCTTTTCAAAAATCCAATTTGTTTATAGGTTTGTCTTATTGGGATGAAAAATATAGAATATTAATGGCTGAAAATAAGAAGGATTTTTATAATGGGTTTTTTGATACATTAAAAGGCAAAAACTGCGTAAATAGAACGGTGTTAAATATGTTTAATTATTTCCATCAGAATAGTTGGTTGTGTGAATTAAAAAGACAAAATATATTAATAATCTCTCCAGTTGCGGATAAAATAGAGTCACAAATTAACGAAAAGATATTGGATAAATTGTATAACAGACATATATTTTCGGGTTGCTCTTTTTGTTTTATAAAATATAATGGTTGGGCTACTCATTTACAGGAAGAAATAATAAATAAAATAGGAGATTATGATATTGCTTTATGTGACTGTGGTATTTATGGACCAATTGTAAGTAATTATGTTTATACTGTTGGAAAATCTAGTATTGATATTGGAGAGATATTGTCTTTATATTTTGGATTATGGAATAAAAGTTTAATGAACAGTTACAAAGATGTAATTCAGTTATATTTGAATAAATATTGGAAAAGACTTTAATTTAAATAGAAAATAATTAATAAATTATAATGAATATTGATAGTTTATTAAAACAACTGGGGTTATTTTGGCAGTATCCGGTAATAACAGAAAAAGAGTTTTATATACAAAATAAAGGTGATAGTAATTATTTTCCTTTTCCTTGGGCAACTGTAATAGACAAAAATGTAAATCAACAACGATTACTAGAAATATTTAAAGCTGTAATTCCATTAAATAAAAGTTATTATACATGTTGTCAGCATATAGGTTATCACAAGTTAGTAAAGCTTTGGAGTTTATTGGGTATAACTCTAGTATATACACCTCATAAATGTTTGGGTAGAGATAAAATGGGGTCTATTAAATTTATAGCGTGTCCATTATATGCTGTAAATTTGGAAGATAAGACGCGAAATGAAGTGTTTAATGGGGTGGATTTATTAAATAAAGAAAGAAAATATTTTTATAGTTTTGCTGGGGGATATCAGCCAAATTGTTATTTAACAGATATTCGATTGAGGATATTTGATTTGAATAAGAATGGTAGAAAAGATTGTATAATTAGAAATACGGGAGATTGGCATTTTAATTGTGACGTATATGGTGGTGGACAAGATATAAACGGAAAATTAAATGAAGATCAAAGACATAAGATAAAAACAAAATTATACAATTCAATTCTGCTTGACTCAAGATACGCTCTTGCTCCTAGTGGTAGTGGTCCAAATTCAATTCGATTTTGGGAAGCTTTGGGTGCGGGTTCAATACCTGTATTATTAGCGGATACATTAGAATTGCCTAAGCATGTATTATGGGAAAAATCTATTGTGCGAATAAAGGAATCAGAATTAGATAATATAGATGATATTTTGGGAAAAATAGGAGAAGAGGAAGAGAAGGAACGAAGAGAAAATTGTTTAAAATTATATCAATGTTTTAAACATAATTATAAGAATTCTAGTGGACTGTCTATAACGCTACCAAGTAATTTAATTGGGAGTCACTTCAAATGTTTTGGTCATTTTATTACAGATCATATTTACCTGTTATTTAGAATGAAACAATATTTTATAAAACAAGGATATTTAATTAGTACACTAAATATTATTTGTGATGTTAAGTTCATAAAACCATTTATGATACAATTTTATAATTTGTTATTTGAAAATGTAGTTTTTAATAGTACTGATTGTGATACTATTCCATTAGGCATTGTATTAGGTAGTATAACTGGTAGTGAAAAAAAGCGTATTTATTTGGCAAAAAGTACTAAAAATAATCCGAATATTCCCCTTTCTTTATATGAAAATGCTAGAAAATATTCTGAAACAAATAAAGCCATGATGAAAATGTTCAGAGAGTATATTTGGAAAAAACTAAATATTACAAAAACAGTTGCAATTGATTTTCTAATTATTAATAGAAAAACGAATGGAAGAAAATGGCAAAATCTTAATAAATTAACGGATGAATTAAAGGGTCATAGTTTACAGTATAAAATAGTTAATATGGAAGAACATACTATAAAGGAGCAAATTTCTATGATTTATAACAGTAAAACTATTTTATTTCCCTCAGGGAGTAGTCAGGGACATTTATTCTGGGTGGACCCAGAAAACTCAACATGCATTGAGTGTTTCATCCCAGGACACAGATATATAAATACTATCATTTATTCAAAAAATCTAGGTATTAAAACAGTTGCATTATTTGATAAATTTAGAATTGCACGTATTAATAATAATTCCTTACCATTGCAAAAACTTCTATCATATCAGGAAAATTCTATCCAAGAACTCAATAGTATAACAATTACCAATGAAGAAATAGAAAAAGAAATAGATTGGTTCGAATTATTTTTAATGCCAGAATGTAGTGGATTTTATATGCGTCAAGTTAGAGAAGATATAGATGTGATTCCAAAGTGTAAAAGGATACTGGATATTATAAATTATTAATAAAATTTGTTTAATGATAATATGAAACATTATATTGAATCTGTTTAAAAACATAATTATTAATATATACATAAATGGCCACAATAATCATAATACCATATAGGAATAGAGAACAACATCTTAAGTATTTTATAGAGAATTCCGTTCCATTATTGAAAAAACATATGGAAAATGTGAAAGTAGTTATAGTGGAACAAACGGAGGGAAAACCTTTTAATAGGGGGAAACTTTTAAATGTTGTTTTTAAAGAATATGAAGATGAATGTAAATATATAATCACTCATGATGTAGATATCAATCCTAAAAAAAAAGCTATTATAGAATTATATACCGGTGAGGTAGATGATAATGTATTTAAGGGAATTTTGACTTCTCCTTGTGATACATTGGCGCCTATATTTAAAACCAATATTAAGAATTTATTTGTAATCAATGGATTTCCTAATAATATTTGGGGTTGGGGAGTGGAAGATAAAGCAATTCAAAATAGGGTTGAATTCTATAATTTAAACATCAAGAAAAATTTAGAAAATCCCGAGGATAAAGTAGGTGCAAATAATGAGGTTTTTCAGTCATATTTTAAAGCATTTAATGATATAAATGATAGAGATCGAAGATTTGAGGCACAACATTTTCAACTTCATTATAGAATGTGGAAAAATTTATCAAATATAGAAAAAAACAAATATATTATAGGTAATGGGATAGACTCACTTACTTATAAATTAGTGACAAAGGAAATAATTGAAGAAGGTGTTATTGAAAAAATTATAGTAGATATTTAAATTAAACTATCCATTTAAAATGTTTAATATAATGTTTTAATTCCAATTTAGAAGGTGGCATGTAACATTTGTTAGTATTTAAGATTGCGGCACATAAAGAAAATGAACTCTTTGACATAATTAAGAAGTCGGCATTAGTTAGTTGATATATATCATTAAAAATTGTTTCTTCATAATTGGGATGGTATTCTGTATTCGATGCTAAATGTAAATTATAATCTTTAAACAATGAAATATTACCATTGAAGTTTTGCTCACTAAAAACATGTATGTTTAACTCATCTTTTTCTTCGGATTTTATTTTATTAATTAGATTTAAATAAAATTCATCTGAATCATATCGATTGTGCTGATTATTTTTGTTTACATCACCTCGGCGAATATGTACTGCCAGTGTCTTTTTTTGAGTTTCTGGATATTTTTTCATTTGTTTTTTCATCATAGTAATAAATTCTTTTGTATAATATTTTTGTGGG
>MDSV01197538.1_pt1 | contig 13384 bp, 11 predicted proteins | sample 810851 | NCBI WGS metagenome assembly MDSV01 (sample SAMN05326640, study PRJNA326480) | marine metagenome | isolation source: seawater | place: Atlantic Ocean: North East | collected 2012 | reverse complement strand
GACCAACACCTTTGCCGATGCACTCGGTTGTGATTTCAAGCGTGTACAATTTACGCCTGACTTGCTCCCTGCTGACATCACAGGTACGAACATCTATGACGCAAAGAAAGGTGAATTTACGTTCAAGCCAGGACCTTTGTTCTGTAACCTTCTTCTTGCTGACGAAATTAACCGTGCTCCTCCAAAGACCCAAGCAGCTTTGCTTGAGGCTATGCAAGAGAAGCAAGTTACCATCGGTACTGTGACGCACAAACTCCCAGCACCATTTATCGTTATGGCAACTCAAAACCCTGTCGAACAAGAAGGTACTTACCCACTACCAGAAGCACAACTTGACCGTTTCATGTTCAAGATGTCCGTCGGATATCCTGACCGTGCAGATGAAGATGAGATTCTTTCTCGTCGTATCTCTCGTGGAAAAGACGCTGTCGAAGTCGAAGTCATCACCAGTCCAGAAATGGTGATTAACATGCAACAGGCATGTGAATTCGTTTACGTCGACCCTGCTCTACGAATGTATATGGTTGAAGTTGTTTCCAGAACACGTGAAGATCCTCGTGTTTTGGTCGGCGCTTCACCTCGTGGTTCCCAAGCATTGCTCAAGACCTCTCGTGCAGCAGCAGCTCTACGTGGTCGTGATTTCGTCACTCCTGATGACATCAAAGCAATCGCTGAATTGGCACTTGCTCACCGAATTATTCTCAAGCCTGAACATCAAATCAAGGGTCTTGAGGCTGGTGAAGTTATCCAAACTATTCTACGAGAAGTTCCAGTACCTACAGTTTGATTGTAATACAATACTGATTTTGAGGTGAGTATGATGTGGAGTCGTAAATCTGCTATGTTAGGAAGCTTGGCTATTGCCATGTATTTGCTTGGTTTGACCTTGCGAAATTCCCAACTGGTTACGATTGCGGTTGTCATCTTCGTGTTCCTCACTTGGGCTGCCTTGTTTGGCGGTCATGCTGACGTTGCCGCAACAGGCCGTCGTGCAGATGAGTGGACGGGAGAAGAAGGTGCGGCATTGAACAGTGTAAGCGCAATGCGCAAACTGTCCAGTGCTCGAATCTTCGAAGATGGAGAACTCAACATCACGCTGAGGATGCAGAACCATTCCTCTCTTGCCAAAATTCTTGAAGTTCGAGACCGTGTTCCAGAAGTTATGCGTATCAAAGATGGTGCGAATTATATTCTGATGGAATTGGGTCCACGCCGTGAAACATTCATCGAATACACCGTTGAATGCCCTCTACGAGGATTTTACAGCGTTGGTCCAGTAGCGGTCAGAATTCAAGACCCGTTCGGATTATTCCACAAGGAAAAAGAATTGCATGTCTACAACGATTTCCTTGTGTTCCCGAAAATGGAAGACCTCAAAGAGACTTTTGTCAAATCCCGTGTTCCTAAGATTTTCACGGGTGCTGTCAACATCCGACAACCAGGACCAGGTTCTGAATTTTATTCCCTTCGTGAATATTTCGAAGGGGATTCATTCCGTGCCATTAACTGGTCTGCATATGCCCGTTCTGGAAAACTCATGGTGAACGAACGCGAACGTGATGCTGTTTCTGATATCATCATCATTGTTGACTCACGATCAGTAGCTGAAACAGGACCTGTTTCGAGAAATGCATTGGTCTATTCAACACGTGCTGCCGCTTCATTAGCGAAATATTTCCTTGGCCGCAGAGATTCTGTTGGTGTCATTGTGTATGGCGATGAAGTTGTCAGCGTTGACCGAGATACTGGTAAGAAGCAACTCTATGTGATTTTAACGAAACTTGCCGGCGCAGTTGCTCGTGGTAACATTCCTTTGCAAGTAGTCGTCAACCGTATCTTACCGCACATCAACAAGGGCAGTCCAATCATCTTCTTGTCGAATCTTGAAGATGACCCAACGATTGTCAATGCATTGCGTGATTTCAGGGCTCGAAATTTTGATGTTACTGTTCTCACACCTTCTTCACTTGAGTTTGAATTCGATGCCCGACGTATCGACCGTACTGGCTATGAAGTCATGAAGACAGAGCGAGATGTTCTCATCAGTGAACTTCGTGGACTTGGTGTCAATATCATGGATTGGGAGCCGGATATGTTGCTCTCTACTGCACTTGCTGGGGCAAGAGGATTTTGAGGTGAGAATATGACTGTATCACGACCTTCCAGCGACACTGCCCACTTGTATGACGGTAAGACGGTCCGTTCCGCTGCACCTTCTCGAAAGAAGATTGCCGGACAAATCGGTTCAGGAAGTGAAATTCCAAAGGACGCAATTCCTGAAGTTGAAATTCCATCATTTATTGAAAGCCTTCTTGGCGGACCATTGGTGCCAAAGACGAAGTTCTTACCACCTGCTAAGATGGTCCAAAATCTTCAACTCGGCGTTTATGGTATTCTTGTTGCACTCGCCTTACTCACGTATATGATCTCTCCAGCCGAGGGAACGATTTGGTACATGATTACCGGAAGTTTAGGCGTCGCTACCGTGCTTCAATTGATTCTTATCGCCGGTGCCACAGGCACTGGATTTTGGGGGACATTCCAGCGTGATGGCCGCTTTACACTCGTGAGCAATTTGATGTTCATACTTGCAATTCTGCGTTTTGCATCATCGAAAGTAACTCTTTCCAATGACCTCTTCGGTCTTCAAGATAAACCATTCTTACTCTCCGCACTTGTTGTTATCTATGCTGTGCTCTTAATCATGTATTTCGAACTAACAAACGGTGTCCTTCGCTATTCGATGCTTGATACGAGTATTCGAACAAACGAAGTCTACGTTATGAATCCTCAGAAAATCGTCGGAAAATACCACCGTTCACTTCTCATTAACCCAATCATTGCGACTATCCTCGCTACAATCGTTCTTTCAGCAAATACAATTCTGCCGTTCTTTGTTGGCATCCTCTCACAAGATACAGCTCTGCGTATGGAAGAGTCTGTTGAGTTGATTTCAGTGTACGGTGTTGCACTCGGGACTTTCTTCGTGTTCTGTGTCGTTGGTGGCCTGTTCGCACTGAACCTGCCAACACATTTGCAAAGCTTCCGAGAAAAGCGGGCAGATGACTAAACTTCTACTGCGAGTTGTAGATAATTCGCTAATGCTTCGAGCATTGAGTGTATGTCGTTCTTTTTAGAAATTAACCGAATAGCATGATCGTTAACCGATAAGACCTCAACATCGAGAATCTGTTTTATCTTATCAGTAAGCATAGATTCCGAATCTTCTGGCAGTTTATTTCCAACCAGTGAAAACATTACTCCAAATTCAAAGGTAGAGGTTTTGTCAAAGTAGGTAGAAACAATACTCTTTGCTATCTTAAGGTCGTGTTGAGAAACAATCCAAGAGATACTACCGGGGTTTGATTCCAAGTCCCAGCAAGGAATGTTCTCTTCTGCAAAATCAACCAAAACACGACCTAAGTTTTCACTTTGGACTTCAAGAGAAGGCGACTGAACGCTTATTCGGACAACGTTTGGTAAACATCCAATCGCTTTGACCCTTCGAGTTTGATGTAGGTCTGGGCCGATAATTGTCGAGGCTGTTTCCTTTACCACTCCACGTAAGTCGCGAATTTCCAGCGGGATACCTATACTTCGCAGAGGTTCAACGGTTGCAGGATGCAAAACAGGTGTATCCAACCGAGACAATTCAACAGCTTCTCCATATCCAAGATAGGGTATCGGTTGTGATGAAATCCCCCAACGAGGATTCAAGGGTAAGACTCCGTCAACATCTTTCCACAAAATGACCTTGTCAGCATCAATGAGGCGGGCTATTGAGGTTGCAGTATGGTCGCTTCCTCCACGTCCAAGTAATGCCAACTCTCCATCTGAGCCCTCGCCAAACCAGCCGGTAATTACGGGGGTTCCAAATAGGGCGCTACGATCTAATTGCTTCATAGAAGTCTCAATGTCAACCATTGGTGCTCTGTTCACTCCTTTGAGTTTTAACCCAATATCTTCAGCACCTACCGGATGTGCTTGGATGCCTAATTTTTGTAAGTGGTGAGCGACAACCAATGCGGAAAGGCGTTCTCCGGCTGCTAACAACCGGTTTATTGCGCTCCATTCATGTGGATTTCGAGATAATTCATCCAGTGAACGTTCTATACCTTTCAATACCGCCTTGAATAACTTTGCATTTTCACCTTCGATTAACCCCGGTGCGAAGCGTAGATGCTGGCGTGAAAGGTCATTCACCAATCGACTCGCATATCGAGGCTCTTTACTTGCCCGCATCAAACGGTCAGTCGTGCCCCAAAGTGCTGAAACGACCAGAACCGATTTTCCCGGCCAATGTTGAATCACTTCAGCAATACGGTTCAAATCAGAAATATCTCGAAGGCAAGAGCCTCCAAACTTGTGAACGGTCATTGATTTAATCATCGAGAAAACCTCCACGTAAGGCAAGGTCACAAAGAACAAGTTTGGCCATTGATTCGACGACTGCTACTGCGCGAGGCCCTAAAACGGGGTCGTGTCGTCCTCCAACAACCAATGGTTCAACTGTATTTGTTTCAAGATTTAGCGTGTGTTGTTCTGAAGCAATACTTGAAGGAGGCTTGAAAGCAACGGAGACATGAATCGGTGAACCCGTAGCGAGACCTGCAATAACGCCGTCAGGCTTCTCGCCCGTCAAGAGGGGGTGTTCTGCCGTACCACCCCACGGATCATTGTGTTCTAAACCGGTCATTGCCACGACTCCAAAACCACGTCCAAACGTCACTCCACGTGCAGCTGGAATCGCAATCATCGCACGAGCAAGAGCCGGTTCAAGACCGTCAAACCATGGCTCACCCAGTCCGAGTGGGAGGCCAGTTATTTGCAAGTCAACGCGACTGCCAATTGAATTTCTTTGCATTCGATGTTGTTCAACAGTTTCGACCATAGCAAGAGCAGCAACAGGGTCTCGGCAGCGCATTTCCTTACTGGCTTCATTTTCCCATCTCGGAGGGCATTGGCTCATTTCTTTGGCTTCTACTTGCCCAATTGCACCTACGTGTGCTTCACATACGACATTAAGTCTGTTAAGCAGCGGTGAAAGCAGCGCTGCAGAGGCAACTAATGCAGCGGTTAATCTGGCGGAGGAACTCCCTCCACCACGTAAGTCAGCATCCCCGTTTGTACGCTTGTGCATGACCATATCTTGGTGACCTGGGCGTGGATGTGCCGGTAAGAAACTGTAGTCTCGTGATTTTGCATCTTTATTGGCGATTGAGATTTCTATTTCCTCGCCCGTCGTTTTTCCATCAGCAATACCGCTCCGAAATTCAACAACATCAGGTTCTCTGCGTTTACTCGCATACCGTCCACCGGGTCGGCGTGAAGCCATAGCCAGTTCGATGGCCTTCGAATCAATTTCAATACCTGCAGGAACGCCATTGAGCAGTGCACCGACACGAGGTCCGTGACTTGTCCCAAACAGGGTGAGTCGAATCCTTTCTCCGAGGTGCATATGCATTGGACTCATTCTGTCGAGCCCCCCTCCCTTCAAGAAGGTGCGTCTTCACTCTCTACTTCTTCATGGCTCAAAAAAGAGGTTTGAATCACTTTGGTCACTTCTTTGTTTGATTCAAACAAGTGAAGCAGCCGGTCACAAGTTGGTTTACTCACTTTTGGAGCAACAACTACAATGGCGTTTCCTGAACCACTCATCCCTGCTGCTCGGGCACCGTTGAGAATAGCATCATTGGTCATTTTTCGACCTTGTACATCGTTCATTACCGCTACAGTACCTCGGCCATTCCAAGTTAGGGCAACCAACTCATTCATCTCTTGTAATGCTTCAAGTGCATTTTGATAGGCACCTGTATGCGGCACAAAATCTTCCAGTGTCGGCCGCTTTTTCCGCTCTTCACGGCATACGATCATAACAATCCAATCCTCTGCGTTGGGGCCATTCCCTTCGAACAGAACACCTTCAGAGATACTTTCCGCCCGCGGGTCAATCAGTTTCCATCCAGTCGTCAAACACGCCCAAGCATCATCTATTGAACCGGTAATCGATACATTGGATTCGATTTGGGCTTGTGCAGCCATAGCAACATATTCTTCATCGCTCACTTCTGTTTGTGTGGCGTCGGCGAGAGCTCGAAGTGCAGCAATGCATAATGCAGCACTTGATTTGAGTCCTTGACGAGGAGGAATTTGACTCATAACAGCCCAATGTAATTCTTCTTTTTCCAATTCATTTGGAAATTTAAACCCTCCAGCAATCCAAGCATCAAGGATTGCAGGGAGTAATTCATCGGGGTCCTTGACATCTCGCTTACTGGGTTTGTCGAGAAGGCGGACAGCCAGCGGTAAATCTAGGCCAATACTTGCCCCATACCCTAGACCGGCGGCATGGAGTAAACTGCAGCCGCCATGAGCCTTTCCGGAACCCAGTATCGCCATGCAATCATCTCTCAGCAACAGCACTTGAGATTGGAGCACCAATGTGCCTCGATCCCATGTCGCTCCAGCCGATGACAAGATCACCAGGTTTCAATGCAGTGATTGACTTGGTTTTCATGTCGGAGCCGACGACGCGTACCGTCTCTGCTTGTTGTAAGAACATGTTCCCTTCTTTATTATTTTCATCAATCCATTTCACAAGAATCATTGGCCTCAATTCGACTTTCAAGCGACCTACAGTTGCGCTACGTTGCATACCTTCTGTATTTACAACATGAATTTCATCACCGGAATGTAGTTCAGATAGATATTTTGTCATTCCATTCGCCATGCGAATATAGGCGTGAGGAGGGCCTGCATTGACGCGAAATGGGCGAGTAGGGACAAACTCTGAATCAAGTGTTTCTCCATGAACAAAAAGAAAACTGGAAGCACTTGAACCGAGTAAAAGACCTTCACCGTGTTCAAGTAAACGCGTCATGTCAATGCAATAACGTTCAGCGGTCCCACCGGATTCTACCGATGTAATGGTCAGATTCCCCAAACCTACATGCTCAGATTGGGATTCAACATCGAATTCACTGTTCTCTTTTCTTTCCAATCGCTGAGACTTGACAATTAAAGCAGCCTCAATCATTTCAGTAGAAGAAGAGACAACCAATGCATCAACTCCTTTATGCAATGCAAAACCTGCACCTTGAGCCTGTTCAGGTGTAGAAAGAACGGCTGCTATTTTCGTTGGCGTTCCTTCACAAGCAGCAATTATATTTTCAATTGGAATCATCGACCAGTCGGAGAAATCAAGCACGAGCCACTCGACACTGCCAACCAAAGAGCGAGCATAGTCCTGTGTTTTTTCGGAGTTTATGGTTACCAAGGCGCCAACGACTTTTTCATTTGACATAAGTCGATTTCCATCGCAGTAAAAATCGTCTGAATTGTTTATACTTTGAGCAAAAAGGTGGCGGTCTATTCCTTCCTTGACACCCTTTGAATATTCTATAGAATTGCGGCAGTCAGTCCACACTTCCATGCCAACACCTCACAGTCCACAACTTACCATTGCGTTTTGAACGGTGGAATCTTCATGAACGAGCATGACTAAAGCTCTGGCAATTGCCTCAACGTTTGGATGAGCAAAAACCTGTCGTCCCATGCAAATTCCTGATGCGCCAGCATCAAGTGCTTGACGGACCATCGTCAATATTTCAAGCGAATTGCCGGTTGATGGACCTCCTGCCACAAGGACTGGAATTGGGGCTGCAGAAGATATTTTTCGAAAACTGTCTTGACTTCCAGTCCATGTCGTTTTCGCAGCATCACAGCCCAGTTCAAAAGCGAGACGAACAGCATGTGCATTGGCGTTTGTATCATCACCTTCCATGATGGAAAGGTGTTCACCACGTGCATAAACCATACCGAACATGGGTAAGTCGTGGTGCAATGCATCCCTGCTCATCTCCCCCATACGTTCAACCATCGATGCTTCATTTGGGCTGCCCATATTTACTTGACAAGAGACACCAATGCCTCCTCTTTTGAGAACTTCATCAGCATTTCCAACGATGACTTTGTTTGCAGCATCTGGACCTGCATGACGTGTTGATACTGAGAAATGGACGACCATGTCGGTTGTTGAGCCTTCGCACAGGTGGCTGTAATGACTTACAACTCCCTTTTGAGCTACGATTGCATCTACTCCTGCACGGACTAAGGCATTGATCACGTGCTCGGTATCAATCAGTCCTTCAACAGGAAAATCCGATGCACCGTGATCGATTGGAATCCAAACTCCACGCCCATTTGGGAGCAGGGAGTTCAAGCGCGCGGCCTTGTCCATGGTTTCGCCAAAACCCGCTGGTTCTCAAGGTTTCGCACACATTATTCGTCATCCATTTGTTCGCTGGACCACTTCATCATTGCTAATTCAGCGCGATTAAGGTGTTCTTGAAGGGTCGAACGAGGTATTTTCATCAATTCAGAGAGTTCTCGCAATTTGATTTGCTTCGGGTGGTCGTAATATCCAGAAGAGGCAGCAACTTTGACACATTCTATTTGGCGGGGAGTCAAAACCCCTTCAATTATAGTCTTATTATCGCCCATTTCAACGACCTTAACCACATCAGGTGGAAGTAGTTCGCGACAGATTTTCAAAAAGTTTGAGACGCCGGCAGGCACACCACGAACCGTAAGGGTAATTCCATCTCCACCGTAGGTATAGGGTGGCATGATGTGAATATCTGAAAAATGGATGGCTGCAATAGAAAGAGGATGTGAATTCCATACCACCAAATAACCACTTTGACCGCCTCCGAGTTCCGATTCAACGGTCAAAAATGGAACTTCATCCAAATCCTGTACTCCTTTCCCTTCACAGAAGTCGGGCAAAATCAATTGACGAATACCCTTTTCTCCAATATCAAGGTGGCCTACAACCTCTAGAGAATGCGCAATTTTAGCAATAGGGGCGTATTCTGAGTTGGCGACCGTCTCCGCCGTCCACTTCAGATGAATTTCGCGCATGTTAAACCGTCCACGCAGAGAGATATAAACTCAAAGGCGATAAAGTCTAGAAGGCTTAATGCTCAGTTATTCACACAAAAATTACTCTGCTTTGATAAAAATTCCAACCGATGTTACAAAAGACTAGCACCTCCTGCGAGTATCTATGGGAGTTGAGACCATCGTAACTTCGATAGCCTTAGTAGGGGGCTTTGTTGTTGGGCTGTGGTATATTTTCACGCGTAAGGATGTGTCAATATCTGCTCGTCAAGGCATGAATCCTGAAGGACTGCGATATGGCTCTGGCGCTCCAGGTTTTGGAAGTGCAAAGAAAGAAATCGATCCTAAACTTGCACTTGTTGAAAATCGTCGCCGTCGCCAAGAAGCAATTTCCAGCCGAATGGCAGTTGAGAATGCAGAACGGCTCGCACGCGAACAACTTCAACATTCTCGAGCCCAACAGGAAGCGGAACGACAACAGATGTTGGAAGATGCCCGAATTGCTGCTCAAGAAGAGGCCCGCTTAGCCGCTGAAGCTGCTCAAAAAGTACGCGACCAGCAAGATGAGGCTCGCCGACGTGAGGAAGAAGAAGCCCGCCTAGCAATGGAACGTGAGAATCAACGCCAAGCAGACTTCTTGGCTGCTGAAGAAACACGCCTTGCTGAGATTGCTGCTGCTCAACAACAACAAGTTGCTTCCTCCAGTTCGAATTCCAAAGCAATCAATGAATTGCAAGCTCGTTTGGCTCGAGAAGGGGCTAAATCTTCTGATGTTCAAGTATCTTTGATGTGGAACAATTACAATGATCTTGATTTACACATCGTTTGTCCTTCTGGTGAACGTATTCACGGTGGAAACAAAATCAGTGCATGCGGTGGAGAACTCGATGTCGATGCTAACGTGCGTGCTGAGACACGTAAACCCGTTGAGAATGTCTTTTGGCCCGAAGGAACTGCTCCAGGTGGCCAATACCACGTTTATGTTCACTATTACAAGAAGCACAAGAAGCGACGTTCAAAAGACCCTACGAAGTTCCAAATTATGGTCAATAACGGTGGCGAAATGACCGAATATACTGCTGAACTCAGTAAGGGTGACCCGATTATGCAGGTTTGCTCTTTCGATGTCTCTTCCAAAGCAGAACGCGAACAATTGAAGAGAGAGCTGGAAACTGAATTAGATGCACTGAAAAACAGATTTATCGATGCAGATGTTGATGGCAGCGCCCAACTCTCCGTTGAAGAACTGGCTGAGGCTACTGGAATGTCTCTTGAGGAAGCAGAAATTATTCACAAGAAGGCAGACAAAGATGGCGATGGAACAATCTCGCTTGATGAATACCTCGCCGCTTCAGAAGTCCCAAGCGCTCCTGACTTGGAATCATTGAGCACTGGTGAATCCGAAGATTGATTCAAGATTCGCACATCAACTATGCATCTGATGGCCACTTTTACTCAACTGTCTCAAGACAAGATGTCTTCAAGCCGATTGTTTTGACATGCCTTACGTATTGAACGAGCGATACGACGGCCGGTTGACATTCGTTCCTCGTTGATATCGGAATATGGTGAGCCTCCTACAAAAGGATTCGAACCTGCGACAATTCGTGCACTTATCTCAAACACTTTGAATTCCAGAGCGTCTGTAACAATCGTTTCCAAGCAGAATGGGCCAATCATTCCCCGAGCACCTTCTTCCAATTCAAACGATTCTGCTACAGTTCCTTCAGCCATCTCAAACGCTCGAGGGAGTAAGGATTCACGGATCACGACTGGCTGGTTACCGGTGACCACAAAAGACGGTTCAAGAGACATTTCGCGCAAATCTCTCAGCGAACCCAATTTGTAGAATTCATCGACGTTTGACTCGTCTCTTCGGTCCATTGAAAGCAGTTCGAGCCGTCCGAGATTCTTGCCGGCATTCGCTCCTTTTCCTTGAACTTGAAAACCATCGGTAGCAGTTGGGTCAAAGAAAAAGTGGAGATAATATCGGCATCCAAGCACGTATTCTTGAATCGTAAATTCCTCTTCGATGTCGACATTTCTGCGGAAATCACGATAATTTCGTGCAATGAAGTAACCTCTTCCTCCCTTGGCTCCAGCATACTTTACAATAACTGGCCCATCAATATCGTGAGGGTCTTCAAGTACCTTTGGCATTGTGCAGCCGCCAGCTTCGAGCCACTTGCGTTGTCGTTCTCTACTGCTTTCCCAATGGAGTATCCCTCTGTTGCCAAAAGTTGGCACTTGCAATTCTCTAAAGTTTGCAGAGCCGAGGTATTCGACCAATGAACCGTGAGGTATAATGACGACATTTCGCTCACGGAACCATTCAGCATGGTCCATCATTTCGAGATAATTATCGAGCATCAACCATTCATCAGGTTCAGCACCAGGGAATGCTTGGTAGAAGCGTCGGCGATTTTCTCCAACCGCAATTCCAAGTGTTCTGAAACCTTCACTGCGAGCACCGTGTAAGATTTGAAGAGAGGAATGAGAGGCGACTACACCAATTGTGATGTTGTCTCGGTCGTAGTCGGCCAGCCAACTTGCCAGTGTATCAGAATCTACGCCCATGTCGAGGGGTTCAGTATGTGCGATATGAGTGTTCTCATTAGAATCAGTGAGAGTGAAGATGTTTGAGCATTTTTTCATTGGTCCAATTCGACATCCAACCCCCCATTCTGCCGCAAGAACGACAAACCCTCTGATTAACTTACCCTTTATGGCCTTCATACAACTCTCAATCCGACTTCTTCTCTCGGGTGGACTTATTGTTGCAGCCAGTGAAATCGCAAAGAAGAACGATGTTTACGGCGCATTGATTGCTTCATTACCTCTTATCTCTATTTTTGCAATGGTTTGGTTATACAACGACACGGGTGATTCTGAACAGATTGCATCTTTTAGCAAAAACATTTTTTGGCTTGTCATCCCTTCTCTTGTCCTGTTTCTAACGCTCCCAATGTTTCTTCAAAGGGGCATTGAATTTTGGCCAGCCTTACTCGCTTCAATCGTTCTAACGATTCTTACCTATGTTGCAGGATTAAGGCTCGCTACTGGCTCGATCTCTTAACCTTCAAAGTTGACAGAAATACTTCTCCTCTCGAGTGAAGAGTTCAAGGGCTTGGCACAGATGCAAAACCATGACCGACCTTGCACCAGCACATCGGATGACTTATGCAGGATACTTGCAGTTGGATGAGTTATTGGCTCTTCAGGATGGCCCCGAAGGTTACAATCCAGCTCCATCAAACGACGAGCAGCATTTCATTATCGTTCATCAAGCGTTTGAACTATGGTTCAAATTGATTTTACGGGAATTAAAAGAAGCACATGCGCTCTTGAACCAAGAACATGTCCCAGAAGAGCAATTACCTCAGATGGTTCATCATTTAGATCGAGTTACTGAAATCTTCCGATTACTTTCAAACCAATGGAAAGTGATGGAAACCCTCACCCCTCAAGGGTTCTTGGCATTCCGAGATAAACTTGGGACGTCTTCTGGCTTTGAATCATGGCAGATGAGAGAATTAGAGGTTTTACTTGGGCTTGAAAATTCACAACGAATGGGTGGTATGGACCCTTTGCTTCACATGAAAAAGTTAGCAAAAGAGGGTAAAATCACCGATGCAGTTCTTACCGATTTTGAGACCACTTCGAATCAACCTTCTTTGAGAGAAGCGCTCTCTGCATGGCTTGCACGCACCCCAATCAATGGTTCTCTTGCAGGTTCAAGTGGCGATGATGAAATCATTGGAGCATTCGTGGATGGGCATGTTGCGGCTATGAGGTCGCATGGTGAAGAAGTCATAGCCCATATTGTTGCTATTGGGCATGGTGAAGAAGCACCTGTTCGCGCTCGAATAGAGGCTGCAAACCAGCAAGCAGCAGACTTCCTTCGTCCAGATGGTCATGTTTCTCGTTCAAGGGCAGGTTTGCTTTTCATTGAATCGTATCGGGAACTCCCACTTCTCTCTTGGCCGCGAAAATTAATCGATTCCTTTGTTGGTTTAGAGCAATCGATGTTACTTTTCCGTTCTGCTCATGCACGTATGGTTGAACGAATGATTGGCCGAAGAATGGGAACTGGAGGTTCAAGTGGTGTAGATTATCTCGATGCTACAACCAAATACCGAGTTTTTGTTGATTTATGGGCTGTTCGAACAATGCTCGTGAAACGTGACGTCTTGCCAGATGTAGAGCAAGCCGGATTCTACGGCTTTTCCGCAAATGAGTGAAATCACTCGAGATGTGGGTCGATATCGATTGGGATGAGTTCGTGCTCATACTCATACAATGCGATTTTAAGAGGGTCTAGTACGAAACGAACCGATGCTTCTTCAATACCGTAGAGAGAAATCAATTCTTCTCTGAACGCTTCACGAAGGACTTCTTCGTTGGCATAAAGGGGGGCTCCCATTCCAATTTGAAGTGCGCGTGCACCAATAATTCGAGCTCGTTCAAATCGTGTGTGGAGTCG
>MDSV01057547.1_pt1 | contig 13385 bp, 13 predicted proteins | sample 810851 | NCBI WGS metagenome assembly MDSV01 (sample SAMN05326640, study PRJNA326480) | marine metagenome | isolation source: seawater | place: Atlantic Ocean: North East | collected 2012 | reverse complement strand
GGTGGAATTGGTAGACACAAGGGACTTAAAATCCCTCGATAGAAATATCGTGCCGGTTCAAGTCCGGCCTCGGGTACCATATATAATAATTTTATAATTAATTTATTATGCAAGAAATATACAAAAAAGATCATTCTAGTATTGCCGACGATGAAATAAATTTTCAAGAAATATATAGTATTATCATAGAAGGAAGAAAGACTATATTTTCCATAGCAGCCTTAGTATTAATTGTTGCAATTCTTTTTAGTTTTTTACTGCCTAATGTATATCAATCAAATGCTCTTTTATCTCCATCTAATGCAGGAAACGGCATCTCTTCAGCACTAAAAGGTTACAGCGGTCTTGCTGGGCTTGCAGGCATAGGTTTACCTAATGAAGATGATGATAATAATTCTATAAAAGCTATAGAAAAGCTTAATTCCCTTAGTTTTTTTGAAAATAATATATTGCCAGAAATTTTTCTTCCAGATTTAATGGCACTAAAATCATGGGACTATAAAATAAATAAACTAGTATACGATGACAGTCTTTATGATATCACTTCAAACACTTGGATTAGAGATTATTCCTATCCAAGCAAACAAATACCAAGTGCTCAGGAAAGTTTTGAAGTATTTCAAGATGACCATCTATCTATCAGCGAAGATACTAAAACAGGTTTTGTTACAGTATCGGTAAAACACCAATCACCGTTTTTAGCAAAAGAATGGACCGAGCTACTTATTAAAGAAATTAATGAATTTTATAGACAAAAAGATAAATTAGAGTCTCAAAAATCTGTTACATATCTTAATAATCAAATAGTTATGACAAATCTTTCAGAGATTAAGGTAGTTATAGCAGAACTATTACAGCAAGAAACTCAAAAACTAACTTTAGTCGAAGCTAATGAAGATTACGTTTTTGAATATATTGACCCTCCGGCAATAATGGAAGAAGAATCAGAGCCGAATAGAGTATTGATAGTTATTTTTGGCATGTTACTGGGATGCATATTTGGCTTTTTAGCAGTTCTTATAAAACATTATTTATATAAGATACAGAACCCATAAATATAATGAATATACTTATACCAGGTGGTGCAGGCTATATAGGTTCACACATGGTAAAATATGCTCAAGAGCATGGACATCAAGTAGTTGTTTTAGATGACTTTTCGACTGGCAATGAATGGGCTGTTAGTGGCTGCGAAATCCTTAATGTAAATCTCCTCGATCAGGATAAATTATCTAAATTATTAAAAGATCGTCACTTTGATGGTGTGATTCACTTTGCTGCAAAATCACTAGTAGGTGAGTCTGTTAAAAATCCTGATATATACTATCGTAATAATGTTTTTGGTACCCTAAATTTAGTTAGCCAGATGCTTAAAAATGATATAAATAATCTTGTTTTTTCATCAACAGCTGCAATTTTTGGTAATCCAAATACAGACAAAATCAAAGAAGAACATCCTAAAAATCCTATTAACCCATATGGTAGAAGTAAGTTAATGGTCGAAAATATACTTCAAGACATTTGTTTAGTTAATAATTTGAATGTTACTTGTCTTCGTTATTTTAATGCTGCAGGAGCACACAAATCAGGTGAAATAGGTGAATCACATGATCCAGAAACTCATCTAATACCTAATATATTAAATTCAGCAATTTCAAATGATAATAATCTAAAAGTGTTTGGCAATAATTATGAGACCCCTGATGGAACTTGTATCCGCGACTATATTCATGTAACAGACCTTGCACAGGCACATTTATTAGCTATTGGTTTCATGGAGAAGAAAAAAGGTTTTTCAGCTTTTAATCTCGGTAATGGTAATGGTTTTTCTGTTCTTGAGATAATTAATGAATGCAAAGATGTTGCTGATAAAGAAATTTTGTTTAAAGTTGAAGGGCCTCGCGAAGGAGATCCTGGTGTGCTTGTAGCAGATAATAAATTAGCTTTGAATTTGCTTAAATGGAAACCTGAATACAGCGATATCAATAAAATTGTTGAAAGTGCATGGATTTGGCATAATAAAAATGTATGCACTTAATAAGTAATCTTATAAAGATTATATAAGTCTAAATTTATAATGATTAACTTAAATAAAATTATACGAAGCAACTGCGAGCTAGGGGAAGGTCTTTACGTAAATAAAGATATTGCTTCATGGGTTGATATCAACAATAGCCACTTAATAGTTTATAAAGAAGATGTCATAAGTTTCTATGACACTTTGCATCAGCCCTCTATTGTTTTTAATGTACAAGAAAATGAAGTAAGTTTGGGTTCTGACATTGGATTGACTAAATTTAATACAATCACAAAACATGAGACTGTAATAGCAAATGTTGAAGCACTTCACAATACCAAAGATTATCGCAGTAATGATGGCGGGTTTTGTAAATCTCATCAACTTTTGAGCTTTATGCATAAAAGTGACCCAGAAAATAATTTAGGTTTTGTCTATAAAGTATCAGGCAAATCATTCACTCTCATAGATAACAGTCTACATATCCCCAATTCTTTTATAGAAATTGGAGCATCTAAAATACTTATAAGTGATTCACTGATGGGCAATATTTGGTTATATGAACTTGATAAGATAGGAAATCTAGCCAAAAAGACTTTATGGGCAAAATTACAGGCTGGAATAGCTCCTGATGGAGGTTGTTTTGTGGATGGTCTTGTATTTATAGCTTTATGGGATGATTCAGCTATAGCTGTATTTAATGAAAATGGGATACTTCTTAAAAAACTAACATTACCTTTTTTAAGACCTACAAATTGCAAATTTAATGCAATTTCTTCTCAGTTATGGGTAACTAGTGCATTTGAGGGGTTAAGCAAAGAGCAAAAAAAACTTTTTCCTGAGTCCGGCAATACTTTAGTATATGATTTAGAGCCACAAACTTTATGTTAGTTTCCATTGTTATAAGAACTTTAAATGAGGCTAAATATTTAGAGGAGCTTTTACAATCTATTGAAATGCAAAACAAAGATGATTTTGAGGTAGAAGTTGTAGTAATTGATTCTGGATCAACTGATAGAACTCTAAATATAGTGAATGATTATGGTTGTAGATTAACATCTATAACAAAAAAACAATTCACTTTTGGCCGCTCCTTGAACATAGGTTCTGATTTTGCAGACGGAGAGATTCTTGTATATATATCAGGGCATTGCATACCTAAAGATATTAATTGGCTTAAGAATTTAATTAAACCCCTTCGTGAAGGAGTAGCTGGGTTTACTTATGGTCGGCAGGAAGGTCGTGATACAACAAAATACTCAGAACGCAAAATATTTAACAAGTATTTTCCTGATTACTCTAAAATTCCTCAAAGTGATTTCTTTTGCAATAACGCTAATTCAGCTATTCAGCGAAAAGTTTGGGAGGAATTTAAATTCGATGAAGAGCTTACAGGTTTGGAAGATATGGAGCTTGCAAAGCGTTATAATCAAAAAGGCGGCAAGATTGCATATATTGCAAATGCTAATGTATATCATATCCATAATGAAAAGTGGCAACAGACAAGACGTCGCTATGAGCGTGAGGCAATAGCTTTACAAAAAATTATGCCCGAAGTTCAGGTTAGCTTTCTTGATATGATACGTTATATAACTGTTTCAGTGATTTCAGATATCCATGGAGCTATCCATGATCAATGCTTAATGAAAGAGTTTTTTGGAATAATTAAGTTTAGATTTGCACAGTACCTAGGCACATATAGAGGAAATCATGACAATCGCACTTTATCTAAAAAAAGAAAAGAAAACTATTTTTATCCAAACAAAACATTACAGGATTAAGTTATGAAAGTTGTCGCATTACTTCCAATGAAAGCTAATAGTGAGAGAGTTAAAGGAAAGAATTTCAAAGATTTTTGCGGCAAACCATTATTTCGTTGGGTGCTTGATACATTACTAAGTATTGATGAAATTGATAATATAATAATCAATACAGATGCTCGCAATATACTTGCAGATAATGGTCTTATAGATACTAATAGAATTAAGATTAGAGAGAGAAGAGAAGAAATATGTGGCGACATGGTATCTATGAATCTAGTCATTGAAGATGATGTTTTAAATATTGATTCTGATATTTATTTAATGACGCATACAACTAATCCGTTGTTGAGCAAGGCATCTGTTATAAAAGCAATTACTCAATTTAAAACTGAATTAAAATCAGGTTTAGCAGACTCTTTATTTACAGTTAACAAAGTTCAAGAAAGGTTTTATGACAGCAACACTCAACCAATAAATCATGATCCTAATAACCTTCTTCGATCACAAGATTTAGAGCCTTGGTATCAAGAGAACTCTAACATGTATCTATTTACAAAAAAAAGTTTTTTAAAAACTCGTGCACGAATAGGCATCAAACCAATAATGCTTGAGACTGAGCACTATGAGTCAACAGATATTGATACACCAGCTGATTGGGATAGAGGAGAAGCAATGGTTGATTACTATAGAAAAAAAGGTATTTTGAGATGAGCCTAAGAGTATTAGTGACTTGCCCGCCTATGCTAAGACAGATAGATGAATTTCGTGCATCTTTTAAAGATTTAGGTATTGAAATTACTACTCCTGATGTTGTGCAGACGCTATCAGTTCAAGAATTATTAAAAATTGTACCCGAGCATGACGGCTGGATTATTGGTGACGATCCTGCAACTTCTGAGGTTTTTGAAGCTGGCAAATATGGAAAACTTAAAGCAGCAGTGAAGTGGGGTATCGGTATTGATAATGTTGACATTTCAGCGTGCGAAAGGCTTGGAATTCCAATTACAAATACGCCAGCAATGTTTGGAGCTGAGGTTGCAGATTTAGCTATTTGTTATGTATTAGGTTTAGCGCGCGATGCATTTTTTATTGATCGTCAAATTCGTAAGGGCGGTTGGCCAAAGCCCTCAGGTATTTCACTGACTGGAAAGACCATTGGTATTATAGGGCTTGGAGATATAGGTAAAAATATAGCTAAGCGAGCACAGGCTCATGGTCTAAATATTATTGGTTGGGACCCATATGCTAATTCGATACCTGATTATATAAAGCATAGAGAACATTTCCCTTTAGATATTAATTTATGTGATTTCATCGTATTTGCTTGTGCACTTACAGAGAATAATTATCATCTATTTAATGATTCTATTCTAGATAAAGTAAAAGTTGGCGTAAGAATAGTTAATGTATCTAGGGGCCCGCTTATCAAAGAGTCTGCACTTCTTAAAGGTTTGAATAGTGGGGTAATTGCCTCTGCAGCTCTTGATGTTTTTGAAGTTGAACCATTAACTCAAAGTAATAAAATTTTGAATCACACTAAGTGCATACTAGGTTCTCATAATGGCTCTAATACGATTGATGCAGTTGCCAGAGCTAGCCAAGAAGCTATAAGATTGCTTAATAAAATGATGATAGAAGTGGGCAGGAAATGAACAAGGTTGCTATAATAACAGGTTCAAGCGGCGGTATTGGACAAGCTTTAGTAAAAACTTATCTTGATGATGGATATTTTGTTATAGGTCTTGATAGAAACCCATCAGATTCAATAACTTCAGAATTCTATATTGCAATCGAAGTAAATCTTTTATCCTTTTCAAATGATAAAACATACCAAGTTGATTTTTTAAAGAAAATAAAAGAATGTTTACCGAGAAAAATAAAAAAATTTATTATAGTCAATAATGCAGCAAAGCAAGTTTTAAAGCCAGTAGCTGAAATAGAATGGATAGATTGGGAGCACTCATTAGCAGTCAATACGATCGCCCCCTTTTTTCTTGTTCAAGGATTTATTAAGGAGCTCTCTGCATATCAGGGCCATGTTATTAATATTTCGAGCATTCATTCAAAATTAACAAAAACTAAGTTTACTTGTTATGCCGCTTCTAAAGCTGCTTTGGAGTCTTTAACAAGATCATTAGCACTAGAGCTTTCTCCTATTGGCATTTCAATAAATGCTATTGCACCGGCCGCTATATCAACGGAAATGCTCAAAGCTAGTTTTGATGATAAGCCTGAAAAATTCAATGAGCTAGAAAGTTATCATCCATCAAAAAGAATAGGAACACCTACTCAAACTGCTTCACTTGTTAAAGCTATTACAGATCAAGAAGGAGGTTTTTTATCTGGTTCTGTTATTGATTTTAGTGGCGCAATTGCGAGTAGGCTTTACGATCCAAATTAACATGAGTTTAAAAAATATACGTTATGCATTGTAATTTCAATTTATAATATTAAAAATTTATTTAGGATTAAAAAATTAAAAAATTAAAAATGAAAAAAATAGCATTAATTACTGGTATAACAGGGCAAGATGGCTCTTACTTAGCAGAATTTTTATTAGAAAAAAAATATGAGGTTCATGGTATAAAGCGTCGCGCCTCTTCGTTTAATACTCAAAGGATTGATCATATCTTTGAAAATATGGATATTCAAAATCCAAATTTTATTCTTCACTATGGCGATCTCACCGACTCATCTAATTTAACTAGGATTCTATCTGAAGTGCAGCCAGATGAAGTATATAATTTGGGCGCTCAATCTCATGTGGCTGTAAGTTTTGAAGCGCCTGAATATACAGCTGATGTTGATGCTTTAGGTACCCTGCGAATATTGGAAGCTATTCGTTTCTTAGGTTTAGAAAAGAAAACAAGATTTTATCAAGCCTCTACGTCTGAACTATATGGTTTAGTGCAAGAAACTCCACAAAGGGAAACAACTCCCTTTTATCCTCGTTCTCCTTATGCAGTTGCAAAGCTTTTTGCATACTGGACAACTGTAAACTACAGAGAAGCCTACGGAATATTTGCTTGTAATGGCATTCTTTTTAATCATGAGTCACCTAGACGAGGTGAAACGTTTGTTACTAGAAAGATAACCAGAGGGTTAGCTAATATTTCACAAGGATTAGAGAAATGCTTGTACCTTGGAAATTTGGATGCATTAAGAGACTGGGGTCATGCAAAAGATTTTGTCCGCATGCAATGGATGATGTTACAAGTTGATAAGCCTGATGATTTTGTTATTGCAACGGGAGTTCAATATTCAGTGAGACAATTTCTAAATTGGTCGGCATTAGAACTTGGTATTACTCTGCGCTTTGAGGGTGAAGGTGACTCTGAATATGCTGTGGTAGAAGAAATTGCAGATCCTGATGCAACTGAGATTAATATTGGGGATGTTATTTGTAAAGTGGATAAGCGTTATTATAGACCTGCAGAGGTTGAAACGCTTTTAGGAGATCCATCAAAGGCAAAAGAAATTCTCGGATGGGAATGTTCAACAACTGTGCAAGAAATGTGCTCTGAAATGATTGCTGAAGATCTAAAGCTTGCTCGTGCTGAGCGTTTACTTAAAGATAATCAATATCTTTAATATTAAATATTTTGTTTTGAGGCACTTTTTATGAAGATACTTCTTACTGGTGGCAGCGGAATGGTAGGAAGAAATTTCTTAGAGAATACTGAAGCTAATAATTATCAAATCTTTTCACCTAATAGCTCCGAACTAGATTTACTTGATTACTCTAAAGTCTTCGATAAAATTAAAAAAATCATGCCAGATTTGATTATCCATGCAGCAGGACGTGTTGGAGGAATACAAGCAAATTTAGATAATCCATATGATTTTTTAGTTGATAATACTAAAATGGGCTTCAATATTATTGAAGCAGCAGATAGCATAGGGATACCCCATTTACTCAATTTGGGAAGTTCTTGTATGTATCCTCGAGATGCTAAAAACCCAATTACTGAAGATTCTATTTTAAAAGGAGAGCTTGAGCCTACCAATGAAGGATACGCTCTTGCAAAAATTTCTGTTGCTAAGCTATGTGAGTATAAAAGCCTTTTAAATAAAGACCGAAGCTATAAAACGATTATCCCATGCAATCTCTATGGCAGATTTGATAAATTTGATTTAGCATTTTCACATATGATACCAGCTGTAATTCGAAAGCTGCATGAAGCAAAAATATCAAATGTGAAAACTGTCTCTATATGGGGAGATGGTAATGCTAGAAGAGAATTCATGTATGCATCTGACTTTGCCAACTTTTTATATTTTTCTCTTGATCACTTTGCAGATTTACCTCAGTATCTAAATATTGGAATTGGACAAGATTACTCAATATCGGAATATTATCAGGTAATCGCTGAAGTAGTTGCTTATAATGGAAAATTTAAATATGATCTTTCAAAACCAACAGGTATGAAAAAAAAGTTAGTTGATAATAGTCTTATAAAGCATCTTGGCTGGGAGCCAAAGACATCACTGACCTCTGGTATTGATGAAACCTATAAATTTTACAAAAGTAATTTAAAAAATGAACTATAAATTAGCTTCAAGCACTTGGGATGCTGAAGAGATAAATGCTATTAATAAAGTCATTAAATCTGATAAATACTCCATGGGGGAACAGGTCAAACTTTATGAAGAAGCCTTTTCTCATTATACAAATTCACGTTTTACTATAATGGTTAATTCAGGATCAACAGCAAACTTATTAATGATTGCATCCATGTTCTATACAAAAAATGAATATTATAAGCTTTCAAGAGGGGATGAAGTAATAGTGCCAGCAGTATCATGGTCAACAACATATTTTCCTCTTCAACAATATGGTTTGAAGTTAAAATTTGTAGATATTGATAGGGATACTCTTAATATTGACCTCGATAAGCTAGAGGCTGCTATTTCAGATAAAACTAAGGCCATACTGGCCGTAAACCTTTTAGGTAATCCAAATGATTTTGATTCCATAAATGCCATTATTTATGATAGAGATATAACTTTACTAGAAGATAATTGTGAATCTTTAGGGGCAATTTATAATGGCAAGCAAGCTGGCACTTTTGGATTAATGGGAACTTATAGTTCTTTTTTTAGTCATCACATTGCCACAATGGAAGGTGGTTGCATTGTTACTGATGATGAGGAGCTATATCATATTCTTCTTTCTTTAAGAGCTCATGGCTGGACTAGAAATTTACCAAAAAATAACTTAGTCACTGGGAAAAAAAGTAATGATTTATTTGAAGAATCATTTAAATTTGTATTACCTGGCTACAATGTTAGGCCTCTGGAGATGAGTGGCGCTATAGGAATTGAGCAACTCAAAAAATTAAATGGTTTTATTGATGAAAGACGATCGAATTTTGAGTATTTTGCTAGTTTGTTTTCAAATCATCCCTTTATCCAAATCCAAAAAGAAATAGGTTTGAGTAGTTGGTTTGGATTTTCTATGGTGCTCAAAGAGAATAGCCCAATTTGTAGGAGTGAATTAATAAATTTATTGAAAGAGAAAAATATTGAATGCAGGCCAATTGTTACTGGCAATTTTTTAAAAAACAAAGAGGTTTTAGAACATTTTGATTTTGAAGTTGCTGGGAGTGTTGTTAACGCTGAATATATAGATGTAAATGGATTATTTGTAGGCAATCATCAAGTTAGTATCCGTAAAGAGATAAAGTATCTTGCTGATGTGATTGAATCTCATATACAAAATAAATAGTTTCTAAAAATCAGAATTTTTTATCAATTTCATAGAATTTTTAAAATTGAAAATGTTCTAAGTTATTCCTTTGCAAGGAGATGCATTGTAGCAGTAGAATTGCAGTACATAAAATTATAAAATATACCTACATATGCTAAAAATATTCATTAAAAAAATTTTAGGCCCAAAGTATTGGCACAAATTAAAATCTGCTATTGGAATTGAGTTACTAGAAGAAGTAGAAATTATTTATGAAGTATTAAAAGATTATGAATCCTCAAAAATAATGATAGATGTAGGTGCTCATTTTGGAAATTCACTTGAACCATTTGCAGAAGATGGATGGAAAGTATTTGGGTTCGAGCCTGATCCAAAAAATCGCAAAATGCTTTTAGATTTATGCACTAAGTATCCTAATGTTACGGTTGATACTCGAGCTGTATCTGATAAAAATGAGGAGAATTTATCATTTTTTTCAAGTGAGGTTTCGACAGGTATTAGCTCACTTACAGCTTTTCATGAAAGTCATCAAGAGTCAGCATCAGTAGATACCGTTACTTTAGATGTTTTTGCAAGAGATAATAATATTCAAGAGGTAGCTTTTCTTAAGATTGATACAGAGGGGCATGATCTTTTTGTATTAAAAGGTATTAATTGGGAAAATATAAATCCTGATGTTGTTTTATGTGAATTTGAAAATAGAAAAACTGACCCCCTTGGTTATGATTTCCATGATTTATGTAACTATTTACTAGATAAAGGCTACTCTATACTTGTTTCTGAATGGTATCCAATGGTCGAATACGGAAGAAAGCATAAATGGCGTCAATTTAACTCATACCCTTGCAAATTAGAGGATCCAAAAGCTTGGGGTAATATTATTGCTGTAAAAGATAATGTATTAAAATTAGACCTAGAGTTAGTTGCAAAAAAATATGCTACTAAATATAGTGCATAAGCTTATTTTAATAAGTAAATCACTTTTTTATTAGAATAAGATAACTAATTAGATTAACCTCGTTATTCATATAGGAAAGATTTTTTAATATGTTTCGTAATTCAATTTTATATTTTTTTTCAACTGGACTGAATAAAGGTTTACCATTCTTATTATTACCTCTGCTTACTAGGTACATAGGTGTTGAAGAATTTGGTTACTTAGGTGTCGCCATAGTTTTTGCCAGCATATTATCATTAATTTTTGGCTTTAACCCAACATTATTCATAATCGCAAATTTTTATAAAATTGAAAAAAATATCTTTGGAAAATACGTATTCAATATCCTTATTTTAACAATAATATGCAGTGTTTTTTTTGGCTCAATTTTATTATTATTCTCTGATTCGCTTTTGCAATATGGAATAACTAAAGGACTAGTTTTTGTAATTATTTTTATGGCAATTACAAGAGTGCTTATAAGTATAGGGCTGGTAATCCTTCAAATGGAAAAAAGGGCATGGGATTATCTTAAAGTTAGTTTAGCTTTTGGAGTGCCTTTATTTGCATTAATTTTTATATCTATTGTCAATTATAACTTGGGCTGGATGAGTGTTTTTATATCTGAATTAATTGTCGGAATAATTATAACTGGGATTATTATTAATTTTCTATATAAAAATAATTATCTTATCTTTGGTATAAATAAAGAATATTTTAAAGAAATATTAACATTTTCAATACCATTAGTGCCTCATGTCATGGCTTTTTGGGCTATTAATTTTATTGATAGATTATTTCTGGCTGAAATGACGGACATGAAAACTGTTGGCTTATATTCAACTGCATATATGATTGGGCTTGCAATGTCTTTGATTCATGAGTCTATTCATCGTGCTTGGCAACCATATTTTTTTGAATATCTTGCCGAGGAGTCTATTACTAAGAATCAACAGATGGTGAAATTAACATGGCTTTATTATGCAGGCTCAATCATCTTCTTTTTTATTTATGTCGCTTTGATAAAATTACTTTTACCAATTCTGGTTGGTGATGACTATACTCAATCTATGGACTATATTCCATTGATTGTTTTAGGTTATACAGTATTTGGAATGTATAGAGTTATTGCTGGCTATTTATATCATCTTAAAAAGACAACTTTGCTTGCTTCAATTTCATCGAGTGCTGCGATACTAAATATTATTTTGAACTATTATTTAATTCCTATTAATGGCGGCATTGGCGCAGCGCAAGCAACATTGATTTCTTTTGCTTTTCTATTTCTTGTTGTTAAATTTGTAGTAATAAAAAGTTACGATATGCAATGGTTTAAAATATCGAATTAATTTTTTATTTGAGAAATTAAGCTAAGAAAAATATCAGTCTTTTACCTAAAATGGATTAAATGTTAAATTACTGTAAATAATTTATTTTAGTTAAAACTATTTCACTAAATGCATTCGGATAAATATAAATGTTCAAGTTAGTAATTTTAGCTATTTTGTTATTACCATTTAACGGGCTGCCTATTTATTTTTTTGGAAGTATCTCTCAGGAAGGAGCTTTTTATCCATTATTTTTTTTGGTATTAGCTGTTAGCTCCAGGCAGCTTATAAATGGATCTATTCTTATTATAGATAAAAGTTCATTTAGAATAGCAATGTTAATTTGTCTTTTTTCTTTAGTATCCTTTATTTTAAATTCAGATCAAATTAGTTCTGCCTATCATATGGAAAGATATGGACTCAACCGTTTTATAGAACAATTTTTTCAATTAATCTTAGGCTTTTTAATTGCTTATTCGATTGCATACACTGTTGATACTGAAATTAAATTACATTTTTTAATAAAAGTAATTGTTGGAATGATGGCGGCATATGCTTTATTTGGCTTGTTTCAATATTTTGCATATAGCTTCGGAGGTGCTTTAAATGATTTGCATAGCATTGTAGGAAATTTTATTTTTCACAGTGGTGCAACTGATAAAATGATTTTACAAGGAGGGCGCGTCCATTCAGTTTCTCAGGAACCAGCTTTAATGGGTATGCTTATCGCAGTAATGGGCCCGTATGTTATTTATTATTCCATTGCTACCAAAAGATATTGGCATATTATCTTAATGACGATAATACTTATATTGTCTTATTCAAGAACCGGTTATGTTGTCTATTTCGCACTTTGCACAATTTTAATCTTTTTATATATTTATAAATTCCTGAACTTTAAAAGGGTTATCTTTTTTACCCCTTTAGCATTTTTATTTTTATTGGCTCTTTTTTTAAGTCCATTTTTAGATGTTTACATTTCACTGTTAGATTTTGAAGAAAATACATCTAACGCAGCTAGATATGCAGGGGCATTTTCTGCAATTTTACTATGGCAGGATAGTAATATTCTTTTAGGAGTGGGCTTAGGGCAATTAGGTTTCCATACCCTTGATTATATACCGATATGGGGAAACATAAGCGGTGAAATACAAGATGTAGTCAATGGAGAAAGATGGCCTTTTGTTCACAATTTACTTGTAAAAATTCTAGTTGAGACTGGAATTATAGGAGCTGCCTTATGGATAATATTTTATATAAATATTATTTTAAAACTAAATAGAATCAACTGGTACAACTCGTCACTTCAAAATATTGATTCTAAGATTGGTTATGCTGTTTTTGTATCAGTTGTTGGAAGCTTTTTAATAATGTTTAATCGTGAACTACTTTCAAATATGAATATATGGGTGAGTTTAGGTATTGCCTTATCCTATATACGAATCCATACTTTGCAAAATTTTTTAGAGAGTAAGACCTAGATAAAGTTTTTGTGATGCGTTAGGTTATAATTTATTTTTAAATTTTAGAGTTTAATTTTCTTGATTTAAGTTATGTCAGTAATGTATAACATTATTTAATAGTTTTCGTTAAGTCCATAAGGAAGAATAATGTATTTTATAAAAAGAAT
>MDSV01060277.1_pt1 | contig 13386 bp, 11 predicted proteins | sample 810851 | NCBI WGS metagenome assembly MDSV01 (sample SAMN05326640, study PRJNA326480) | marine metagenome | isolation source: seawater | place: Atlantic Ocean: North East | collected 2012 | reverse complement strand
TTGAAAAGGTTGATGTATATATCTGGTCTGGCCTTGGGTACACTATTTATCACATGCGGAAATCCACCCATACCCAAACCAGAAGGATACTATAGAATTTCTCTACCAAAAGAATCTTTTAAATCGGTAAAAATCACCTGTGGTTTGGGTTTAGACAAACCAGAAAATGCAACTGTTGAGATAGTCAATTCAGAAAAGAGCGGAGATGCTTGTTGGTTCAATTTGAATTTTAAAGATCTCAATGCTAGACTCCATTGCACACAAGTTGAACTTCACGACAACCTTATAGACTTAATGGAGGATGCACAAGAAATGGTGTTTTCCCACGACATGAAGGCAAATGGCATTAGTAGAATTAGAGTGTCAGAGCCAGAAAAAAACCTCAATGGAGTTTTGTACCACATCGAAGGACCTGTTGCAACACCAGTTCAATTCTTTGTAACAGATAGCTCAAATTACTTTTTAAGGGGATCGCTTTACTTTAATCATAAGCCAAATCCAGATAGCACTGCTCCTGTTGTTAGAAGAATGCTCAGCGATGTTGAAAACATAATGAGATCGATATCATGGGAATGACTTGGATTGCAGAAAAAGGAAATACTCTTTGGAAAGTTGGAGTATTTGAAGACGGAGAGTTGGTATCAAGAGTAGCATTCGAGGACTTTAGTTCTGATGCTATCCCCTTCGAAAATTCAGAAGAAATCTTGCTAACTGGAAGTGGCAAGTGGACAGATCAGGAAGAAGCAGCTTTTCGCGATTTATGTGGAGGCAACTTGTTTGTGTTTAAGCAGGGAGATGCCCACCCTTTAGTAACTCAAGTCTTTAATCCTAAATCACTTGGCACTGATAGAGTGGCAAATTCTTATGCAGTTCAACAAGGTATAGACGATTACATGCGAATTAATCCTGCTTGGTTAGTTGTGGATATCGGCACATGTGTTACTGCGGATTTAATAGTAGAAGGAGTTCACCTTGGAGGTAGCATCTCTCCTGGCGTGCAATCTAGATTAAATGTGATGAATGATAATACTCATGCATTGCCTCTAATTAAATTTAGTCTAGGAGAAGAAAAGATCACTGGCATGACTCGTGGACTCAATACAGAAGAGGCAATGGAGAGAGGAGCAGCGGATGGAGTTGTTAGTGAAATTATTGGTCGATGGACTTCACTTAAACATGATTTTCCATCAATAGGAGTAATTTTAACAGGAGGTGGGAGTTCAAACTTGGAACTAGGCCCTGTATCCCCGAAATTTGCCGACTCAAATCTAACCCTAAAGGGTTACTATGCTTTATTACAATCTATCAAAAGCGTTTAGCCAAAGAGCTTTAACTACAGTACTAGCCTTCGTTTTAGGCATAATTTCTTATTCTCAAGAATCTGACCCATCACCTTGGTCGAGGTATGGGTTTGGCGTGAATATGCAATCGTATTCTAGTCCTCAACAACTAATGGGGGGAGTTGTATCGCCTTTGATGGAAAGCGATGTGATAAACCCAAACCAGCCTGCCTCTGCCGCGGGATGTAAAAGCACAATGCTACAATCGTCGATTTACAATTCGACTAATTCTATGGTTGAGAGAGATTCTAACACAACTGCGATTACTGGAAATATAGGTGCGCTAAGCATGGTGATAAAGCAGAAAAATAAAAAGAATGCTATGACATTTGGTATAATCCCAAACAGTTCAAGAGGATATAGTCTTTACAAACAAGATGTTGATTCTGTAGCTGGGACTGGGAGTATTAGTGAATATTACCGTGGCAAAGGTGGAACAGCGAGAGCTTATATTGGCTTTGCAAAAGCTTTGAAAGGAAAAACGTGGCTAAATATTTCAGATGATGATTCAATCTATATATATAATCGCTCTTTACAAGTTGGTGCTCAACTTGATTACCTATTCGGAGAAGTTGTCTCAAATGAAGTTTTAGATATAGAGGATGTTTTTTTTAAAGACTCCTACATCAATACTTCTATGAAACATAGGGGTGTTAGGGGTATGTTTGGACTTCAGTTCTATCAACTTTTAAAGGTAAAATACGACCTAAATAAGAATTTCATTAGCTCAACAAAATTATACATTGGAGGAACGTATTCTACTCGATCTAATCTTAAAACTGATTATGAAAGATTGAGAACTACAGGTTATTTAGAAACTAATCAATTTTATGATACTGCATATTACTTTGCTGCTCCTTTGATGGGGGAAACACCAACAAAATGGTCTGCAGGTATTGCTGTTGCATTAGAGTCTGCTAGCGGAAGCAGATTTTTAGTAGGTTTTGACTATACAAATGAAAATTGGTCTATTTACAACTATGACTCTATTAATGATTACCTACTCGGAGACACAATTAATGTTCAATGGGAAAAGGCAAGCAAACTTTCAACTGGAATTACCTTCAACCCTCCTTCACGAGGATCTGGTAAAAGTGTACTAGCAAGGTCAACATATAAGGCTGGATATTCAATTGACAAATATCCTATAAGTTACAATTCAAATGGAGAGTTCAATCAATTGGCGGAATGGAGAGTTTCGTGTGGAATGAGCATGCCCATAGAACGATCTAGATCAAATAGCCGAGTTCATTTAGGAATAGAATACGGAAAGAGGAGTCTCATGGATACTGATGGCACGTTTTTAGATAACACTCTAGTAGAAAATATTTTAAATGTTCAAATCGGAGTGACACTTGCTCCTTTTTTCAAGAACCTTTGGCTAGTGCCTAAACTATATGATTAAAAAATTAAGAAGATGAAACTATTCAATCAACTCATTCTTTCAGCTATCATTACGCTACCTGCATTTGCGGCAGCACAAAATGACAGTAAATATGGTGATACTTCAGAGAAGCAAACTCTTTGTAAGGAAGCTCTAAGTGTTTATAAGAGCTACAAGAAACAGAAGAATTATGATGAAGCATACCAACAGTGGAAGAAGGCATGTAATGTTTGTCCTGAAACAGTTCAAGAAAGTCTTTACGCAGATGGAGCTACTTTCCTAAAGTCAGAAATTAAGTTGGCAAAAAAAGAAGGTGATGATGCAAGGAAAGCAGTTCTAATTGACAGTTTGATGTGGGCTTATGACAAGAGAATGGCACTTTTCCCAGCTACTAAGAAAAAGCCAAATAACAGATGCCACACTCTAGGCAGAAAAGCATCTGATCAATACAAGTACTTTAAGGACAAACCAGAAGTAGCTTACGCAATGTTTAAGGAAAGTATTGATTGCATTAAGTCAAAGAGCTCTGCATCAACTCTTAGTGGCTACTATGCTACATCTTTCTACACAATGAAGGCTATGAATAAAGAAGACAAGGTGAAGGGTGCTGAAATGAAAAAGCAAATGCTAACTGATTACTTGCGCCTAATTGAATATGCCAACTCAGCAATCGTTGCTGCAAATGGCAACGAAAAAACCATTAAGTCTTACGTTAACGCAAAGGAAAACATTGAGAAAATTTTCACAACGATTGCCAAATGTGACGAAATGGTTCCAGTACTTCAAGCAAGTATCGACGCTTCTCCAGAGGATATAGACCTTATGCGCAAAGTATTGAGTCTGCTGGTAAAAAGGGAGTGTACAGAAAACGATCTTTTCCTTCCTGTTGCAACTGCCGTATATGAAGTTGAACCTTCTGCTGAAGCTGCATATGCAATTGGTATGGGATATGCAAAGCAGTCAAAATTCTTTGATAGCTTTAAGTATATGGAAGAAGCTGTGATGAATTGCGATAGTTGTGCTGAACAATTAACATATCTTCTTAAGGCTGGCCAAATCGCATCTGCACTTAAACGTCCAAGCACAGCCAAGCGTTACGCCCGTCAAGTCCTAGCAATTGATAATACAAATGCAGAAGCATATATGCTTATTGGAGATGCCATTGCAGGATCTTCAAGTGCTTGTGATGACGGAGCAATTGGGAGCAGAGCTGTATACTGGGTGGCTCACGATTACTACGCAAGAGCAAAACGCATGGACGCAGAACTAGCTTCTAATGCAGAAAAGAAGATGTCAAATATGGCTAAGCAATTCCCAACAATTGACGAAGTATTTACTCTAGGATTATCTGCTGGATCTAGCTTTACTGTTAAAGAGTCGGGATCATGTCCATGCTCTGGAGAAACTACTACTATTAGAGTACGATAAATGAAAAACGCCGCGAGTTCTTTTTCTGTTTTGGCTTTATTCGCATTCACAACATGCGGAGTTGTTGAAGCAGAAAGAGTGCCTGCTGCTGATATAGAAGAAAAAGCTATTCAAGTGATTTCTGGTGGAACCTTTAGGTACACAGAGAAAAACAAGACAAAAAACGTCTTACACGCAGGTAGACTAGAAAGGTGGAATAGCAACAATTCGTCAACAGAGATTTGGCGTGTAGATGAAGGGTTCACATTATACATTGACGGAGACAGCAAGGAACACGAAGCCGTATTGATTGGTGGCCGCGGGACTTATGACGCAGAGATAGGCCACCTTATAGCATATGATGATATTCAGCTAATAAATAAAGAAGGAGAAAAATTAAATACTGAATATCTAGTTTGGTCTAATGATTCTAATAGAGTACACACTAATAGACCCGTTATAATTGAGTCTAAATCTGGGACTTTAGAAGGTAAAGGATTAGAAGCAGATAGCAAATTCGAAAACTATAGAATCCTAAAGCCAACAGGAGCATTCGAATTACCATAATGGATCAAGAAAGAATATTAAATGTGAGTAAAGCGGCCGAAAAGTTTTGGCTTGTTGCAACTGTTTTTGCAACAATAGTTACTTTTTTAATCATGTATGAAGATGGGGTCGAAAGAAATAAATTCCTTCCTCTGATTCCTTTACTTGCTGGACTTTGGTATATTATTCGTCGTATATTTAGAAAACGTCTTGAACGAGATTTAGGTAAATAATGGATCCTGACGCATCCAGTACACTTTTAATAATAGCCTCATCACTTGTGGCTTCTGGCTTTTTCTCAGGGATGGAAATGGCCTTTGTTTCTGCAAATCGCCTCAAGGTTGAAATGGATTCAACCAGGAGTCTAAGCGGAAAACTTGTAGCATCTTTCTTCGACAGACCTCAGCTTTTTATTGCCTGTATGTTGGTGGGTAATAATTTGGCCTTAGTGCTTTGTGGAATAGAGTCTGGAGCACTAATAAGTCAAGCAGTTTTCGACGCCTCAGATTGGAATACAGCTGCGTCTCCAATTACAGCGCTTTTAGTCCAAACAGTAGTAACAACCGTAGTTGTACTTATTACTGCAGAATTTATTCCCAAATCATTATTTCACGTTGCACCTAATCTTTGGCTTACTAGATTGAGCTATATTCTAGCTGTAATTATTACCATGCTTGCAATACCAGCTATGATTATTGTTGGATTGAGTAAGGTGCTTTTATTTCCTTTTTTTAGTTCTAATAACTCAAGTGATTCAACAGAATTTGGTGCTACTGACTTAAACCATTATCTCGAAGGGATGAGTGCCCAAATTGAACCTGATGGAGAGTTAGAGCACGAACTCAAGATTATGCAAAATGCTCTTGAATTAGGTAATATTAGAGCTAGAGACTGTATGGTTCCTAGAAATGAAGTTGTTTCCGTTTCCCTTGACTCAAGCATTTCAGATATTAAAGAAATATTCAATAAAACTGGGCTTTCTAAAATCGTTGTTTTTGATACTGATATAGACAAAATCACAGGATATATACATGTAAAAGATCTTTTTAAATTACCAGAAAACATCTGTGATGTTCTATTGCCTACCTTCTTTATCCCAGAACCTATGACTGGAGATGAGTTGTTAAAGCAATTCATGAGACGACGACGACACTTAGCTGTAGTTCTAGATGAATTTGGAGGAACAGCAGGTATATTAACCATGGAAGATATTGTTGAGGAATTACTTGGTGAAATTGAGGATGAGCACGATGTAGAAGATTTGATGGAGAAGAAAATCAGCGAATATCATTGGATGCTTTCAGCTCGGCATGAAGTAGAGTATTTAAACGAAAAACTAAGTATTTCTCTAACAACTGAAGATGCCTATGAAACTCTAGGAGGGCTTATTTTAAACAAGGTTGCAGAAATACCTGAGGAAGGTGCAGAATTCGAAATTGATGGTTTTTACATCAAAATTTTGGAGGTCAAAGCGAATAGAATAGACCTAATTGAACTGAAACTACTGTAGGTAGAAAGAATTTCTTATCTTCGCGCACCTGATTATTAAAAAGGTCTTACTATGGCTATGATTGAAAATATTCGCAATCGCAAAGGATTGCTGCTCGTCATTCTCGGAATCGGTATGCTAGGTTTTCTTATTCCATTTGATGCTGTTATTGCATTAACTGGAGGTGGGACTGCAAGAGATGTTGGTAGTGTAAACGGAACAAGCATTAGCGGACAAGACTACCAAATCGCAGTTCAAAACCGTAGAAGCCTTGGATTTTCTGGTGATGGGCTGACAAACGAAGTATGGAACGACATAACAACTGATATGGTTCTTGCTGATGAATTTGCTAGCGCTGGCATAGTTGTTTCAGATAAAGAATATCAAGAAATGTTATTCGGTGATATTGATTCTGGATACATGTCTAGAGCATTTTATAGTAATGGTGATAATAAGAAAACATGGGTAGATAACTTTACGCAAATGTTAGCTTCCCCAAGAGGTCAGCAAAACTTCCTTCGATACAAAGAAGTTATTGTATCTAAGCGCAAGAGAGAAAAATTTGACGCACTTGTAAACCGTGGAGTTTATGCTAACACTTTAGAAGGAAAGTACGACTACTTAAACGGAAATAGAGCTGTTGAGTTCAAGTACGTTGCAAAGCTATACAAGAACATTCCTGATAGCGCTGTTGAAGTAAGTGATAGCGATGTTAGAGCATATTACAATGCTCATAAGGGGGATAAGGAGTACAAGCAAAGCGAAGGACGTGATGTAACTCTTTTAAAGATTCCAGTAGGAGCGTCTGTTGAAGATCTTGATGTCATCAACAAGGAGCTAGCTGAGATTAAAGAGATTTGGAATAACAGTGTGGATAAAAGAGATTTTGCTGAAACAAATGAAAATGGTTCAGTTGTAACTCTTAGAGAGGCTCAAGTAGAAACAAACGTAGATGAAAGCTCTTTCTTCGACGTAAAAGTTGGGTCTATGGTTGGTCCTTATTCAAAAGGAGACAAAATGATTGTAGCAAACGTTTTGAGTCGTAAAATGACTCCTGATACTGCTGCATCAGTTAGACATATCCTACTCCAAGCAAAGGATGTAAAGGATGCAAAAGAAATGGCACGTTTGAATTCTAAAGCTGATAGCCTTGTTAGAATGATTAAGTCTGGTCAAGACTTTAGTGCACTAGCTGCTCGTTATTCTGACGATCCTGGATCTAAGTCTAATGGTGGAGTTTACGAATTCTTCCCACAAGGGCAAATGGTAAAACCATTCAATGATTTCAGTTTCAAAAAGAGAATTGGAACTATCGGTTCAGTTGAGACTTCATACGGAGTTCACGTAATTGAAGTACTAGACCGCAGATACAAAATCGAAGAGGCAGAGATAGCAATGATCACTCGTCAAGTTGGAGCTTCAGATGCTACAAGAAGAGAAGCATATGCAGCTGCTAATGATTTCGCAATTGAGTACCCAAACAAGGAAGACCTTGTTACTGCAGCTGAAGAAGCTGGTTACACAACAAGTGAGGCTTTAAACGTAGTTCGTGGAGCAGCATCTCTTTCTGGAATTAGAGATGCAAGAGAACTAGTAGGCTGGATTTACTCTGCTGAAGAAGGAGAAATTTCTCACCCAATTATCACTGACAAGACTTATGTAGTCGCTATTGTTGACATGATTAAGGAAGATGGTGAACCAATTTTCGAAGCTGTTGAAGACAAGATGATTGCAGGTGCAACTAAGGAAGCAAAAGGTGAGCTTTACACAGAATTAATGAACGGAAGTAACCTTGATGAGATTGCTGGTAATATTGGCGAGTCCGTAAAGACTGCATTTAAAGCAAACCTTAAAAACTCTGCAGTTTCTGGTTCTGGAGCTGGAGCTGAACCTGTTGTAGTTGGATCTGCGTTCTCTATCCCTGTAGGTAATATGTCTAAACCTATCGTAGGTGAACACGGGGTTTGGGTTATCGCACCTCAGTCTATTACAGAAGCAGAAGAGAAAACTGATTTCTTAGAGGAGCAAACTCAACTTGTTACTCGTGCACAAGGTGGACTATCAGTTGCAGTTACAAACTCTATGGTAGAAGCTTCTAACGTAGAGGATAACAGAAACTAAGTAAGCTCTAGGAGACAACCATCTCCATAGCTTAAAAACCTGTAATCTTTACTAAGAGCAACATTGTATAACCCTCGCCAAGTCTGGTTATGAGAACCAGATTCTAGGCAAGCAGAAACCAAACAAAGCAACGTGCTATTTGGTTGATGAAAATTTGTAATAAGCCCGGAAATAGATCTAATTCTGTAGCCGGGCTTAATCATGATTTGGGTTTGGAAACTCCAATTCTCACCTTCTGGCAAAATGCTTAATAAATAGTCCAAAGCATCCTCATATGACATGCCCTTATCATCTAATTCATAAGGTGTCCATTGAGGTAGAATCTTTGGAAAAAACCCTTGGGATTTGTGAGAGATGGCCATCCAAAAAATGCTCTCAAGGGTTCTGAGGGTCGTGGTTCCTGTTGCAACTCTACGCTTTTGAGACCTTAGCTTTAAAAGCGTCGCCCTTCCAATGACGCATCTCTCAGCGTGCATAACGTGATCTCTAAGTAGTCCATCACTCAGAGGTTTAAAAGTTCCAGCGCCTACATGAAGAGTAAGTTTACTAAAAGGCAAACCAACTTGCTCTAGGTCCTTGACTAGCACATCGTCGTAGTGAAGTCCCGCCGTGGGAGCTGCAACTGACCCAGGGAACTTTGCGAAAATGGTTTGGTATTCTTCTTTATCAGAAAATTCTGACTCCCTCTTCATATATGGTGGCAAAGGTGTTTTACCTAAAATATCAAGTATATCACCAAAACAATTATCCCCATCCCAATTAAAGGTAAGAGCGAAAGTTCCTCCCTCTTCTTGTATTAATCCTTCTCTGTGATTTGAAGGTCTTACTTCTAAATTAATGTCGTCAAAATCAACTGAAGCGTATTCCGTAGTCCACCTGCGGCCTCCTCTAATTAGGCATCGCCAAGAGGTTTGGCCTATGGAAGCAAGAGATTGCTCTGTAACTCCTTCGAGTGGCTCTAATAACAGAATCTCAAGCCTTCCCCCTGTCGGTTTAACCATGAAGAGTCTAGCCTGGATAACCTTAGTATCATTAACCCAAAGTCCATCACAACCAAAGTCGTTTAAAATAGATGGAAGGTTCTCAAAAGTGGAGTGCTCGATAGAGGAAGGCTTCGCTCTAAGGAGTTTGGCTTTCCTTCTGGGATTAACCGGATATCGTGCAATTCTTTCATCCGGTAGTTCATAATCAAAGTCGCTCGATTGCATGGTTCAAAGGTATCTCTACTTACCTTCACATCACAATGGAAAAAACCCTAGTTATTGGAGCTTCTGGACAGCTCGGTATAGAATTGATAATTGGACTGCAGGAGAGGTTTGGCATAGATTCGGTTGTGGCCACTGATATCAAAAAAGGGGAGGATGAATTGGCTAATAGAAGTGAATTTATTCTATTGGATGCAACTGATTCTAATGCATTAAGGAAGGTAATTGAAGAGAAACAAATCACTACAGTGTACCAGCTTGTTGCAATGCTGTCAGCAAAAGGAGAGAAAAATCCCGTAGCAGCTTGGGATCTAAACATGAAAACTCTGTTGAATGTACTTGAGTGTGCAAAAGATGGGTTGATTGAGAAGGTGTTTTGGCCTAGTTCAATTGCTGTTTTTGGTCCTGACGCCCCTAAGGATGAAACTCCGCAGGATACATTTTGTGACCCAATAACAATTTATGGTGTTTCAAAGGTTGCAGGAGAATTATGGTGCAATTACTACAATGACAAGTATGGAGTAGATGTAAGATCACTGAGATACCCAGGGTTGATTGGACATAGATCAATGCCCGGTGGAGGAACTACAGATTACGCTGTTGAAGCGTTTTATAAGGCAATAAATTCTGAAGAGTTTGAATGCTATTTAAGCCTAAACGAAGTTCTTCCCATGATGCATATGGACGATGCTGTAAGAGCGACTATTGAATTAATGGAGGCTCCATCTGAAAACATTAAGCTTAGGACATCTTACAATTTAAGTGGCTGCTCATTTTCGCCTTCTGAACTAAACGACACAATTGCAAAGCACTGTCCCAACTTTGTGACAAAGTACAATCCAGATTCAAGGCAAAGCATAGCTGCATCATGGCCAAACAAAATTGATGACTCACTTGCTAGAAGCCATTGGGGATGGAAGCCTGAATACGGTATAGAAGAGCTTGTTGCAGCTATGCTAAATGCGCTGCGTAACTGATTATCTTTGTACCTCAATTTCTAGCAAATGCAACCTCTTTATTTAAATAATATCCTGAGTAGAAAAAAGGAACTATTTGAACCGTTGAATGCTCCACACGTTGGAATGTATGTATGCGGACCAACTGTATACAGTAATGTACACTTAGGAAACGTAAGGACATTTTTGTCTTTTGACATAATCTACCGTTACTTAAAATTCATTGGTTATAAGGTTAGATATGTTAGAAATATTACTGATGTAGGTCACCTTGTAGGAGATACTGATGATGGGGAGGATAAAATTGGAAAAGTTGCTCGTTTACAAAAAATCGAGCCCATGGAGGTAGTACAGAAGTACACAAATGACTTCCATGATGTAATGAGGGTTTTTAATATTCTTCCACCATCAATTGAGCCTACTGCAACTGGACATATCATTGAACAAATCACATTTGTTCAAAAAATTATTAATAATGGATATGCATACGAAGTTAACGGTAGTGTATACTTTAATGTAAGAAAATTTAATGAAGACTATCCTTACGGAGAGCTTTCTGGGAGAAAGATAGACGAGCTAATGAATAACACTCGTGAACTTGACGGACAATCAGAAAAGAGAGATCCGCTTGATTTCGCACTATGGAAAAATGCAGACGAAAGTCATCTTATGAAATGGCCTTCTCCATGGGGGATGGGTTTCCCAGGTTGGCATTTAGAGTGTTCTGTTATGAGCACTAAATATCTCGGAGAAGAGTTCGATATTCACGGAGGAGGCATGGATCTAAAATTCCCTCACCACGAGTGTGAAATAGCACAAAACATAGGCGCAAACAAAACTCTAAATCCAATTAAGTATTGGCTTCATGGCAATATGCTTACTGTCAATGGCCGTAAAATGGCTAAATCTGAAGGGAACGGATTTACTCCAGAAGAGCTAATTACAGGTAATCATAAACTTCTTGAAAGAGGCTACTCGCCCATGACAGTAAGATTCTTTATGCTCATGGGTCATTACGCGAGCACTTTAGACTTTTCAAACGAAGCATTACAAGCAGCGGAGAAAGGGTTATCTAAATTGAATAACGCAATTGAAGCGCTAGGGAAAATTGAAGGGGATAAGGCAGATAATTCAGAAGTAGACATTAAGTCTCTTGAGAAAAAGTGTTATGATGCGATGAATGATGACTTCAATACCCCAATTCTAATTGCAACACTTTTTGAAGGAGTTAAGACTATTAATTCTGCTGCAGACGGCCGCATTTCTTTAGGCAAAGACCAAATTGATCATTTAAAGTCTCTCTACGCTGGCTTCATGAAAGACGTATTAGGATTAGTCGATGAAGGATCAAGCGACGAAGGCTCTGAAGATCTTGCATCTAACCTGCTTGACCTACTAGTTGAAATGAGGTCAGATGCTAAAGAAAAGAAAGATTGGGAAAGTGCGGATAGAATTCGTAATACTCTAAGCGAAATGGGTATCACCATAAAAGACAGCAAAGAAGGAAGTATTTGGTCTTATGAGTAAGATTCAGTTCTTTCTTTCGATTTGCTTTATCACTCTAGCCTTCAGTTGTGGTGAAAGCCCCGCACCTGTTGTCGAAATTAAAAGAGTACCTGAACCGATTATTACACCAAATTTCTCAGCTGATTCTGCTTATTTCTATATTCAGAGGCAAGTAGATTTTGGCCCCAGAGTGCCCAACACGTCAGAGCACAATGCTTGCGGTGAGTGGCTCGCGTCAGAACTAGAAAGACATGGTGCAGAAGTAATCGTCCAAAGAGCAAGAGCAAGAGCTTTCGATGGAAAACTCTTAGAGCTTTCAAACATCGTGGGTCAGTTCAACCCAAAAGCCAGGTCGCGTGTTCTACTATACGCTCACTGGGACACTAGGCCTTTTGCAGACAAGGATAGCACTAGAATGGAAGTACCTATTGCCGGAGCAAATGACGGTGGATCTGGAGTAGGAATACTCTTAGAAATCGCAAGGCAGTTGAGTATAACCCCAGCAGAAATAGGTGTAGATATCATCTTTTTTGACGGCGAGGATTATGGAAAGCCAAACGGTGTCCAATCTCTTCAAACTGATTTCCTACAATGGTGCTTAGGATCACAGTATTGGTCAAAAGAACCCCATCGCTATGGATACAGAGCTAGGTTTGGGATACTTCTCGATATGGTAGGAGCGAAAGATGCTGAGTTTAACAAGGAAGGGACATCAATGAAGTATGCACCAAACGTTGTAAGGAAGGTTTGGGCTAGGGCACAAGAATTAGGATACGGTCACAGATTCCTTAATGAGGAGACACCTGAAACAATAGACGACAACTTATTTGTAAGCGAGTTAGCAGGCATTCCATCTGCAAACATCGTAGACTATAGGATGAATGTTAGACCCATGGGGTATGGATTCTTCCATCACACCCATGCCGACAACATGGACATCATAGACAAAAAAGTCATAGAAGAAGTTGGTACAACAGTCTTATCCGTTGTTTATAGCGAGCAGTAATTACCTCTCTCCTGCGAATTGATCTAGGAAACGCTTGTCGTTTTCAAAGAACAGTCTAAGGTCCCCAATTTGGTATCTAAGCATTGTAATTCTCTCAATGCCCATCCCAAATGCAAAGCCACTATACTTCTTTGAATCAATCCCACTAGCTTCTAAAACGTTTGGGTCGACCATGCCGCACCCAAGAATTTCAAGCCAACCAGTTCCCTTTGTTATCCTCTTATCAACCTCGGTCTCCAGTCCCCAATAAACATCTACCTCAGCGCTTGGCTCAGTAAATGGGAAGTATGAAGGGCGTAATCTGATTTTTGTCTCTGGGCCAAAAAACCTTTGAGCAAAGTGTAAAAGAGTCTGCTTAAGATCAGCAAAACTCACATTTTTATCTATGTACAAGCCTTCAATCTGATGGAACATGCAATGTGCTCT
>MDSV01202694.1_pt1 | contig 13388 bp, 3 predicted proteins | sample 810851 | NCBI WGS metagenome assembly MDSV01 (sample SAMN05326640, study PRJNA326480) | marine metagenome | isolation source: seawater | place: Atlantic Ocean: North East | collected 2012 | reverse complement strand
CGTCGTACGCCGCGAACCAGCGCCCCCCGCGGGCGGGATCGCCCGCGGGCCCGCCGGCGGCGGCGGGCCCGGGCCCCGCCGCGAGCGCGGGCTCCGCCGCCACCGCCGACCGCCGGCGCACGTGTCCTCGCACCTTCGCGCCCGCCGGGAACAGCGGGCACCCCTCGCGCACGACGACGCACACGTACCCCGAGGCGTAGTGTTCCTCCGAAAAGTCTCGTTTGGAGAAAGCCTCGGCGCGCGCGTTCGCCTCTCTTCCCGCGGGTCCCGCGGCTCCGGAACGACGCCCGCGGGCGCCGAGCGCGATTCTCGTCGCGAAGGGCGCGAGGCCGCACGCGGCGCGCGGGACGCTCGACCCGGACCCGTCGCTCAGCGACTGCGACAGAAACGCCAACCCCCCGCACTCGGCGTAGACGGCGCCGCCGCTGGCGGCGAACGCCGTCACCGCCGCGCGCAGCTTCGCGTTGTTCGCCAGCTCGCGCGCGTACAGCTCGGGGTACCCGCCGCCGAACAGCAAACCCTTGCAGTTGGGGGGAAGCGCGTCGCCGGCGACGGGCGAGAACGGCGCCAGCTCGGCGCCCGCGCGCTCGAGGGCGAGCAGGTTGTCGCGGAAGTAGTGGCAAAACGCGGCGTCCCGCGCGATCCCGACGCGCACGCACCCGCTCGCCGCGAACAGAGGCCGCGGGAGCAGATGCGAGGCGCCCGCGCCGACGCCCCGGCCCAGACGCAGCGCCGGGCCGAGGTGCGACGCGACGTTCCCGACGAGCTCCAGCGTGCCCCGAATCGAGCCGCGCTTGGAAGGCGGCGTCCCCCGCTTGGGCGTCATCTGATTCGCCGGGGACTCCGGCGCGCCGGTCACGCGCGCCGCGCCCACCACCGGGTACACTCCGTGACCGTCCACCGCCGCCGCGGTCGTTCCCGCGCTCGTCGCCGCCGCGAACGCGGCGTCGTCGCCGCCGAGCGCGCTTCGTTTCGCCGCCGAGTCGGGGTCCTTCTCGTCCGCCGCCGGCTCGAATCGGCCGGGCTCGGCGACGAAGGGCCACGCCACGCCGAGCACGGCGTTGAGGTCGACACCCTCGCCCACGACGTGCGCGAGCTGCGCGGCGATCCCCGCCACGAAGCTCCCCCCGGTCTTCACCGAGGCGTCCCGGACCCGGCTCGGCGCGCCGGCCGCGCCGCGCGAACGCGCCGCGCCGGTCTTCTCGTCCCTCCCGTCCGCCGCTCTCCAGCCGCTCTCCCCCTCGCCCGCCTCGGACGTCGGCGACCCGGTCTCGTGGATCTCGCGTTCGCCCCCGCGCTTCTCCGCGGAGAAGTTCCCGAGCCCCACGAGCGCGCCCCCGATGGACGCGCCGCCGCCCGCGCCGAGCGCGGCGGCGGCGCGCGCGGCGGCGGCGGCGAAGGCGTCCCCGGCGTCGCCGGCGGCGGCGCTCGGGCCGAGCGCGGCGGCGGCGGCGTCGTGGCGCAGCGCGCCCAGCACGGGCACGCCCGGCGCGGCGCGGCGCAGCGCCTCGCGCACCGCGGTTTCGTGCGCCGCGCTCTCCAGCTTGTTCAGGACCACGCCCGCGACGGCGAGCTCGTCGTCCATCGCGAGGTGTCCGCGCACGACGGCGGCGACGCCGCGCGCGCTCTGAACGGCGCCGCAATCGACGACGAGCACCACGGGCGCGCCGAGCCACTTCGCCATCTGCCCCGCGCTTCCGCGCTCGCCTACCGCGAGATCGCCCGCGTCGAACAGGCTCTCGCCTCCCTCGACGACGGCGACGTCCACGTCGCCCGGCTCGGCGATCGCCTCGACGCGCGCGACGTTGGCGCCCTGGGAAAGCAGGTAGCCGTCCAGGTTGTACGACGGGCGGCCGGTGGCCGCCTCATGCAGAAGCGGGTCGAGCTGGTCGGGGCCCACCTTGAACGCCTGCACTACGAGCCCGCGCTGCCTCAGCGCGCCCATCAGCCCGACGCAGAAGGTGGTCTTACCCACCCCCGCGTGCGTGCCCGCGACGACCAGCACCTTCATCGGCGTCGTCGTCTCGGCGCTGATGACGCGCGGAGACGTCCGAGGGACACCCGAGGCGGACGCGGGGCGGTCACGCGCGGGGCGTCCGAGACCCGGCCTCGTCTACGAACCGACGTTCTCAGCGGCTCACCTCGCGCGCGTCTCCATCCCTCTCGCTTCGCTGCGCGGGGAAGGCACCGCCACCGCGCGACGGGAATGAGCGAGGCCGGCTCGGCAAACGTCTCCAAGTCGAGGCCATTTCCGAGAAAAATTTCGGACGGGCTGCACTTGAATACCTGACGCCACTCCATCGGCACGAGTACGTAGACTAGTCTCTGAAAATTGGGGCCCTGATCCAATAGTCTCAAAAAAATGAGCGGAAAAGCACCAGGCCACGTCTCGCGCTTTTTCCGTCCGTGTCCATGTCCCGCACGGCCATTCTCACTTCGCGCGCAGTCCAAGATGTCTGCTGCTGCTTTCTCCCTCTCCGCGCGCGCGGCCGTTGCCACGCGCGTGACTGCTCCGGTGCAGCAGAGGCGTGGTGCGTGCCTCCCCTCGTGACTCCCCCCGCGAGCGCTTCCCGACCCGCACGCGAGGAAAAATCCCGGCGACCGTCGCGGCCGTGTTCGGGTTTAGGGTTTGTTTCACGCGCGCCGGAGCGCGTCCCGCCCCCACCCGGCGAGCCTCGAACGCCCCCGAACGCGTTCGCCTCGAGCGGCACACGCCTTCCGTGGACTGCCGGCGGTCAGTTCGGTCCCGGGGGACGCGCGTCCGGACACCCCGTCGCGGTGGGCGTCGCCGTTTTTCCGGAAAGCGACGTGCCGCACCAGTGGATAACGTATCGCCGCGCGATGGTTTTTCTTTCGGCAGCGCGTCGGCGCGGCGAAGCTCGTCTCTCGCCGCTTCTCACGGTGTCTGACCCACCGCGCTTTCGCCCCCCCCCGTTCGCGTGGAAACAGCCGCCGCCGTCTCGACCGAAACCCGCGCGGCGATGACGGACAAGGAGAAGCGTCGGCAGAAGCGCCACACGAAGATTCGCGCCAAGCTCAGCGGCACCGCCGAGCGCCCTCGCATCTCTGTGTACCGCTCGAACCAGCACACGTACGTGCAGGTGATCGACGACGAGAACCAGAAGACGCTGTGCGCGATCGGCACCATGTCCTCCTCCATCAAGGAGCAGGTGGGCAAGGAGGAGTGGAAGACCAAGACGGTGGACGCGGCGCGCGCGGTTGGCGCCGCGCTGGGGGCGACGATGATGGAGAAGGGCATCAAAACCGCGGTGTTCGACCGCGGCGGGTTCGTGTACCACGGCCGCGTCAAGGCGGTCGCGGAGGCGTGCCGTGAGGCGGGGGTGGAGTTCTAAACATTCCAACGCACGTTTCTCTCGCCCGATGTGGTGGGTATCCCCGCCGGTGGTCAGAGGCGCTTTAGGACGCGAGGTATAGCACTTGATTTGATCGAACTCCCAGTCGTCTCGGTTGAAGCGTCGTCTCGAACTCGAAACAAGTGGCACTTTTTCGGCGACTACGTACTTTGGGTTTTTTCGTGACTACGAAGACGCTGAGGTTCTCAGAGCCTCAGAGCCGCTTCTCAAATCGCCGCTCGAGCTATCTTCTCACGTCGCATCGCATCGCGCTCCGCGCGTCACTCCGAGTCGCGTGACCCGCATCCACACGCTTCCGCTCGCAACATGGCGTGCACCTCCGCCTTCGTCGGGACCCCCGCGTCCCTTCGCGCCCCCGCCGCGACCCGTAGCGCGCGCGCGCGTGTCTCGGTCCGCGCCGACGCGTCGTCCGCGTCCACGTGCGTGGTGACGCCCGCCACGGTGGGGTCGCGAAGCGGCTCCGCCTCGGTCAAGGGCACCGTGCGCAAGCAGAACGAGGACCGCTTCGCGTCTTACGTGAGTATCCCCCCCCCGCCTTTTCGCGAAACCTCGACGGGTCTCCGCGCTCGCGGTCGTCGCGACGCCGCCGGCGTCGCGCGGCGACGACGACCGATCCGCTCTCGCTCCGCGTTTCCGACGATCCGAGACGTTTCCGTCGCTTCTTTTCCGCGAACAGGCGGCGTCTCTCCTCCACGCCACACTTTGTCGCTCCTTTCCCTATCTGAACCAACTGCTTTTCCCGACCACACCCCTTTGCGCGAACGCAAAACGAAACACGCCAGGTCGACGCGTCCGCCCCTCCCGGCACGCCCTACGCCATCTACGGCGTGTACGACGGCCACGGCGGGTTCGCCGTCTCCGAGTGGCTCAAGCAGAATCTGGCGCCCGCGATCCTCGAGGAGTGGCCCAAGGCGGACTTCTGCCTCGAGGCCATCAGCACCGCGTGCCTCAAGTCGGACTACACGCTCATCCAGCCCCCCGGCGGGTTCCTCGGCGCGTTCGGCGAGCGAGGCGTGGGCGGCGCGAAGTGCGGCTCCACCGCCGTGGTGGCTGTCCTGTTCGAGGATGCCGGCGGCACCAAGCTGTGCACCGCCAACGTCGGCGACGCGCGCACGTTGCTCGTGCGCGACGGCAAAGCCGTGCAGTTGTCCGTCGACCACGTCCCGGATGACGAGGCGGAGCGGCGGCGGATCGACGCGGGCAACCCCAACCTGCGGAAATCGCTCGTGACGTTCACGGAGGGGTCGTGGCGCGTCGGCGGCGTTCTGGCGCTGAGCCGCGCGTTCGGCGACGCGTTCCTCAAGGAGAGCGGCAAGTTCGAGGGCTTCGGCGAGCGCAACGCGGATTACGGCAGCGGATTCGGGTTGAACGCCGAGCCGGACTGCTACATCGAGCAGCTCACCGAAAAAGATACCTGGGTCATGATGTCCTCCGACGGTTTGTTCGCCAACGACGCGCGCGGCGGCGGCGGCGGGTTCGAGAACCAGGAGATCGCCGACTTCCTGCTTGCCGCGCCCGCCGACGCGACCCCCGAGTCGCTCGCCAAGGAGCTCTGCTCCATGGCAGTCGCCAAGGGGTCCACGGACGACGTCACCGTGACGCTCATGAAGCTGTGAGGAGAGAGAGGAGCGAAGTGCGAGCGAAGAAAAGGCGAAGCGCGAGACGCGTTGTGAATCGACGCCGCCGGCGAAACCGACAATAAGCGCGAACTGCTCTGACACGACAGCGAGCCATCGGGTGACGTGGCGCATTCTCAAAGCTCTGAGACGATTCCGAGTCATTCCGCGCAAGAAGAAGAAGCTCGTGGACGCTCCGCACGGATCGACGTCCGGATTCCACTCCTCGCCGCGCTCCTCACGGACGTCAGAGAAACCCCCGTCTCGCGATGGCCTCCATCACCGCCTCCGCGGTCTCCCTGCAGGTGCGCGACGCGGGAACGCGCCGCCCGACGAACCCGCGGCGTCGCGCCGGTCTCACCGTGTCGCTCGCTCGGCCGGTTGGCACCAACCGCCGTCTCCACCCCGAACGCACCGCTGACCCCGCCCCCCCCACCCGATCCACCCGGAAACGCCGACTCAGACGCTCCGCGCGCGCCCCGTCGCCGCGCGCCGCTCGTCCTTCGCCGGTGCCGCCGTCAGGTGCGCGCGCGTCCCGCAGATCGCCGCGTCCTGAGCCGCGGACAAATATCTCGCTCGTTCGCGAACGCCCAATCGTCGAGACGAGACGCGCTCGACGAGCCCGATGACCGAGCCGACCGCGACTGACCTCATCCACGCCCCGAATGACACACGAAAAAAAACGCGCTCGCGCCCCGCGCAGGTCCCGCGCCGCCGTTCCCGCCAAGGGTTCCGTCCGCGTCGCCCCGGTCGCGTCCTCCGACGCGAATGCGGACGCGGAGAAGAAGATGCACCCCGGGTTCAACTTCGCGCTCGCCGCGATGGTCGCCGGCTCCGTGTTCGTCGCGGACGCCGTCTCCCCCGAGTACGCCGAGGCGGCGCGGAGCAGCGGCCGAATGGGCGGGTCTTCGTTCCGCTCGGCGCCCCGCTCGGCGCCCCGCGGGATGTCCGGCCAGTCCCGAACCGCGCCCCCTCCCCAGCAGATGCGCGGCGGCATGGGCTACGGCTACGGCTCGTTCATGCCCTTCCCCATGTTCTCCCCCTTCGGGTTCGGGTTCTCGCCGTTCGGGTTCGGGTTCGGGTTCGGGGGGTTCGGGTTCCTCATCCAGATCTTTTTCTTGCTGTGGGTCGTGAACTTCGTCTCCGGGCTCCTCGCGTCCGTGTCCAACGCGCCTAGGAACGACGACGACGACAACATGGGCCCCCCGCCCCGGTATTAAGAACGCCGCGAGAGGCGGTGCATTTTTTTTTCACGCGACGGTCCGCGCTGCGGCGAAAACCGCAGACTAATAACGGCGCACGACGCGGGACGGCACGCCGCGTGGGCGGCGCTCGTGGTCCTCCGCGCTGATGTAAGAAAGACTTCAGTTTATCAACGATAGACTGCGATACTCGTGCGATCGTCACAGCCGACGTCACCTATCGTCCACCCGCGCGCCGACGAGCGGCGAGCGACGGAGTCTCGCCGTCGTCGCCGGCGGCTTTTTTTTTCGCGCGCGCTCACATCCACGACATCCACCAGATGTACATGCTCCCCTGTCCCTTGCGGCTGGTGGCCTCCTCGATCAGACGGCGTGCCTGCCCCTGCGGGGACAGCGGCAGCGACGGCGCCGACCCCACCCCGACGACGACGCCCTCGAGTCGGGAGGTGATCTTGTCCAGAGCCTCCTTCCCTCGCCCCCCCGCCTCGGTCTCGCCTCGGCGCCCGCCCCCGCCTTTCCTCGACGCGCTCCACTCCACCAGCGGGTCGTGCACGAACGTCTCGAGCACGGACATGAGCGCCTCGCGGTGGCTGCGGAGCACCGACAACGTGATCTCGCTCGCGCGCATGAAGACGCCCTCGTACCCGCCGGCGCCTAACCCGTCGATGATGTTCTGCGTCAAGCGAAAAGGCACCATCTCCGGCGTCTCGAGCTCCAGCCCTTTATCGAAGAGGCAGGAGAAGTCGACGTGCACGCAGTCGCCGCTCTCCTGGTCCAGCAGGATGTTCTCGCCGTGCCTGTCCCCCAGGCCGACGACGTGCCCCACCATGCTCCACACCGCGGCGGTGTGCGCGAACGCGGTGCGCGCGCCGTGCCACGCCGCGGGACGGTCCTTCCACCGGTTCAGGAACCACCGGTGGAACACCGGGGGAAACTTTTTCAAAATCTCGCGCATCCACGTCGTCGGCGTCGCCTTGAGGCGTTCGTGCGTCTCCTTCACCTCCGCGAGCGTGCGCTTGTGGTACAGGCCGTCGCGCACGTACAGCGCCTGCAGCACGTGCCGCAGCCCGGTGGTGTGCGGGACCCACTCGATCAGACCGCAGTCCTCCGTGAGCGGCACGACCGCGAACGTCCGCAGGTACAGCCGGCGTTTCCGCGACGCCGCGTCGCGCGACAGCAGCCGGTTCAGCATCGTCGTGAACTCCATCATCCGCAGATCCTTGCGCAGGTCGTCTTTGGGCTTGCACAGGAACGACCGGCTCTCTCCGTCGGACCCGAGCACGGTGAGCTTCTTGGGTTTCTGCAGGGAGCTCAACACGGGCACCTCGTCCTCCACGGCGGCGATCGTCGCGACGTCGTCCGGAAACGCGTTCCACTCGGAAACCGTGGGGACGTGGTTCGGGTTGGCGGCGTTTCGCGCGCGCGGCGGCGGCAGCACGGGCGCGAGCTGCGTCTGCGTGGGGACCAGGACGTCGCACGGCGTGAGCCGGCGCAGCGCCGGGAACTCGCTTCGGACCGAGAAGCTCCGCGCGGGTCTCCCGTTCGGCAGCGGCTTGGGCGAAAACGCGCACACGCGGATGAGCTGGTCGCACAGCGACGCGCTCTGCTCGAAGAGCGGGCGCGCGCTCGGGGAGGCGCCCTCCTTGGCCCGGTCGAGCACGCGCTGAGCCGCGGCAGAGCGATCCGCGTGCGTGCTTCGCGCCATCGCCGTCATGCTCCACAGCACCTGGTTGGGGAAGTTCCGCACCAGCCGGTGCAGGAGCTCGTGGATCAGCGCGCGCGTCTCCGCGTGGGGGTGGCACAGCCGGGACGTGAGCTGCGGGAGCGCGGGCAGCCACGTGTACAGCGGGAGCTTCTGCGAGAAATCCTTGAGCGAGTTGGTCGCCGTCGCGGCGACGCGGCGTTCCTTGGCGGAATCCTTATCCTTGGCGGAATCCTTACTCTCGGCGCTCGCCGCCGCCGCCGCGCCGACGTCGAACCACAGCGTGAGCATGCGCGGCAGACTCTCGTACGCGTGCCTGTGCCCGTGCCGCAGCGACGTCGCGTAGTGCTGAATCACCTCCACCACGTAATCTAGCGAGCGCTCGTCCACGTCAAACGCGCGCGCGCGCGCCGCGCGCGCGCGCCCCGCCGCGTCGCCGCCCGCGCGCGTAAAAGTCTCAGCGTCGCCGTCGCGCGCGTGGCGCGCCGCGCGTTCGCGCCGCGCCGCGTCTTTCAGCAGGTCGTCCATGTACTTGGCGACGTGGAAGTTGGCCTTCTCCGTGTGCCGCTGGTCCCGAAGCACGTTGGAGTAGATGTTCAGGACGTCCGTCTTGGACCTCTGGCCCGTGGCGGCGCTCCAGCGCGCCAAGCGAAGCATCGCGCGGCTGGCCGACCGCGGATCGGCGCCGCGCAGCGCGGCGTCGTCCAGCGCCTCCTGGATCTCCACCGTCGCGCGGTGCGTCCGCCCGGTCGCCCACAGCAGCTTCGCCTGCTCCACCGCCAGAGCCATGCCGGGCGCGGGCAAACCCTTTTCGTCAACGCGGTTCTTGCCGGCGAGAACGCGTCCTCCGGAGGACGAGGACGAGGACTCCAGCGCGGCGCGCGCCTCGAAGAGCGCCAGCTGCGCGGCGCCGGCGTGCCCGCTGGCGCGGCACAGCTTCGCCTGCGCCAGCCACGTGTACGCCGAGGCGTCCTCCGCGGACGCGCCCAGCGCGGCGTAGGCGGCGCGCCGGAGCGCGAGGATGGGCTCGCGCGTCGCCATCGCCGACGGCGTCAGCGCCAGCCGCGGGTCCCAGTCGCTGAGCCGCTCCATCGCCGACGTCGCCGCCGCGTCCAGGGACGCGGCGGAGGGAACGCCGTGTACGCCGGCGAGACGCTCGAACGCTCCGTCGGCGCCGAAACGCGTTTTGTCGCCGGCGGCGCCGCGGCCGCGCTTGCCGCTCGCGGCGCGACCCTCGTCGCGCGTCTCCGCCGCCGCGTCCAGCGACGCCACAGCCTCCATCGCCTCCTCCGCCTCGCGGATCAGGTGCAGCTGCACGACGGCGGGGTGCGCGCGGCGGTACGAGCCCTCCATCGCCGCCGCCGCGAGCGGCGTGATCACCGAGTCGCGCGCCGCCTCGGCGGCGCGCGCCACGCCGGCGGCGTCGCGGCGGTGCAGCGCGAGCAGCACGCGTCCGACCGCCGCTTCGCCGCCGGGGCGGCCTGAGAAGTCCCCGCCGCCGCCGGCGACGGGTTCCGCGCTTCCGCCGCTCGCGTCCAGCGCGTCGAGAAAATGCTCGAGCGAGTCCCATCGCCCGAGGCGCCACGCCGCCGCCGCGCCCATGTCCGCGAGCTCGGCGCGCGCCGCGGGGCGGGACGCGATGAGCGTCTCCGCCTCTTTCTCCAGCGCGCGCAGGTGGCCGAGGCCCTGCAGACACCGCAGCCGCCCGCGCTCGGAGGGGTCGAGCTTAGAATCCATCCGTCGCGCGCGCGAAGGTTCGCCGACGATTTCCCGCCGCCGCGACGCGCTCTCGTAGTGGGTCATTGCCTCGGTCCACTCCCCCGCCTGTTCGTGCTGCAGCAGCGCGTCCTCCGCGCGCCGGCGCGCCGCCGCGAGCGCGTCCGAGGAGGACGGCGGTGTAGATCCCCTCGCCGGACCGTCGCGCGACCGCAGCCGCGCGACGGCTTCGAGCGCGTCCGGCTCGGCGAGCGCGCGGTGCGTCGCCGCCAAAAACGCCGCCGAGGCGTCGTCCAGACCCCCGCCCTCGGGCTCGCCGTCGCGCAACGCCGCCTGGTTCAGCACGTTCTTCTGCGCGCGCAGGTGGTCCTCGAAGTACAGCAGCGCGCGCGCCGGCGCGCCGCAGCGCAGCGCCGCGCGCGCGAGCAGCTCGCGAGGCACCGCGCGGAGCACGTCGCGCAGCGCCGCCAGCGTCTCCTCGTCCTCGCGCGACGACTGTCGCTCGGCGCCGCCGGAACCGGTCAGACCCGCAGCCGCGCCGCTCGCGACGTCCTCCTTCCACGCCGCGAGCTGGTCCAGCAGCGTGAACACCGCCTGCGCGGCGAGCTCGGCTTGCTCGGAGGAGGCGCCGGCCGGGCTTTCAGGATCCCCCGCGCACGTCTCGGTCCCGGCGGCGTCCCGGAGCACGGCGACGATTTCCTCGCGCACGTGCCGCACGCGCGTCGCGTCGCGCGCGGCGAGCGCGTCCAGCACCATGCGCGGCAGCAGGAACAGCATGACGCGCGTGTCGTGCTTGAATATGCCCGCCGCGCACACCGCGAAGACGGGCGCGTCGGCGCCCGTCGCCTCGGACGCCAGCGCGCGGCACCACGCGTACAGCCACCGCCGGAACGAAGGGCCGCCCGGCGCGTGGTACAGCGGCCGCGCCGTCGGGGGCGGCGACGCGGCGCGCGTCAGGCAGTACATGGACGTCAGCCCCGGCGCGAGAAGCGCGCGGATCTCCTCGGGGAGGGACGCCCAGAACGCCTCGCCCTCGGCGGAGGCGCCCTCGGGCAGACGCGCCGCCGCGCCCGCGACGGCGCGCGAGGAAGAGCCCTCCGCGCGCGATTTCGCGTCGCCCTCCTCTGTTCCGTTCGGGACGTCCTCCGCGCGCACCGACGCCGGGCGGCACCGGACGTGCACGAAGATCTCCTGCGCGGCGATCGCCGCCGCGTCCAGCATGTCAACGTCCGTCGCGCCGCGCACGGCGCGCGCGACGTGCTCGCACAGCAGCTCGCGCGCCAGCGCCGGCCCGGCGGCGGCGGCGGAGAGCTTCTCCGTGGACGCCAGAGGCAGGTCCACGCGCCCGGGGTCGATCGCGCCGAGCTCGCCCAGGCACGCCGCGGCGAGCCGCTGCGTCCGCAGCGAAACCGCCGTGCGGTTCTCCGAGACGCAGCACCGCAGAAGCGCCGCGATGCACCGCCCGACCGTCTCCGCGCTCGTCGCGCGGTCGCGCGCGTTTTTCGAAACCGGCGCGCGCTCGGCGTCGCGCGTCTCGCCGCGGCTCGAAGCGCGCCCACCGCCCGCCGTCCACCGGCCCTCGTCCTCGCCGTTCGACAACAAGTCGGACACCGCCGCCGGGTCCGCGCGCAGCGCGCGCCGGAGCTCGCCCAGCGCGACGGCGCGCACCGCCTGCGACTCGTCCTCCAGGCCGTCCGTCAACGTCCGCAGGAGCGACGCCAGCGGGATCTCGCCCCGCTCTTCGCGCACGGCGGCGTTGGCGCGCGCCAGGCGCTCGCACTCCGGGAGCGTCGGCAAACGCGCCAAAATGCCACTCATGATGGGTTTTCCCGAGCGCAACACGAGCTCATCGATCACCGCCGCCGCCGCCGCCGCGTTCGCCGCCGCCGCACGCGGCGCCGACGGATCGTCGTCCGCGACGCTTTCGAGTTCGGAAAACGCGAAAGCGTCGACGATTCCGGGAGGGGCTCTCTTGCCCGCAACCCTGAAATCGCGCTCACTCCGGAACGCCGCCGAGCTTCCCGACGCGCTCTCCGGCAAATGCGGCAGCATCGCGACGACGACGCGCCCGGCGACGCGCCGTAAGTGGTCGGGCGCGTGCTTCGCGAGCTGCCGCACCAGTACCAGCCACGCCGCGAGCGCGTCGCCGCGCGCGCGCGCCAACGGGCGTTCGAGCGCGCCGGTGAGGTGCGCCATGACTTTCGGCGCGAACTGAGATATGTGCGGGCCTATGAGGTGCACCATGATGGTCAGGCTCCGGAGGAACCGCCGCCGCGCCGCGCTGTCCCCCGAGCGATCGCTCGCGTCGCCCATGACGAGCCACGTGAAGTGCGGGCGCAAAAAGTCGTGCACCGCCGGCGACGCCGCAGGATTCGACCCGGCGGCCGCCGTGCCGTCCGCCGCGAGCTTCGCCAGCGTCCCGAGCACCTGCCCCAGCCTCTGCGCCTCCGTGTGCGGGTCCGCGGCGTCATCCGCGCCCGCGGACCGGATCAACGCGCGCATGAGCTCCTTCTTGTGGTCCGCCACCAAGACCTCGATCGCCTCGCCGGTGTGCGCGGTGAGGAACGCCATCGACGCCTGCACCTCCTCCGCGGGGCGCGCCGCGGCGTTGTTGATCAAGTCGGCGATGGCCGTGTAGCACCAGTCGTGCAGGATGGTGGCCACGTCGTACTCGGCGCCCATCTTCGCGGCGTACAGCTTCAGCGTGTCGACGTCCCGCCGCTCGACCAGCCGCGGAACCGCTGCCGGGAGCAGCTCCAGGAGCACCGCGCGCTCGGGCGCGCGGAGGAGCGCCTCGGAGAGGACGCTCAGGACGCCGGGCGCGTTGGGAAGTTTCACGCCCAGGTGCGCTGCCACGAGGCGGTTCCCGAGCAAGAGCTCCCGCGGGCGGACGCCCTTGCGCGCCGCCGCCGCGCGCACGAGCTCCACCGCCGCGGCCCGCACGCCCGGGTCGGGGTCGTCCAGCCTGTGCACCATCACGATCAGCGCGGCGTCCAGGTGGTCCGAGTGCGGCATCGCCGCCGCCGCCGCCGCGAACGCGCGAAGCGCCGACTCGCGCGTCGCCGCGTCCGCCGCGTCCTCCACGTTGGACTTCAGGAGCTGCAGGAGTTTCAAGCCGGCGTCCTTGACCACGCGGTGAGGCTCAGGGTGAGGCTCAGCGGCGCGCGCGTCGCCGTTTTGAAACACGCCGTCGACGTCCATCGCGTCACCGGCGTCGCGCGCGGCGAGGTCCAGGAGCGCGCCGCGCGACGCGAGCGCCGGCGCGGCGGCGAGGAAGGCGTCGCGCGCGGCGGGCGACGCGTGCCGCGCGAGCGGCGTCGCCGCCGAGGAGAGCGCCGCCGCGCCGATCAGAACCGGCGTCTCGTGCGCCGCGGCGCCTCGCGAGGCGTGCCGGAGCACGCGCGGGATCGCCGCGAGCGCCGCCGCAGCGATCTCCGCATCCTCTTCCAGGGAAAGCATCGTCACGAGCAGACGCGCGGCGTCCGCCACGGGGAGGGCCGCGCCGCGTCCGGAAGTCGCCGCGGCGCGCGCGCGCGCGCCGCCGCCCGCCGTCGCCGCGCGCGCCGCCGACCGCTCGCTCGCGCGCGCCTCGGCGCGCTCGACCACCTCCACGACGCCCGCGTCGAACGCCGCCGCCGCCGCGGCGAGCGCGGACGCGTCACCCGCGGCGGCAGCGGTGACGCTGCGCTGGCCTGTATCCCGCGCGAGGGCGCGGAGCATCCCGTCAGTCGCCGCCGCCGCGGCGCCGCGCCCCCCGCCGCCGCCGCGCGCGAAGGCG
>MDSV01046186.1_pt1 | contig 13388 bp, 12 predicted proteins | sample 810851 | NCBI WGS metagenome assembly MDSV01 (sample SAMN05326640, study PRJNA326480) | marine metagenome | isolation source: seawater | place: Atlantic Ocean: North East | collected 2012 | reverse complement strand
TTAACACTCTCTCTGTTACAAGCCACTTCAAATGCTCGTGATTGTGAATTCACTCTATAAATTATTGCAACTTGATTAAGATTGAAATTTAGTTTTTTAATATTTTTTATTACTAAATCAGCTTCTTGCTCATCATTATATGATTCCAGCAATTCAACTAAATCTCCATCAGGGTTATCTGTCCACAAGTTTTTTTCTAATCGTTCATCATTGTAGCCAATAACACTATCTGCAGCTTTTAATATTTTTTTTGTTGATCTATAGCTTTGGTCAAGAGTAATAATTTTTGTATTGTTAAAATATTTCTTAAAGTCAAAAAGGTTTTTTGGATTAGCATGCCTCCATGAATATATAGACTGATCAGGGTCACCAACAACACAAATATTTTTAGACCTATTGGCGAGAACTTTTGCTATTTCAAATTGAATAGGATTTGTGTCTTGAAACTCATCAATCAAAAAATATTTATAAAAGTTCTGATATTTTTCTAATACGTATTTGTTATTCATAAATAAATCCAAACATCTTAATAATAAATCATCAAAATCTAGTGAATTTGACCTATTTAAGAATTCTTCATATTTTTCATAGCATCTTGATGCTATTTCTTCTATGTAAGAGTCAACATTTTCTGAAAAATTAGAAGCGGATAACATTCGATTTTTTGCATCTGAAATTATACCTAATACGAGATTCACTGAAATCTTTTGAGAATCAATGTCTAGTTCTTTCAGGATCTTTTTCATTATTCTAGCTTGATCATCATAGTCATAAATAACAAAATTATTTTTCACATTTACCATCTCACCATCAATTCTTAGAACTCTACTACAAAAACTATGAAAGGTCTTTACATCAAGATAAAAATCATCAGAAATACTAAGTAAAGTTTGACACCTTTCACGTAGCTCTCTTGCAGCTTTATTTGTAAAAGTTACAGCCAAAATACTATTTAATGGAATTTTTTTTATGATGTTTAAATAAGCGATTTTATGAGCTATTACTCTAGTCTTTCCAGACCCAGGCCCAGCAACAATTAATAAAGGCCCCTTACTAAATTCTACAGCTTCCTTTTGCTTAGACGATAACTCTAAAAATAATTTTTCTTTATTCACAATTCACCTAATAACCAATATTAACAAGATACCGAAATACCTTTTCTAGCATAATCGTAAGTATAGTCTTTTCTAACAGTTAGTGTTTCATCATCTACTCTCCAGAAATATCTCATTCGATCATAAAAAGTGTTTACTCTCCAAGAGCCATATAATAAATATTCAGCCGTAAAAGTTTTGTCATTTAATAATGAACCGCAATCTTCTTCCTTAAATTTCCAATATCCATCTTCTTTAAAGGAAGCAGAGATATATTGTTTATCTTTTAAATAACTTCTTACTTCTGAGATTATTAGATCACCACTTTTTGTGGGATAGATAATATCTAATTTTGTATCATTTGACCATAATATTGTTGAAATAAGAACAAAAATACAAAAACTAAAAACAGAAATAACAAAAGTAGATTTAGCAAAAAAAGTAGGTGTGAATCTTTTTTTTCCATGCCTTTTAGGAGAGATTATATCTATAAGATTCATTTATTATCTATCTAGTGAGTGGTAATTTTAGTTTCTCAATCAATAAATTTATCTCAAAATTTTCACTAATCAAATCCGAAATTCTATCTATTTTTTCTGGATGATTTATCGAAGATTTAAGTTGAATTTTTTCGACTTTTTCAGTGAATTCATGAGTGTTATCATCAAATACAATAATTGGTTTATTGACTTTTTCTGCCTCATAGCTAATATACTCAACAGGAGAAATTCCCTTGGTTAGTAAGAGTGCCTGAGTTTCATTAGTCTGCAAAGCGGATAATTGAACATCAGGCCTATCTCCTCTGACGATGACTGCGTTATTATTTTTTGATGAAAAATAAAATGGCCCCCAGTCTAGTACTAGCCCACCAATAAGATAATTTTCTATAAGTTTATTAGAATATTCTTCTCCATAAATAAATTCCCCATTTAACATTTTTGCTATTTGTTCTATTGTCATTGATAATAGTTTTCTATCATCAGGAATAATTCCAAAAAGTTGTACTTGGGAATTTTTTGTATTTTTGTCTATATAATCCTCCAAATCATTATTACGGTATTTAGGCATAAAGTTGACTACTACACCATTTAACCTTGAACCATAATGATCAACTATTTTTTGAAAGTTTTCACCATATCTAACTACCAAAAGTATTGTTGCATCTAAAGTTTGAGCATCTTTCAGATTTTTTTCATGGTCTTCAGATCCTTCGATTATATTTATTCTTTGACTTTTTAGTAAATTTTCTATGTGTATTTTTGAAGAATCATTCAAATCAACATTTTCTACTTCAGGAAAATTTTTTTTATAAAAATCGATATCCTTTGAAGAAGATTGTTTAGTGGTTATAATATTGACAACATCAATTTTCTTTTCAATAAAATTTCTAATCAAACCAGATACAATAGCTGTTTTACCAGTATTTTTTGTTTTTGAAATTATCATTAATGTAGTCATAAAACCTCACAAAAATTTTAAACTAAGTTTTTGAAATTTATATTATTAGCAAATTATATCAATGGAGAAAGAATTAATTATAGTGTTAACTAGCAAATATTTGATTAAAAGTAACAACAACATGTTTGAACGGGTAAATTTACCTTGATTGAACAAATGAGTCAGTCTACGATTATATATAGAGTGTTAGCCGAGGTAGCTCAGGTGGTAGAGCAATGGACTGAAAATCCATGTGTCGGCAGTTCAAGTCTGCCCCTCGGCACCACCAAAAACATATAAATATCTAACTTCCATTAAAATTAGGCTTTCTTTTCTCCATAAAAGCTCTTCTTCCTTCAATATAGTCCTCGCTCTTGAAACACATGTCAACAAGCTCTGCAATATGATCTAAATTTTGCTCATTAAAATTTTTCAGACCTTCATTAATTGCAGCCTTTGATGCCATTACTGTAAGAGGAGCATTATTAGCTATAATTGAAGAAAAATTTTCCACATATTCGTATAATTTATCTTTTTCAATAACTCTATTTATCAAACCCATTTTTTCAGCATCAGCAGAAGATAATCTATTACCAGTAAAAAAAATCTCCTTAGCATATGAAGGCCCAACTAAATTCATCAACTCTTTTATTCCATCATAACCATATCCTAATCCAAGCTTAGCAGCAGGTACTCCAAACTGACTTTCACTAGATGCAATTCTTATGTCAGCAGTTAATGCTATTCCCATACCCCCACCTATGCAGTAACCGTCTATCATCGCAATTAGGGGCTTTTCGAGATTGCTTAAAGAATCTTTAGCTAATGAACTTGCCTGCTCATAATACTCAACCTGTTTTGGAGTACTTCTAACTTCATCAAATTCTGAGATATCTGCACCAGAAACAAAAGCCTTACCGCCTTCACCTTTCATTACGATGATTCTAACATCTTGGTTTTTTGAAAATTCTTCAATAATTAAAGGAATTGCTTTCCACATTTCTAACGAGATAGCATTTCTTTTTTCAGGTTGATTAAATATTAGCCAACCAATATGATCTTTTACTTCAGCTATTATTTTTTCTGTTGGTAAATTTAATCTATTCATATATTTTTTCCTTAAATTATTCCATCTAAATGGAATTTTTCAATTATTTTTTTTTCGTAGCCTAAGATTTCTAAAATATTATCGGTATGCTCTCCTTGCTCAGGAGTAGCAGATCTGATTTGAGAATCAGTTCTACTCATTTTTATAGCTTGATTAACTACATTAAATTTACCTAATCTTGGATGATCTACCTCAACTGCCATATTCAAGTGTTTTACCTGAGGGTCTGAGAAAACCTGATCCATAGAATAAATTGGTCCAGCTGGGCAACCAGCATCATTTAATAGTTTTATCCAGTAATCACTTTTATTTTTACATACAATTTTATTAATCTCAGCGTTCATTTGTATTCTGTTATCTGATCTTGACTTAGAATCAACAAATCTTTCGTCTTCAATTAATTTTTTATTACCTATAACTTCACAAAATTTTTCGTACATTGCTTGACCAGAAATAGCTATATTAATGTGCCCATCCTTGGTCTTGAAAACTCCAGTAGGTATAGTTTTAGGATGATCATTACCCATAGCTTCTGGAATTTCCCCATCCTTTAAATACCTTGCAGCTTGGAAATCTAGCATTTGTATTTGAGATTCCAATAGAGATGTTTTTACCCATTGGCCTTTACCAGATTTAACTCTTTCTAATAAAGCTAACATAACACCTTGTGCAGCAAACATACCTGTACAAAGATCAGCAACAGGAATTCCTACTCTCATAGGACCTTGCCCGGGCATACCAGTTATAGACATGAGCCCACCCATACCTTGTGCAATTTGATCGAATCCAGCCCTAGAACCATAAGGGCCATCCTGTCCAAAACCAGAAATACTAACAAGAATAATTTTTGGATTAATTTCAGATAAAGTTTTGTAATCAGCTTTTAGTCTATATTTTACATCTGGACGATAATTTTCAACAACCACATCTGAATCTAGAACTAATTTATGAAAAATCTCAACCCCTTTATCAGATTTTAAATTTAGTGTCATAGAACGTTTATTTCTGTGTAAGTTTTGGAAATCATAATCATCTCTTGCTCCACCTAATGGGTCTTTAATATTTGTTGGAGCTTCCACTTTAATTACATCTGCTCCCCAATCAGCTAATTGTTTTACACATGTAGGTCCAGCCCTCACTCTTGATAGATCAAGAACTTTCACATCTGATAAAGGTAATCCAATCATAAATTTCTCCAAACTATTCTTACTAAATTAACTTTTATAAAAATTATATATATAATATCGTTTGATTGTACAAAAAAAATTATTATATAGCCAAGAAAGAAAAAAATGTCTGAAAAAGAAAATTTTAATATGGATCCCGTTTTTGTTCCTGATGAAATACTTGAAGGATTCAAACTTTTACCAACTGCAACTGTTTATAATGCTGTGAAATATTTTTCCAGTTCGAATAAATATACAAAAAATAGTCCTTGTGTATGCGAAGGACTGAAAAATTATACCCCTGGACAAAAAATTGCCGCTCGGGCTAAAACCCTTAAATTTTTACCTTTGAGGCAAGATATTGCTGGAGAAATTATGTCGAGAGAAGAATCATCAGAATATAAAGCTATGGGTAGGTGTGGACCAGGAGATGTTTTAGTTGCTGATATTCAAGGAAAAGAACAGGATGTAGTTGCAGGAGATGTAAAATTATTACAACTGGCTATGAATGATGCTGATGGAGTAATAATTGACGGTGCAATAAGAGATCTTGATGTTTTAAGAGATGAAAACTATGATCTAATTGTATATGCCAAAGCTCGAAGCTTGCACGGGAACCCTAATACTATTCCAGCAGAAGAAAATGTACAAATTCAGTGTGGAGGAGCCTTAGTAAGGCCAGGAGATGTGATGGTTGGCGATGATGATGGAGTATTAGTTGTTCCTTCATGGATGGCAAGTGCAGTTTTAGATCATGCTACAGAACATGAAGAAGTTGAAAATTATATAAAAACAAAAATTAAAAAAGAAAATGTAGTACCCGGGAAATATTATCCACCTCAGCCAGAGTCGTTTGAGGAGTGGAGAGAGATAAAAAAAACAAAGTAGGAAATTTATGACCATAAATAACGAATATTGGGCTATGTCTTCCCATCCAAAAGGTATGCCAAATAAAGATAATTTTACATTAGTTAGTGAGAGAATCGATGAACCTCAATTTAGTCAAGTTATGATAAAAACACTATTTCTAACTCTTGATCCTTATATGAGAGGTAGAATGAGGATAGGCCCTTCTTATGCTCCTGGATTAAAAAAGGGAGAAATTATGACGGGAGAAATAGTGGGTATTGTAGAAATTAGCAAATCAAAAAAAATACCTAAAGGTTCATTAGTTCGAGCTAGATCTGGATGGACGAAATACTCGATCATGTCTGATTCTGATGTTGTAATTTTGGATGATTCAGAAATAAGTATTTCGACCTCATTAGGTATTTTAGGGATGCCGGGATTAACTGCATACCATGGATTACTTGAAGTGGGAAAACCTAAAGCAGGAGAAACTTTAGTGGTTTCTGCTGCATCCGGAGCAGTGGGTGCTATAGTTGGGCAGATAGCTAAAATAAACGGTTGTAGAGTAATAGGTACTGTTGGTAATGATATGAAAGCCGATTACATCACAAAGGAACTTGGATTTGATCATTCCATAAATTATAAAAAAGAAAATATCGAAAAAAAAATTATGGAATTATGCCCAAATGGAATAGATATTTATTTTGATAATGTAGGCGGTGAAATAACTGACACAGTTATGAATAATTTAGCATATAAAGCCAGAGTCATAGTATGTGGTCAAATCTCACAATATAATGCCACAAAAACTCCAATTGGTCCAAGGAATTTGTGGTCACTTATCAGAACACAATCTAAAATAGAAGGTATTTTAGTTTCAGAATATGGAGAGAAAAAAAATCAAGTAGCATTAGCTAGAATGTCTAAGTGGATATCAGAAGGTAAATTAAAATATAAGGAAGACATAATTCAGGGATTTGAGAATGCGCCTTTAGCATTTCAAAGATTATTTACTGGTGAAAATTTTGGAAAACTACTCATTAAAGTTAGTGATTTATAAAAACTAAATTATAATTCTTGTATTATAATTTGTTAATAAAAAAGATTATGCGGAAGTGGCTCAGTGGTAGAGCATCTCCTTGCCAAGGAGAGGGTCGCGAGTTCGAATCTCGTCTTCCGCTCCATCTAATAATAAATACTCGAGGGGGTATCAAATGGAAACAATCATCCCAATAGTAGTAGTATTACTTTTTTTACTGATATTCAGTGTAGTAATAGTACCTCAACAGACTATGGTAGTCGTAGAAAGATTAGGTAAATACAATAGAATATTAAGTCCAGGACTAAATTTCAAAATACCTATTATTGAAAGAGTTTCAGGAAAAGAGTCAATTAGAATAAGACAGCTAGATGTTCCAGTTGAAACTAAGACTCAAGATAACGTCTTTGTAAATCTTGGTGTCTCAATTCAATTTTTAGCGATTAGTGAAAAAATCTTTGATGCTTTTTATAAACTTACTGATGTAAACCAACAAATTACCTCATATGTGTATGACGTAGTCAGGGCAGAAGTTCCTAAGAAAAAACTTGATGAATTATTCGAATCTAAGGATGAAATTGCCCAAACAATAAAAGCTGATCTATCAGGTTCAATGGATGACTTTGGGTATTCCATAGTTAATTCACTTATTACTGATATTGATCCTGCTCCTAATGTAAAAGAAGCAATGAACCAAATAAACGCTACAGCAAGATTGAGAGTTGCAGCTCAAAATGAAGCAGAAGCCGATAAAATAAGACAGGTAAAAAATGCTGAAGCTGATGCTGAGGCAAAAAAATTGCAAGGTGAGGGTGTAGCTCAGCAAAGAGCAGCAATAATTGAGGGTTTTAAGACTTCAATAGATGATCTAAAGAAGGTTACTGGTAGTGATGTTGAAACTCAAGATGTTATGAATATGGTAATGATGGTGCAATACTTCGATGCTCTAAGAGATATAGGAACTACTGGTCAGAATAATGCTGTATTAATTCCTTATGGTGCTGGAGGTTCAAATGAAATATTACAACAAATGACACAAGCTATGGTAGCAAGTGAACAAATCAAGGGTAAATCAAAAGCATAATTATTTGACCCTTATATACATATGAAAAAACCATCATTAAAAATATACTTCGAAAATAATCTTAAGATATTGAAGTCTATGCCTGCTAATTCAGTTGATCTTATATATGTTGACCCTCCCTTTAATACGGGGAAAAAACGCTCACATTCTATAATGAAAAACATCCAATCAGATACAGGTGACAGAGTTGGCTTTCAAGGAAAAAAATATTCAACATCTACCTCTAATATCTATAGTTATGAAGATAAGATAGATAGTTACTTAGATTTCTTAAGATTGCGAGTAGAAGAATCTAAAAGAATCCTAAAAAAAAATGGAAGTTTCTTTTTACATTTAGATTTTAGAGAAATTCACTACGCTAAGGTATTATGTGATGAAATTTTTGGCAGAGATTCATTTATTAATGAGATAATCTGGTCATATGACTATGGGGCTAGAAGTAGAAAAAAATGGTCAGCAAAACATGAAAATATTTTGTGGTACGCGATTGATCCATCCAATTACACATTCAGATACCACGACATAGACCGAATCCCATATATGGCCCCTAATTTAGTTGGAGCAGAAAAAGCAAAAAAAGGAAAAACACCCACTGATTCATGGTGGCACACGATTGTTAGTACAAATGGAAAAGAAAAAACTGGTTATCCAACTCAGAAACCACTTGGGATAATAGACAGAATTATAAAGGTTCATTCAAATCCCGGTGACTTAGTCTTAGATTTTTTTGCTGGAAGCGGGACGACTGGTATGTCAGCGATTAAAAATGATAGAAATGTTGTACTAATTGACAATAATCCAGAATCAATTAATGTTATGAAAAAACGATTTCAGGAATATGATTACAAGCTAATTTAATATACATTTTATATCTTATATCTAATAATATATTATGCTCACTAGAATTTTTATGTATAGTTGACTTTACAAAATTAAAAAATATTATATTTTCTTTGATAAGCCTATGGATTAATTCTCTAATATCTATTACACTTCAACAATCAAATTAGGATTGGAATTATTCGCTGAGGTTTTTTTTCTTTGCGTATCCAATCATGAACGAGGAGAAAATATGAGATTTCTTAAGAATCGATTATTCTTAGCATTTTCATTATTGGTAGCTATACCGGTAGCAATTGCTGCATGTAGTAGTGACCCAGAAATTGTCGAGAGAATCGTAGAAGTTGAAAAGGTTGTAGAAGTTGAAAAAGAAGTTCAAGTAGAAGTAACTAAGGTCGTAGAAAAAGAAGTAGAGAAAACTGTTGAGAAAAAAGTTGAAGTTGTTGTTACAGCAACTCCAATACCAACTGCTACTCCTATTCCTATAGCACCGCTTGAACCAGCACCTCAACCTAAAAATGCAGCCGGCACACTAACTGCAGCAGTTTTCGATGTTGCTCCGGGAGTAGGGTTACCTGCTAACCAAGCACCAGTTGAAGCAATGCAGTATTGGGGTGTAGGTGAAGGTCTGTTTGCTATGGATAGCGGAGGTACAATCATAAATCGATTGGCAAGTGGCTATACTATTGCTGAAGACCAAGCTTATGTTGATATAGATATTAGGTCTGGAGTAAAATTCCACGGTGATTTTGGTGAATTAACTGCTGAAGATATCGTTTGGACACTTGACCAATCTAACGCAACTACAAATCCAACAAGTATTCATGGTCAGGCTGGTGATTACGCTGCTTTATTCTCAAAGCACGAAGTCATAGATTCTGACACAGTACGTTTAACATTTAGTGCATTCGATCCAAGATGGAATGGTCACTTCTTGAATGAACAAGCTCAAGGAACTGCTTTTGTTCCTAAGGCTGCTTGTGATGGAGATGCTACTATAGCTAGTCTAAGTTGTCCTTATCTGCAAGAAAATATAGTTTCTACAGGACCATACACTGTTAGTGAATGGAAACAGGATGATAAAGCTATTCTTACAAAGCAAAGTGAACATTGGAGAAAAGTTGGTAACGCAGATACTATTACTTTCTTAGAAGTTCCTGAACCTGCAACTCGTGTTGCTATGTTAAGGACGGGTGAAGTAGATATCGCAGATACAATACCTCTAAAAGACATTAAGCCTCTTGCAGAGAGCGGTTTCAAAGCCGAATCAATTACAAGAGCTGGTCGAGTTCACCAAATCATATTCTCTGGTAACTACTGGGAAGCAAACCATCACCGAACAGGTGAAGACCTAAAGAGAACTGGATCAGGTTACTGTATCCACGATCTTCCTTGGGTGGGTTGTAACATTGAAGGTAAACAACCAGGAGATATGGAAGAAGCAAGAGATGTTCGATGGGCTCTAGCAAAAGCTATTGACCGTGAACTTATAATCGATACTGTATTAGACGGTTTTGGTAACGTTGCTTCATTAGAGTATGTTGACACTACAGCTGAATGGTTCAAAGACAAATGGTTAATCCCATATGACCCAGCTGCTGCCGCAGAACAAATGGCAAAAACAGCTTGGCCAGAAGGTAAGTTTGTTATGAACATTTGGACTGGTGGAGAGCTTGGTGGTTCTGGCGGAACAAACGCTGAAATCAACGATGCTGTTGCAGGTATGTGGTTGTCTATATGGCCTGATATGGATCTTCAGGTTATGAAGTCTGCTTACTCTGTTATTCGACCAGGTCTTGTTGGTCGAACAAACACAATTCCTTACGCAGGAGACTGTGATGAGGGATCAACAACTATTCCATTTGATTGGCCACATGGTTCTACTGAGACCAGTATTACTCGTGGTGGATTCGGTTGTGGTATTGAGATTCCTAAGATAGCTGAAACTTTTGATAAAGTATCAGCAGAATCTGATTCCGCAAAACGATTCGAATACAATGAAGAAATGGTTGATTACTTGTATGACCAGATGATATTTGCTGGTACTGTACAGGTCCCAACATTGGTGGTTTATAACCCTAATTCAATCTCAGGTTGGTTAGGAACACCTTCAATGTTCGCAACAATGAACGAGTTTGAGTCAATCGAACTTGCTCGATAGAGAATAAATAATATTTGGTGTGGAGGATTTCTCCACACCAAATACTTATTACGAGTTAGAATAAAAAAATATATTATAATTACGGGCATTTATATTGAGAAAATATCTTATACAAAGGTTTTCATTCGGAATATTATCGCTAATAGCAGCTACATTAATCGTTTTTGTTTTATCAAGAGCAACTGGTGATCCTCTTCTTCTTTATGCAAAACCTGGGGGTTACGGCATGTCGCCAGAGCAAATTGCTGCCCTTACGGAAAAACTAGCACTGGACAAGCCGCTTATAGTTCAATATTTTATTTGGCTAGGCAGAACTGTAACTGGAGATTTAGGAAAAACATTACTTGCAGAACAACCAGTTCTTGACGTAATAAAAATGAAAATTGGAGCAACTTTTCAATTAGGATTAGTTTCTTGGGTAGTTGCAACAGCCATAGGAATTCCACTTGGTGTATTATCTGCTGTAAAAAGAGGAAGTGTTTGGGATTACATTGGCAGAATATTTGCTTTATTTGGTCAAGCTACTCCAGTATTTTTTATAGGAATACTTGGTATATTATTTTTTGCTGTAAACCTTGGATGGCTTGATGCCGCCGGAAGGCCAACTCAGGAACCTTTTTTCCCTGCACAATTTAAATCCTTGATAATGCCCACAGTTGCACTAGCTTGGTTACCTGCTGCATCATATCTTAGAATAACCAGATCTGCAATGTTAGAAGTATTAGATTCTGAATATATCAAATTAGCAAGAGCAAAAGGAGTTTCTCAAAATGCTGTCATTTGGAGACATGCATTGAGAAATGCTCTAATTCCCCCTATTACTGTTTCTGCACTTATTTTAGTTGGTTTCTTAGAAGGATCTGTTGTTGTTGAGGCGGTGTATGCTTGGCCAGGAATAGGAAGAATGGCAGTAGAATCTATTCATAATAATGACTTTCCTTTATTAACTGGAATAATTCTAATGTTTGCAGTACTATATGTTGCAGGTAGCTTCCTTGCGGATATTGCTTACACACTTGTTGATCCAAGGATAAGGTACTAATTATGAACTCAAATATTGATAAAATAAATAGCCCGGCTCTAGTAAAAGAAAGCCTTAAAACTAAGGTTTTTTATGTTGTAAGAAGGTGGCCTGTAATACCAATTCTTATCCTTAGTATAATGGTGTTTATTGCTGTTTTTGCACCTCTGATATCTCCTATGGGTCCTAAAGAAATAAATCTTAGAGGACGAGCCGCTCCACCATTCTGGGAGAAAGAATGGTATGATGCCAATCCAAAAAACGAAAAAACATATATATTAGGTGCTGACCACGTAGGTAGAGATGTTCTTACTCGTATGTTTTATGGTGCAAGAATCTCTCTAGCTGTAGCTGTAATATCTCTAACAGCAGGAGTGATAATTGGTACAGCAATAGGACTAGTTGCGGGGTATTACGGTGGTTTTATTGATGAATTTTCTATGCGTGCTGTGGATGTTTGGAATGCCTTACCCTTTTTACTTATTGCAATCTTAGCAGCTGTAACATTTGGGCAAGAAGTATGGATTGTAATGGTATTATTAGCTCTAGTAGCTTGGGCTGGTAATGTGAGAAATGTAAGAGCTGAAGTCTTAACCTTAAAGACTAGAGATTATGTTTCCTTAGCAAAAATTGCTGGTGCTTCAGATTTTAGAATATTAATGAAGCATATTTTCCCAGGAGTTGTAAACACTATAGTTGTTCTAGCGACACTAAGAGTCGGAGGATTAATACTAGCTGAAGCTTCACTGAGTTTTTTAGGTGCAGGAATCCCTGCTCAAACACCTACATGGGGTAATATGATTTCTGAGGGACGTGAATGGCTTAGCACAGCTTGGTGGATAGCTATGTTCCCTGGAATATCAATTCTACTTGTTGTTATGAGTGTAAACTTTTTTGGTGATTGGCTAAGAGATAGATGGGACCCAAGATTAAGACAATTGAACTAAGTTTTAATATTGTTTAATTTTTCAGCCATATCAAAATCTGATTGAATGATACCGCCCTCACTATGACTCCACCATGCAGTAGTAACTTTACCCCATTCTAAAATTATTCTAGGATGATGATCAAATTCTTCAGCTAAAATACCGACTTTATTAGCAAAATCTAATGCTTGAACAAAATTCTCAAAGTGAAATTCTTTTGATAATTTTGAGATAGAATCCTCATCTATAACCTCCCATCCAGATATTTTAGATAATTCAGTAATTATTTCATTTTTTTTAAGTTTACCCATAGTACTCCTTTTTAACATATAAGTTTATAATATATTTATTAATATTGTTAATAGTGTTAATTAAATAGCCGAAGTGGCGGAATGGCAGACGCGAAGGTCTCAAACACCTTTGGGCTTAAAACCCGTGTGGGTTCGACTCCCACCTTCGGCACCAATCAAGGAATATCTATGTCTAATGATGTAATAATCAGATCAAAATGTCCCGTATGCAGTTCAACAGATTTCTATGCTATGTGCACTATGGGAAAAGAATATTTTGAGACCAGCAAAAATGGTTGGAATTATGAAAAAACTAGAAATATTATTGCGGGAATGGATTTTGAAAAAAATCCAAATATGGAAATTAAATATA
>MDSV01032877.1_pt1 | contig 13388 bp, 15 predicted proteins | sample 810851 | NCBI WGS metagenome assembly MDSV01 (sample SAMN05326640, study PRJNA326480) | marine metagenome | isolation source: seawater | place: Atlantic Ocean: North East | collected 2012 | reverse complement strand
CCACGTTGATAGGCTGGGTGTGGAAGTGCGGTAACGCATGTAGCTGACCAGTACTAATAGCTCAATTGGCTTGATTTATGCACTGAAAAAAATTTAGTTAGTATGTTTATTGATATAGTTATTAAGATATAAACTCTTTATTTATAGGCAAAAACAATTAGCATTGTAATAATTAGAAAAAAATTATGGATCCTAATATACCTAGAATAAAAGAATTTAATAAAAAATATTTAAGTAACATAAAAAGATCAAACCTTCATAAAGGACCACCGCCTGCACATATCGAATTTGATATGCATGGTTCATGTAGCAGAAGATGTGCTTTCTGTCCTAGAGTTGACGAAAAAAAATGGCCGAATCTAGAAGAACAATTTGAAGAAAGTTTATATCTAAAAGTAATTAATGAATTAAGAGATGCTTGGGATTATTCTGGTAGAATTTCCTGGTCTGGGTACAGCGAACCCACAATGCACAAAGATGTTTTTAAATTAATTAAATTAACAAAAAAAATTTTACCAAAATGCACTTTGGATATTGTATCAAATGGTGATTTTTTAGATAAAGAAGTTATTCAGAAACTTTATAACTCTGGGCTAGATCATCTTAGAGTAAGTATTTATACAAATGATAAAACTACACAAAAATTTAAAAAAATAAGAGAAGAACTTAATATCAATCCAGAAATTTTTTTTATAAGAGAAAGAAATAAAGGAAGAAAAAATGATTTTGGACTTATGCTTAATAATAGAGCAGGCGCAGTAAATTTAAAACAGATTGGAATTAAAAGAGAACAAACTTTTCCACTTGAAAGAAAATGTCATTACCCATTATTTAAAATTTTTGTAAATTACAATGGAGATTACCAAATTTGTTCTAACGATTGGAATAAAAAAAAAATAATTGGAAATGCAAACGAAAAAAAAATTATAGATGTATGGTTCTCTGATGAGTTTAGTAAAATTAGAAAAAGTTTAATGAAAAAAAACAGAAATATTGATCCATGTAAAACTTGTGATGTTAAAGGAGACCTAAACGGAGATGAATTTTTTGATGCATGGAAAGAAACTTATAAAATTTAATTTTTCAAAGATCTTTTAAGAGTTTAATGAAAAAGTTAAAATGTGTATTTATTGGATTTGGTCAGCATGCACAAAAATATGGAGATGTTTGTAGACATTTAAACATTGAAATAAAAGCTATATGTGTTGTAAATCCAAATAAATATTTTCATATAAAAAAAAAATATTTCATAGAAAATATCTATACAAATCATTTGGAAATATTAAAAAAAGAAGACTACGATTTTGTTATGGTTTTTCTACCATGGAACAAGATAGAAAAATTTATTCCTAATATAATCAAAAATTCTAAAACCTTGATTTTTTGTGAAAAACCAATAGCACTTTCTCTAAACAAGATTTTAAAAATCAACAAATTATCCAAAATTTACAAAAGAAAAGTTTTTGTACTTTACAACAGAAGGCTTTATAAAATTTTTAATTTTATTAAAAAAAAATTGAAAAAAAATAAATTGTTAAAATTTTCAATGAAAATCAGCGAAAAAGAGCAGGAATTAATTAAACTTCATTCTAATAAAATTAAAGGAAGCTTGAGATATCACATCACTTCGCATTGGATTGATCTAATAATGTGGTTATTTAATTTGAATAATTTGGAAATAAAAAGAAATAAAGAAATTTATAATATTAAAACTAATAAAAAATTAGATTATTATAATATTTATTTGGATTATTTGGGTAATAGACCTATTGAAATGAATTTCATTTTTAAAAATTTTAGATACAAGCTTATAACACTGGAAAAGCTGTATATATTCAAAAATAATAAAAAAAAAATAATTTATAATGAAAAAAAGCTTAACAGATTTAAACCTGGAATACTAAATGTAGCAAAGTTAATAAAAAAAATAGTTTTAAATAAAACCAATAAAAACGATCTTCCAAATACAAGTAACTTAGTGAATCTTTACAGAAACCTAAAATATATAAAAAAATAATTTTGTAAATTATTGATTGACTTGATATATTACTAGTATATGTTCAATAATTGAACATGAATAATAATCAAGATCTCTTCGAAACTATTCGAAAAATAAATTCCAATCCTATTATTTCTCAAAGAGAGCTAGCAAAGCAATTGGGGTTTAGTTTAGGTAAGTTAAACTACTGTATAAAAGCTTTAAATAAAAAGGGTCTTATCAAGGTAAAAAATTTTAAAAAAAAAAAAAATAAAATTGAGTATTTTCAAAAATATATACTCACTACAAAAGGTATAAAATATAGACTCGATTTAACCATTGAGTTCATGAATAGAAAAATGAAGGAATACGATCAATTAAAAAAAGAAATTTCAAAAGGTAAAAATATAAATTAAGGAAAATTTAGTAAAATAAAAGTTTACAATTAATTATGAAAAAAAAATTTTTTACAATTGCTTTAGTTGGTTGTGGAAGAGTTGCTCAACACTATACTAAAATAATTAAACAAATCAAAAATATAAATATAAAAATAATTGCAGTTTGCGATACCAAAAAAATTAGAGCAATTGAATTTTCAAAAAAATTAAATTCAAAAGCATATTTTAATTTGAAACAAATGCTAAAAGAAATTAAAGTTGACTTAATAATAATTTTAACTCCATCCGGTTTACATTACGAGCATTCCAATCTTGCTTTAGATTATAAATTTAATGTATTGGTAGAAAAACCAATTTCATTATTGGTTTCTGATGCTGAAAAACTTCATCAAAAAGCAAAGAAAAAAAAATTAGTTTTATGCGTTGGATTTCAAAATAGACATAACAAGGCTATTGTTTTTTTGAAAAAGGCTGTAAATAAAAAATTATTTGGAAAAATAGTTTCCATATCAGTTGTACTGAGATGGTGCAGATTTCAAAGCTACTATTCTGATGATTGGCATGGGACATGGAAGTTAGACGGTGGTGTAATTAATCAGCAGGCAATACATCATATTGATGCACTTAGTTATATTTTTGGTCCAATAAATAAAGTTTCGTCTTTTATTACAAAAAGGCTTAACCAATTAGAAGCAGAAGATACTTGTGTTTCAATAATGGAGTTACAAAATGGAGCACTATGTACATTAGAAGCTACAACAGCAGCGCGCCCAAAAGATTTTGAGGCATCAATAACAGTTGTAGGTGAAAAAGGTATGGCAAAAATTGGAGGCATTGGTTTAAACAAAATTGATAATTGGGAGTTAATCGGTAAGAAAATAAATTTTAATAAATTAAAAAAAGCTAATTCTGAAAAATTTAATAATGGATATGGAACTAGCCATAAAAAGATTTTACCTATATTTTTAAAACAAACAAAAAATAAAAATAGGGATTATAAGTCAGTTACACAGTCTATTTCTACTTTAAAGCTAATTCACAGTATTTATGCTAGTAGTGAAAAATCAAAAATAATTAAAACAGCCTCAAAAATTAATTCTATTAAATTAGGAAGGTAAAATAGAATATGAAAAAAATAAAAAGATTTATTGAAAACAAAATAAACATCGGTGGTTTAAAAAAATTTGCTGTAATTATTGGAGAAACACCCTCTCTTGGAGCCAGATCTCCAAAATTGTGGAATAATGCATATAGAGCATTTAATAAAAAATGCAAAATGTATCCAATTGATGTTTATGAAAAAAATTTAGAAAATTTAATCATAGAATTAAAAAAAGACAAAAGATTTATTGGGGGGTCTGTAACAGCGCCTTACAAAGAAAAAATAATAAAATTTTTAGATGGCATTTCTCCTGAAAGTAAAAAAATTGGTTCAATAAATACATTAATAAAAAAAAAATAATAAAATTTTCGGTGAAAATACAGATTATTATGGAGCTCTTAATTCTCTAAAGGAATTTTCAAATATAAGAAATATATTAGTACTTGGTTGTGGTGGAGCTGGTAAATCTGTAATACTAGCTTGCATGAAGCAGTTTAAAAACTGTAGCTTGAAGATTTATAATAGAGATAAAAATAAAATTTTGAAATTTACTAAAAATTTGAAAAATAAAAATACAATTAAAATTATTAAAAATCACAATTATATTAAAAAAATTTCAAGATTAGATCTTATTATAAACACAACAAGCATAGGTTTTGATTCTTGGGTTAGAAAGCATAAGAAATTTAAAAATTTAAAATTTTTTAATCCGATAAGTGATATAAAAAATGTGGTATATTCTAAAAAAAAAAATGAAAAAGAATTTATAAATAAAAATTTACGCATTATTAATAAAAATGTTACAGAATCCTACAAGTTTTTAAGTCAAAATAGTAATGCCTCAGTTTTTGATATAATATACAACCCTTCTTTAACGCAATTAATATATCATGCAAAAATTTGTGGAATGAGAACTATCAATGGTTTAGAGATGAATTTGTACCAAGCTATAAAAGCTTTCAAGATTGTTAACAGTATACAAAATGAGAATAAAATTAAAATAGCGATGATTAAAAATGGATAATAAATTTCCTGGAAAAGATATAACAATAGAGGATTTAAAAACTAAATTTCCTTTGGTTGCCAAAAAGAATTCAACTCACAAATCTATTTTTAAAATAAGTGGAGTAGAATTTGGTGGACAGACCATACCTGTATTTGCAGGACCAAATATGGTGGAGAGTAAAGATTTAATTTTTGATGTTGCAAAAAATGTAAAATCAATCGGAGCTCATTTTTTAAGAGGAGGGGCTTTTAAGCCTTTAACATTTCCATACCGAAGTAATAAATATAATGAAACTCGAGAAGATGGTATTAAATGGCTGAAAGAAGCAAAGAAAAAGGTTGGAATACCAATTATAACTGAGATTATGGAGGAAAGGTATATTGATCTCATAGCATCTACGGCTGACATACTTCAAATAGGTTCAAGAAATATGCAAAATTTTCCTTTGCTAACAGCTTGTGCAAAAACTAAAAAACCAATTATGCTTAAAAGACATTATGGTGCATCTTTAAGAGACTGGCTTGGCGCAGCGGAATATTTATTAGTTGAAGGTAATGAAAAAGTTTTACTTTGTGAAAGGGGGGTTTCAGTGCCTCACACTCATCGTTCAACATCCAGATTCTTATTAGATTTGCAAGTAGTACCCGCAGCACAGGAAATTACTCATCTTCCAATTATAGTAGATCCATCACACGCGACTTTTTGGAGACCTTGGGTAAGATCAATGACTCTTGCTTCAGTTGCGGCAGGTGCAGACGGGATAATGCTTGAAGTCCATCCAGACCCAGAAAATTCAGCAGTCGATCCTCTACAGCCCATAAATTATGATGATTTTAAAAATTTAATGGAAGATATGGACAATTTAGCTAAGAATTTATTCAACAAAAATATAATTATAAAATAAAGCAATGAAAAAAAAAATTGATGCATCTATAATTATAAGAACAAAAAACGAAGAACAGTGGATAGAATATTGTTTAAAAAACATTTTTAATCAAGCAGGAATATCTTACGAAGTTATAATTGTTGATAATCAATCTAAAGATAAAACTTTAGCAAAAGCCAGAAAATATAAAGTTAAAATACTAAAAATTAAAAAGTTTTTTCCTGGGAAAGCTATTAACTTAGGATTTAAACAAGCAAAGGGCAAATATTTAGTTTGTCTTTCTGCTCACTGTATACCAGAGGATGAGTATTGGCTTAAAAATTTAATAAAAGGTTTTAAAAATAAAAAAATTGCTGCAATATATGGTAGACAAAAGCCACTTCCTTATTCATCGAGTTTTGATAAAAGGGACTTGATAACTATTTTTGGTCCGGAAAGAAAAATTCAAAAAAAAGATAGTTTTTTTCATAATGCAAATAGCGCCATAAGAAAAGATGTTTGGAAGAAATTTCCTTTTGACGAAAAAACTAAACATATTGAGGATAAAATATGGGGCCACAAAATCATTAAAAACAAGTATCAAATAATGTATGAGCCTAAATCTTCAGTATTTCATTATCATGGCATTAATCAAGATATGAATAAACAGCGATGTGATGAAATTGTTAAAATTTTAGAAAATTTAGATAATGATTATAAAACTGAAAATTTTATTAATCCAAAAAAAGCTAATATTATAGCAATTGTTCCTCATTATGGTGAAATATTAAAAATTAGTAATCAATTTCTAATTGATGTAACAATCAATACTCTTGAACAATGTAAAATAATAAAAAAAATATTTGTTCCAACAGACGAGATATCCTTCAAAAAACATATTAAAAATAAATTATGCGAAGTTATAATTAGACCAAAAAATTTATCAAATACGTATGTTAGTATAGTTTCATTGCTACAATACACTTTAAAAAAAATTGAAAATCTTAAAATTTTTCCTGATTTTGTTGTAGTTGCAACTGAAAACTTTCCATTCAGGTCAAACAAACATTTTGAGAAAATTATAAAAAAAATTATAAAAAATAATTATGATGTTGTGATATGTGAAAAAAATGAAAAAGGAAGTATAATTCAACAAAATAAAAATGATATAAACATCATTGTCGACGGAGTTATTCCAAAGCCTCTTTTTAAACAAAAATATTCTACAACAAGAATAGGTTTTGGATGTGTTATGAGACCATCAAATATAAGATCTGGAAATCTACTTGATGGTAAAATTGGAACAGTTACAATCAATGATCACAGAGAGTACTTAGAAGTTAATAAATTTAATGTAAAGAAATTTAGTAATTTTAAAATTTAAATCATATTTTATGCATCTTTTTTTGGTAGATTTATTTATAAGTATAGATGTTTTATCTCCTATGATAAAACAAATAGATAGTAAGAAAGTTATAATTTGTAATATAAATCCAATACAGGATCATGGTAAAAATAAACTTATAAAATATTTTATCAAAAAAAAATAAAATATTTTAACTTTTTGCCTATATCTGAAAAAAAATATATTTCATATTTTTTTACTAAGATTGTTTTACTCTTCCCATGTTTAATTTTAAATAAATTAAGAAAGTTTATTCAAATTATTTATAACAACAAAAATTTTACATCAGAAAAAAAAATAAAAATTTTTCTTTTGAAAAATAATATAAAATCAATTACATACGAAGAAAGTGCGCCAGAAAATTATATATCCCAATTTTATCAAGTTGCTCAAGAACTAAAAATTGAAGTTATCAAAATCACATCTGGCATAGGAGTCATAAAAGATAAAAGTGTTATAAATGCCTCTAAAATGAAATTTTGTAACAAAATTATATTACCCAATAGTATGTACATTATTAATAAAAAATTTAGTAAAAAAGTTAAAATTATCGGTTCTCTTAGATACACTTTACATTGGTTTAAATTTTTAAATAAAATACAAGGTAAAGTAAAAGTAGATCAAAAAAAAATTACTCTAGGCTTTTTTAAAAAATTTTATAGTAAAGAAAAAAACATTATTGATAAATTAATTGAAAAATTAAATAAAACTAATAAGTTTAATATCATTACTAGAGAAAAACCCAGAGACATATTTCCTGATAAATGTAATATTTTTGAAGAAGATTCATTCACTTCGTCACAATTAATTGATTGTTCGGACTTTATTTTAACTGCAAGACCAAGTTCTATATTGGCAGAGGCATTAATAAAAAATAAAAAAGTTGTTTTATTATTTTATGCTAATGCTGAATTATATAAAACTCCTTTTAAACGATCAAAAGCATTTCTAAAAATTACTAATGAAAAAAAAATTTTAGAAATTTTTAAAAAAAAAATTACAATGAATCAAATTCATAGAGACACTTTTTTAACAAAAATATTGTATAATTGGAAAAGACCAAAAATTATAAAAAAAGACTTAATTTCATTTTATAATTCTCTATTAAAAATTAATTAATGAAATAAATAAAAATTATATCCTGAATTCTTAATTTTATTATTGAAACTAAAATCTACTTTTTTTTTGCATTTATGTGCAATTTTTTTTATTGATTTTTGTGATAATAAATTATGATGTTGAATTGGCATTTTACCTGTTTTTTCAGTTATTACACCCAATGATTTGGTAAATTTAAAAACTTTATTTAAAAATTTTATTGGATTGTCATAATGATCTAAAAGGTTATATACACCTAGATAGTCGAGTTTTTTTTTTTTTAAACCGTTAATATTAGAAATTATTTTGGTATTTGACAGTTTGTTAATACATTTTATATTTCTATTTTTACAATTTGCTCCCCAAAAAACGTCATTCTTTGGCTTTATAAAGTAAGTTGAGCAGCTATCCTTTTTTGCTAAGTCAATCATTCCCCACAATGGACAACCAATTTCTCCATAATTTTTTATTTTTCCAACTTTTAAATTTATATATTTGTAAAGATTAATATTTTTAAAACCAGAATATCTTGAAAATTCCGAAGCTTTAAATTTAAATTTAATTTCTTTTTTTAAATTTTTAAAATTTTTTATTTGATTTTTTTTAACTGACAGGTTAAGTTTTTCTAAAGTCGATTTTTGTTTATGATTCGTCTCTATGGAGTTTATAATTCCAAAAATATTTCTTTTAATATGGTTTAATTTTAAAATACTTTCCTTATTCTTTATTAATTTTTCAAGAGTGTTTAATTGTTTTTTTAAATAATTTGCATTAAATTTTTTAGATATAGTGTCCCAGCCCCTTGGATGAGATGAAATTAATTCTGTATAAATTTTCTTTAAAGTTTTTTTTGAGAACCATTTTTTTTTAAAAATAAAACCACAATTTTTACAGATTACATTAGAATATTTTTTTTCTAATTCTTCAGTTGATAGTTTAAGTAATTTTGAAAATTCCTCGGTATATCTGTTTTTTACCACAGGAGTGTATTTGTATATTTTATTACTATTACAAATTATACATTTTTGCGTCATTTATGTGTTTTTACTATATAAGTCATAACTTTTAATTGATATAAGTAAATTTTAACATATTTAATCTTTTTTTAAAAAAAAATATGAAATTAAAAACGGTATGCATCTTATGCGCTAGGGGAGGTTCTAAAGGTATTAGAAATAAAAATCTAAAACTTGTTGATGGAAAACCTTTAATTTTTTATCCTATTAAAGCTGCACAAATGTCTGGTGTTATAGACGATATAGTTGTTTCAACTGACTCAAAAAAAATTGCATCTTATGCAAAAAAGATTGGTGCAGAAGTTCCATTTTTAAGACCAAAAAAACTTTCAGGTGATTTGATAACTACTGAAGCAACTCTAAAATATTCTCTATTAAAATATGAAGAAATTAAAAAAAAAAAATTTGATATATGTGTATTTTTAACTGCAACTGATATCTTTAGGAAAGTTTCTTGGATAACAAAGTCTGTAAAAATACTAAAATCGAATAAAAAACTTGAGAGTGTTTTTTCTGGTTATAAAACACATAAAAATTTTTGGGAATTAAAAAATAATAAATGGATAAGGCTAAGAAGCTGGATGAGGAATTACAGCTCAAGACAAATAAGAAGATATATAGTTAGAGAAGATACAGGTATAGCCTGTGCATCTAGGGCATATTTATGGAGGAATGGAAAAAGAATTGGTGATAAAGTTGAAATAATACAAAACAATGCACCCTTTACAAGTATTGATATTCACGAACCAATTGATCTTAAAATGGCAAATTTTGCAATGAAAATATGGAAAAGAAATTTATATAAGTAAGTTTATAATTCAAATGAATATTAAATTAATTTTAATTTTTTCCAAACTTTGAAAAATTTTTTTATAATTAAATTTATATCTTTTGAAGAATAGTCAAATGCCCACATTTGAAGACAGAGAATAGAATTATTACTTAACCTTTCAGCAACTGGTAAAGATCCCTTGTTATATAAATTTTTATATTTTTTATTAATACTCCAAGGAAACTTCTTTTTCCCATAAGCTATTTGTTTTTGAAATATTGGAAGAGTATGAATGCAAGGTATTTTATTATTCACTGGAATGCCTTCTAAAGTTAACATTTTCCAGATTTTGTCTCTATTAACCTTTGTAATTTTATCGTTTATTTTCATAGGATAAGAATAGAAAACATGAGATCTTTTTTCTTTGATAATAGGCACCTCAATACCTGGGAGTTTTTTTAAACTATTATTCAACTTGTAAGCTATATCAATTTTTTTTTTTACAATTTTTTTAAGTTTTTTTAGTTGTTCTATTCCAATTGCAGCTTGAATTTCAGTCAATCTAAAATTATATCCAACCATGTTGTTAAGACTATCTACCTTGTTACTATCAATAGTTGTTTCTGCATGGTTTCTTATCAACTGACATCTTTTAGCAATTCTGTTATTGTTAGTAACTATTATTCCACCCTCTCCCGTGTTAATATGTTTGTGAAAGTTAAGACTATATCCACCAACATCTGCCATAGTTGAAGAGAAAGAGTTCATGTATCTAGCCCCAATTGATTGAGCTGAGTCACAAATAAAAGTTAAATTATATTTTTTACATATTTTTTTTATTTCTTTCATATCACAAGGTTGACCAAAGAGATCAATCGCCATAATAGCTTTAGTTTTTTTTGAGATTTTATTTTCTATTTTCCTTGGATCAATATTGAAGGTTTCTTCATCAACATCACAAAAAATTGGCACACAGCCCCAATGAATAATTGAAGCTGCACATGCAGACATTGTTATTGGACTTAAAATAATTTCATCTCCTGGTTCAACATTTATTGAGCCAATAATTGCTATCAAACCTGATGTCCAAGAATTTACAGTTATAGCATGTTTAACATTGAAGTACTTTCTGCAATCTTTTTCGAATTTTTTAACATATTTTCCACCAAGAAAATTTTTATTTTTGTTTGCAAAAAAATCAGATAAGACTCCCGATTTCATCACTTTATCTACCGCAACCCGCTCTTCTTTACCAATTGTGTTATATTTTTTAAATTTTAATTTATTTTTCATTTTTTATGACCTTTGAGTATCAAAAAAATTAACTTAAAAGTCTCTAATGCTTCTTTAGCATCACAAATATTTGAATTTTTATTATTTAAACTTTTAATTAATTCTAAATAAAAATGTTTTTGAGACATTTTAAAACTATTATTATATTTTTTTGAATTATAATAAATAGGCCTATTTTTATATTTTAATAACATATTTCTTTCATTTTTAAACTCAAACTCTTTTATAGATTTGTTTTTATAAACAAAATTTACTGTAGCATTATCAAATATAACTTTTGCATTTACCATATAGTCAAATCTGTTAACTTTTTTTATTTTTAAAATATAATGACTTTTATAATTGCCAAACAAATAAAGTATTAAATTTATATAATGACAACAATTATAGATAAAACCCTTATCATAAAAAATCTTTCCCTCCATCCTATTTGATATTTTATTTATTTTTTTTTTTAGAGAAATGTAACTAGGGTCAGATCTTCTTTGAAAATTAATAAAAAGTTTTATTTTTTTTTTTTTTACATAAATCAATTATTTTTAAAACCTCTTTGTAATGAAATGATATTGGTTTTTCACAAACAATTACTTTAGGTGTAAAATTTAGAATTATCTCTCTGATAATACCACATATATTTTTGGTATTGACACAAACTACAAAAAAATTAGGTTTATTTTTTTTTTTTAATTCAGAAAGATTTTTATAACTTTCAATATTATACTTTTTTGAGAACCTCTTCCTTTTTTTTATTGACTTATCTATTCCACCAACAAAATTAATTTTTTTAATTGAATGTAAGGCTTTAGCATGGTTTTGAAAATTATTTATAAAACTTTTTTTATATTCAAAACCAATATTTCCAAGCCCAACTAAAGCGCATGAAATATTAATCATTTTTTATTTTTATTTTAAAAGTTTATACTATTAGTTGTATATTATGGAAATATTTAAAAAAAAAAAAATACTAGCAGTTTTTCACGATGCAGGAGCAGCAAATATAGGTCTTAACTACTTAAAAGAAAAAAAAATAGATACCAAATTTTACTGTACTGGTCCATCATATAAAATTTTAAAAAGTTTATTTCCTAATAAAAAAAATATTAAAAATTTATACAAGGAACTTAAAAAATATAATTTAATAATAACTGGCACTAGTTCTAGTAATAAAATAGAGTTTAATGTACGTCGCTATTGTAAAAAAAATAAAATTTTTTGTGTTACATTTTTAGATCATTGGGTTAATTACAAAAAACGTTTTACAAATAACAGAGTTAAAGTTTTACCCGATGTATTAGTTTCTAGTGATAATAAATCATATAAAATATGTAAAAAAATTTTTAAGAAAACTGCTATTGTCAAATGTATCAATTATTACGAAAAAAAAATAATAGAAAAAATTAGAAGATTGAAAAAAGGAGAAAAAATTTTATATTTTCTAGAACCTTTTAATAATAAAATAGAATTTGTGGCTTTAAAAATATTTTTTCAAAAACTTAAGAAACTCAAAATAGTAAATCAATCAATTATTTTAAAGACCCATCCAAGTGAAAATAAAAATAAATATATTAAATTTTTAAAAAAATATGAAAAATTTAAAATAGTATTAGATAATAAATCCTCAATAGAAAAGCTAATTTCATCAGCTAAATACATTTTTGGCTTAGAGTCGAATGCGCTTGCAATATCTCAAAAAGTAAATAAAAAGGTTTTTACTATTTTGCCTTTATATAATAGAAAGTTTAGATTGCCCTTTAAAAAAATAAAAAATATAAATAAATTTAAAAAATTTTAATAATGAAAAATATCATTAAAAATAAGACAATTCTTATTACAGGAGGAACAGGTTCATTTGGTAAGGCTTTTTCAAAGAAAGTATTATCAAAATACAATCCAAAAAAACTTATTATATTTTCCAGGGACGAATTAAAGCAGAGTGAAATGGCAGAAAATGAAATTTTTAAAAATCATAAAAATTTAAGATTTTTCTTAGGAGATGTCAGAGATTTGCAGAGACTTAAAATTGCTTTTAGGGAAGTCGATTATGTTGTTCATGCAGCTGCACTAAAACAAGTTCCCTCTGCTGAATACAATCCAATCGAATGTATAAAAACCAATATAATTGGTGCAGAGAATATAATAAACGCTTCTTTAGAGACAGGTGTAAAAAAAATTATTGCTCTTTCGACTGACAAAGCTGTTAACCCAATAAATTTATATGGAGCAACAAAACTTTCATCGGATAAGCTTTTTCAAGCTGCAAATAATTTAACAGGAAATTTGGATTGTAAATTTACAGTTGTAAGGTATGGAAATGTTATTGGTTCTAGAGGCTCAGTGCTTCCTTATTTTTTAAAACTATTAAAAAATAAAAGTAAAATATTACCAATTACGCATAAAGAAATGACAAGATTCTGGATAAGATTAGATGATGGTATAGATTTTGTTCTTAAAACTT
>MDSV01158637.1_pt1 | contig 13389 bp, 14 predicted proteins | sample 810851 | NCBI WGS metagenome assembly MDSV01 (sample SAMN05326640, study PRJNA326480) | marine metagenome | isolation source: seawater | place: Atlantic Ocean: North East | collected 2012 | reverse complement strand
TTTAAAAAACTCTTCTGCAAGTTTAAAAACAACAAAAAAAGAAATAATTACACAAATTTGACTTAATAAATAATAAGCCCAGTCTTGTGAACCAACAATTTGATAAAATATCTCAACTAAAAACGCACTCATCGGAGGATGTTTATTAAATCCCCAATCTAAATTACTTCCCCAGGCCAATGCTTCAATTGTATCTAATGGCAAATTGTTATTTGTGAATGTTGGGGTTAGTGTCCAAACAATTAAATGAACTGTCAAAAAAACATAAAATAAATTTATTATATTTTTTTTATTAATGGCCATTTTACTTAATTTATACAATTAATGGTTTCTTGACACCTATTTATTCATGAATATATTCAGCACGTTTAAAATTTAACTATGGTTAAAATTTCTAAAACCTACATTCCAAAAGAAACAGAAAAATATATGTGCGCCAAGCACCTTGTTTATTTTAAACAAAAATTAATAGAATGGAAAAAAGATCTTAAAAAATCTAATAATGAAGCAATTATACAAGCATCAATGGATGATAACAGCGCTTCTGCAGATATAGTGGACCAGGCTAGTTCTTATACAGAAAAAAATGTAGAGATGAGAGCAATTAATAGGCAAATTAAATTAATAGCAAAGATAGATGGAGCATTGAAAAAAATTCAAGACGGAACATACGGGTTTTGCGAAGAAACAGCTGAACCAATAGGGTTAAAAAGATTAATGGCTAGGCCAGTTGCCACTTTATGCATTGCAGCACAGGAAAAACATGAGAAAGAAGAAAAAGTTTATGCCGACGATTAAGGATAGTCTATCTCAGCACTCTTGTTCATAAATTTGAAACCTTTTATAACCGCTGAACGTTTAGATATTTCTATATACCATCTACTCAGGTGATCAAAATTTGACAAACCAATATCATGAATCTTATGTCTTGCTATCCAAGGCCATGTAGCAATATCTGCAATTGTATAATTTTCTCCTGCTAAAAATTTCGACTGACTCAATCTTTCATCTAGGTCCTCATAAATTCTTCTTGTTATATCAAAATATCTTTTTTCTCCAAATTCACTTTTGCCTTGATGATAATGATGAAATTGATGGTGTTGCCCTATCATTGGTCCTACATAGCCCATTTGACCCATTAACCACTGATTAATTTTTAGCCTATTTTTTTCATCATAAAATTTATTACTTTTTTCACCTAAGTATATGAGAATGGCCCCAGATTCAAAAATAGCCTCTTTATTATTGTTATGATCAATTATCACTGGAATTTTGCTAAATGGACTAATCTTTCTAAATTCTGGATTAAATTGTTCCTTTTTATTATGAAGATCAACACTAATTACTTTGTAATCAAACCCTATTTCTTCGAGCATGATGCTTATCTTTTTGCCATTAGGAGTATCTGCTGAAAATAGCTCAATCACTCTTTAACGCCTATTCTTCCTTTTACTGTCTTTGATGTAGTTGTAAATTCAAACCTATATTTTTCATTTGGTCTGGCATATTTAAAACAGCCTCTTGCTGCGAGAGCTCCTTCATGAAATCCAGATAAAATTAATTTGAGTTTTCCAGGATATGTACAGATATCTCCAATTGCAAAAATACCTTTATGATTTGTTTCAAAATTTTCAGTATTTACTGGGATTGTTTTTTTATCAATATTTAGTCCCCACTCTAAAATTGGTCCAAGCTGCATGATTAAACCAAAAAATCCTAAAACATAATCAGTATTGATTGATTTTATTTGACCTTCTTCGTGTTTTATTTCAACACTTTCAAGTTTTTCATCACCTTTTACATCATTGATTGAATATTTAGTTAAAACCTCTATCTTTTTTTCTTTTTCTAATTCTTTTATTTTTTCTACACTAGAAGGAGCTCCTCTGAACTCATCTCTTCTATGAATTAATGTAACTTTTGAATTTTTTGAGAGTTCTATTGCCCAATCTAAAGCACTATCTCCACCTCCAAAAATAACAACTTTCTTATCTTTAAAGATGTTCTTATCTTTGATTGAATATAAAACAGCTTTTTCTTCAAATTTTTCACAATTTTTTGTTGGAAATTTTCTTGGTTCAAAAGAACCAACTCCTCCTGCAATTACTATATTTGGTGTTATAAATTCTTTTCCTTTTAGCGTGTTTACAATCCATTCATTATTTTGTTTTTTTATTTTTTGAACCCTATCGTTTAAATGAAAATTGAAATTAAATGGTTTTATTTGTTCTGTTAAATTTTTTGTGAGTTCTTCTCCAGTACACTCTGGGATAGCAGGAATATCATAAATTGGTTTATCAGGATAAAGTTCTATGCATTGTCCTCCAATTTTATCTAGATTGTCAACTATCTCACATTTAAGTCCAATTATTCCTAGCTGATGTGCACAAAATAAGCCTGTGGGTCCTGCTCCAATTATTAAAACATCTGTATTAATCATTAAATTTGTTTTTCTGGCAAATGAACAACCAGTCCTTCTAATTTTTCAGATACAATAATCTGACAACTCAACCTGCTATTTTTTTTTGGTTCGTAAGCTTGGTCCAACATATCATCTTCTCCAATTTCTTTTTCTGGTAATTTTGAAAACCAGTCATTATATATATAAACATGGCAAGTAGCACATGCCATGCTTCCTCCGCAATCAGCATCTATTCCTGGTATACCATTTTGAATAGCGCCCTCCATAACAGTTAGACCGTTTACAACATCAATCTCATGCTCTTTGCCATCGTGTTCTATATATTTTATTTTTGTCATTTTTTTAGATTTACATCCATAGATAAAAATATTTTTAGATAATATATAATTATTTTGGATATTCAAAAAAAAAGGCGGGTATAAATACCCGCCTTTTATAAAAAAGTTTATCTTAGTTATCTAGATTTTGCGCTAGTACTTTGAATTGCGGCAGCCCAAATCACAAGACCAAAAGCTATCTTGTTGATAAAATCTGCTAAGTTATAAATAACATTCAATGAGTTCGGGTCTACTCCACCTACTAGGTAACCAAACACGTAGCCTAATGGATAAATTGCCCAACCTATTGTAACGATCATTCTCATAGCGCCCCAAGCTGTTGCTAAGGGTTTGCTGCCACTTTTTGCAGCAATTTTACCAGCTTCGCCAGAAAATATTTCATACAAGATATAGATCCATCCAGCCATACCAATAATGAAACCTAGCATAGCCGGTATGTAACCTGCTTCTCCTAAGTAACCACCTATTAACATTACTAATGAACCAATTAATAATCTCCAGAAAATTGCTCCTGGTATCTTTTTAACGGCTGCTAAAATTAAATAAAATTCAATCATCTGTAAAGGAACAGTGATTAACCAATCAATATATCTATATACTGTTGGCGAGTCTCCAGTTTGAACCCAAACACCTCTCATGTATATGTAGTGAATGAATGCTACACCTGTTACCAATCCTGCTACTGTTACCGATGTTCTCCATCCTGCTGCAACACTTCCTCTTTCCATGAAAAAGAAAACTGTAGCTGCTAACATACCCATTGAAATTACCCAAAAAGAAATTCCGACAAAGTCGTTAGATGCAAGTGGGATAGTCTCTGCATTTGCCACACCTGACAAGCCTAATAAAGCTACAGCTGTTAGAGCAAATAATTTAAGTTTTTTCATAAAAAACTCCCTCTTAGTTAGTTTTTTTTTTAATTTAAACATTATGAATGACTTGCGACTCATTCTTAAGTTATTGTGGGGTTAATAACAAATAAAATTAGTTTATTGAAGACTTTTTGCTTACTTAAAAGTATTGATTTTACTTACTTTTTAAAATTAAATACAACCTGTTGCATAAAATCTATAACAAAATGTCAAATCAGAGCAAATCAAAATGAAAAAAATATATAGTGAAATATATAATCAATCTATAAAGAATCCTGAAGAATTTTGGGAAAATGTTTCAAATGATATATTTTGGTACAAGAAGCCAAAAAAAATTTTAAATAAATCTAATGCTCCTTTCTTTAAATGGTTCGAGGATGGAGTCACAAACACATGTTACAATGCTCTTGATCACCATATAGACCAAGGTAAGGGTGAAAAAATTGCATTAATTTATGACAGTCCCATTACTAACAAAAAAGCAAAGTTCACATTTAATCAATTAAGAGAAAAGGTATCAAAGTTTGCAGGTGCTCTAGACAACCAAGGAGTAAACAAAGGAGATAGAGTTATAATATATATGCCAATGATCCCAGAAGCAGTGATTGCTATGCTTGCTTGCGGAAGAATTGGTGCTATTCATTCGGTTGTTTTTGGAGGATTTGCATCAAATGAACTTGCAAACAGAATAGATGATAGCAAAGCCAAAGTGCTTATCACCGCTTCATGTGGCTATGAACCAGGAAAAACAGTTGAGTATAAACCTCTAGTCGATGAAGCTTTAAAACTAGCAAAACATAAAGTCCAAAAAGTTATTTTGTTTCAGAGAAAAGGTAATGAAGTTAAACTTAATAAACCTTTAGAACTTAACTGGGATGAAGCCTTATCAAATGCAAATAATAAAGACTGTGTGGAAATGAATTCAAATGAGTATGCATATATTTTATATACTTCTGGAACTACTGGGATACCAAAAGGTATAGTTAGAGATATTGGTGGACACATAGTTGCATTAAAATGGACAATGAAAAATATTTATAACATAGATGAAAATGATGTTTGGTGGTCTGCAAGTGATATAGGATGGATAGTAGGTCACTCATATATTGTATATGCTCCCCTTTTTAAAGGATGTACCACTTTGCTATTCGAAGGTAAGCCCGTAGGGACGCCTGATGCTGGAGTATTTTGGAGAATAATTTCAGAATATAAAATTAAATCTTTATTTACTGCCCCTACAGCATTCCGAGCTATTAAAAAAGAAGATCCAGATGGCAAGTTTTTCTCAAAGTATGATTTAGGTTCATTTGAATCTCTTTTCTTAGCAGGAGAAAGAGCTGACCCAGATACAATTAAGTGGGCTGAAAATCTTTTAAACGTTCCAGTGATTGATCACTGGTGGCAAACTGAAACTAGTTGGGCGATAAGCTCAAACTGTACTGGTATTGAAATGCAAAAAACAAAATATGGTTCAGCATGTAAGGCTGTTCCAGGATATGATGTAAAAATAATTAAACCTGATCAAAATTTAGCAAAACCAAATGAGATGGGTGATATTGTTGTAAAACTTCCTCTACCTCCAGGAACTTTTCCAACTTTATGGAATGCAGATAAAAGATATGAAGAAAACTATATGTCGAAGTACAAAGGTTATTATCAAACATATGATGCAGGCCATATAGATGAAGATGGTTATATTTGGATAATGTCTAGAACAGATGATATAATAAATGTTGCTGGACATAGATTATCAACAGGTGCCATAGAAGAAGTTTTATCTGAACATCAGTCAGTTGCTGAGTGTGCAGTTGTTGGTATTAAAGATCAATTAAAAGGCCAATTACCTATTGGATTGGTTGTTTTAAAATCAGGTGTAGATAAAGATAATGAAACAATCTCAAAAGAGTGTGTGCAAATGGTTAGAGATAAAATTGGTCCTGTAGCAGCATTTAAATTAGCAATGATAATTAAAAGATTACCAAAAACAAGGTCTGGAAAAATTTTAAGAGGAACAATCAGAAAAATTGCAGATAAGGAGGAATATAAAACTCCAGCAACAATTGATGATCCAGCAATTTTAGACGAAATAAAACAAAATTTAATAGAAAATAAAATACTTACCTAATGATAAAAACTTATTTTTTTTTAATTGGAGCTGTATTCTTTGAGGTAGCTGGCACAATGCTATTGCCAATTACAAAAAATTTTACAAAACTTTTGCCAACATTTGCATTAGCAATTTTTTATTTAACTGCATTTTATCTTTTAACTTTTGTTGTAAACAAACTTCCTATCTCTATTGTTTATGCAACTTGGAGTGGACTTGGAATATTTACTATAGCAATACTCGGCTACATTTTTTATAAACAAACATTAGGTTGGCAAGCAATTCTTGGAATGTTTCTAATTGTTATTGGTGTAATCTTGGTAAATATTTATACTGGAAAAAGCTTTTAATATTAATAAAATTATTAACTAATCATCAAATTATATTAAATACAATTACTAATAAACATTTATGAAAAAAAAATTAATCTCAAATTCTGTTGGGATAGTAATCCCCGCATATAATGAAAAAGAAAATATTTTAAAACTTATTCAAAAAATAAGAGAAAATTTAAATTGTATAATAATTGTAGTAGATGATTCATCAGATTTGGAAACTAGAAAAATTTTAGCCAAAAAAAAAATTAAAAATCTTAAATATTTTAATCGTGGAAAGAAAGGCGGAAGAGGATCAGCTGTATTTTTTGGTTTTAAAAAACTTTTAAAACTAAAAAAAAAAGAATTAAATTGTTTTATTGAAATGGATGCTGATTTTTCCCATAACCCAAATGAGCTGAAAAAAAATATTGTTTATTTTTTCAATAATTCACTAGACTTGTTAATATGTAGTAGATATTTAAAAGAAAGTAAAATAATTAATTGGTCAATTTCAAGAAAAATTTTATCAAGAATTTCAAATATTTTAGCAAGAATATTATTAAGTGTGCCAGTAAGTGATTATACAAATGGATTTAGATTTTATTCAAAACCTGCTGTAAAAACAATTGTTTCAAAATGTAAAGAAACAAGTGGTGGTTTTATAATATTATCAGAAATTATTTTAGTTCTTTGGAAAAAGAATTTTAAAATTAGAGAAATTAATACAATATTCAAAAATCGAGTAAGAGGAGAAAGCTCTGTAAATCTAAAATTAATAATAGAATCTTTGATTGGTTTATTTAAAATTTTTTTTCTAAAGAAATTTAGAAAAGTTTAGTTTATTCTGATTAAAGCCTAATTGTCTTAATTTTGAAATATCAGCTATATGATATGAGGGCTTATTATTCCTAAAAAATAGTTCTTTTTTCTCCTTTGATCCTATAATTTTTGCTACTGATTTTAAATTTGTTTTTCTACCACTTCCTATATTAATTGTGCCTACAAATTTTTTACTCCATAAGAAAAAAATAACTTTAGATATTTGCTTAGTGCTTAGAAAGTCTCTATAGTGATTTAAATTTTCTAATATTATTTTTTTTGATTTTTTGTTAATCTTATTTTTTAGACTCGGTAATAAAAAACCTACACTTTTATTATCAAAAATACTAAAAATTCTACCAATACAAAAATTTATCCTTTTTTCCATAAATTTTTTTTTTAAATAGTTTTCAGCTAAAAACTTTGTTTTTCCATACTTAGATGACGATTTTATAATATTGGTTTCCTTTATTCTTTTTTTTTGCAAAGGATAAACATGTGACGTTGAAGAATAAAAAAACCATTTAATCTTTTTTTTAAATTTTATTAAAGCATCTACTAAATGCTTAGTTCCTTTATAATTTATATCTAAAGCCTTTTTATAGTTTTTGTTAACTATGCCCGTAGGAACTAAAGCAGCAAAATGTATAATAAGGTCAAAATTATTGTTTTTAACCCAATTATAGACCTGTTTTTTTTGTCTAATATCGCCTTTAAATTTTATGTAGTTAAAATTTTTATTAGTATTAATAAAAGTATTTCCTAAATTTCCAGTAGAACCTGTTATTCCACATTTTAACATTAAATATTTTCTATCTTAATTAAGTTTTCTACTAAAAAATTTAACTTATTTAATGATATGTTTTTAGTTGGTAGTCCTATAAAAAAACCTCTATCTTCAATTTCTTGTGATACTTTAATTGATCTTTTGTTGTAATTAAATTTGTACAATTTACATCCTTCTTGATTAAGAAAATTTCCACTAAGAATTGGTCTTGTTTCAATGCCAGAATAATTTAGGTATTTTAAAAACTTTTCTTTTTTATTTATAAATTTTTTATTTATTAAAAATGGTAATCCAAACCAACTTGGTTTTAAATTTTTATTAGGATTAAAAAAAATGAATTGGTTATTCCAATTTTTATGATTTTTAAGTTTATTAATAATTAAATTCCTATTTTTAGATCTATATTTTATCATATTATTTAGTCTTTTTAATTGACTTAATCCTATTGCTGCAGTCAAATCCATTCCTCTCAAATTAAATCCAGAATTTATAAAATTGAATTTTTTTATTTTGTTTGAATTATTAAGGCCCCTATCCCATCCATGGGATCTCATGGTGTACAATAAATCATAGTCTTTTTTATTTTTACAAACTATCATCCCTCCTTCACCAGATGTGATTTGGTGAGAATAATAAAACGAATAGGTGCCAAAATCCCCAAACGTACCTAAATACTTTGACTTAAACTTTGATCCAAGAGCTTCACATGTGTCTTCAATTAAATAAATTTTTTTTGAATTTACAAAATTACAAAGTTTATCCATATTTGTTGAATTTCCTAAAATATGAATATTCATTATTGCTTTTGCTTTTGTTTTTTCTTTTAATAAACTTTCATCTAAACAATAATTATTAATATTTACATCAATAAACTCAGGTTTAAGACCACATTGAACCAATGGCCACAAAGATGTTGACCAACAAATAGCAGGTATTATAAATTTATCTCCAGGTTTAAGTCTTGATTCTTTTTTTGGATTAACTAAAGCAAAGGCAGAAAGAAGGTTGGCAGAAGAACCTGAATTAACCATTAAAGCATATTTTGAGCCAATGTATTTAGCAAAAGTATTTTCAAATTTTTTTGTGATCTCTGACATTGTAAGTTTTCTGCTTAACAAAACCTCAATACCTCTCATTATATCCTGAGTAGTAAAGCCTTCTTCTAATAGAGGAAATCTATTAACTTTCTCATTTTTTTTTATGCTAAATTTATTTATTAAACTTTCTAAATATTTTGTATCTTTTTTAGAAATCATAAAGATCTAATATAACATTTTTTGAAAAAAGATAATATAACTTAACATTCATTTATAAAGAGATAAAATAATTTAATGTATATCTTAATATTAAATTCTATATTTTTATTAATAACTTCGATTTTATTGTCATGTGTGGGAAATTTTTTTATAAGAAAAAATTTTTTTTATAATTTTACATTTGGATGGCTATTTGCATCTTTAATACTTTGTATAACAGGATACTTCTATCCAAACTACAGCCGAGGAATAATTTTTATATTAATTTTATTTTCAATATTCTTTCAATTAGAAATACAAAAAAAATATTTAAAAAATATTTATTTTAAAATTTTAAATAATAAAAAATTTTTAATTTTTTTAATAATTTCTTACATAATTTTTATTGATAAAAGCATTTTTTTTTATGAGTTTATAAATAATAATACCATTCACCATGGCATGTCATTAGAACTTCTAACGGCAGATTATTCTGGAATTTTAAAATATCCTCATCACTATCCATTTTCTATAGGTCCTTATCATCTATTAAGCAATTCTACATTGGCATCCCTTAACATATTCTCAATTATGCCAAACATGCACTTAATTTTGGAAACAAAATTTTTTATTACAATTTTTTATTTTTCCTATTTTATTTATGTGAATGTGAATAAAAAAATAAATCTTAAAGTTATTTTTTTTAGTATTTTAATTTATTTATTTTTTTTAGGTGAAATAAATTTGAATTATGATTTTGGTTCAATGTATTTATTTTTTGTTCTCAGTATTGTTTTGCTTTTAATTATTTTTGAAAATAATTATGACAAAAGTGAAAGAATAGCTTTATTTACTTGCTGTTTGATTTTTTTAATTAATAACAAAGCAACAATTGGTTATATTTTTATTCCAGTTTTATTTTATATATTTTTTAAAAATAAATTTCTTTTTAGAAAAGTTTATATTTTAATTTTGCTACTTATTACTTTTTTAATTCATGTTAATATTATTTTAATGCCAAAAAATAACTTTTTAAAAGTTTCATCAGAATTCCACTTTGTTAGCCCATTTAATAATCAATCAATTATGAGCTTTTCAAGATTTATAACTCCTTTTGTTGATGGAATTGAAAATAAATTTATCGATAGTTTAAACCATAAATACTTGAATAGTGATACTTATGTAAATTTAAATAAATTACTAAAAAAACATGCAAAATCTGATGGGGGTAAAGTTGATGCTGAATTGTTTAGTGAAAAAATTTTTAAAAGTAGTTTAATAATTTTATTTATTTTAATTAAATTTTATATAATTTTGTTTTATCTTAATAATAAACTTTATAAAAATAGTTTCCAAAAAGAAATAAATATAATTTTATTTACTTCAATTCTTGGGTGGCTCATTGTTAGAAATCAATCGTACTATTCTATGAATTTGCAGAGTAATATTTACTTCGCTATTTCTTTATTATCTTTTTTCTATTTGTTAAAATACGTTTTAGTTACAAAAACAAATAAATTTTTAATTTTAATATTGCTTATTTATGGTGTAGCAAACTTTTATTTTTCAAATCCAAATTACTTATTTAATGAAAGTTATTATGCTAAAAGTAAAAAATATCATTATCTAGTAACAGCCGACATAGAAAATTGTCTCGATAAAAAATTTGATATATTTAAACCAAATAATTTTACAATTCTATCATCAATAATTTTATCAAAAGGCACAAAGCTTTATTGTCCTGATTTTAGAACAGTTGAAAAATTGAAAAGATTTGAAGTTTTCGATGAATATTTTAGACATAGAGCAAAGCCATATTTAGTAGGAAAATTTAAATAAATCTGATTGGTTTTCCGGAAGGTTCTCCGATAATTTTTCCATTTTTCATTTTAATTTTACCATTAACTATAGTTGCAACAGGCGTACCTTTAAATTTAAATCCATTAAAAGGAGACCAGCCACATTTACTCTCAATATTTTCATTTTTGATTTCAATTGTTTTGTCCATATCTACAACTGTAAAATCAGCATCAAATCCTTCTTTAATAAATCCTTTGTTCTTTATTCCAAAAATTTTAACTGGATTTTCACATACCAGATTTATTAATTGACTTAGCGATAGTTTGCCATCATTGACGTGATTTAGCATAACCGGCATAAGCGTTTGGACTCCTGGCATGCCAGATGGCGAATTTGGATATTCTTTATCTTTATTTATTTTTAAATGTGGTGCATGATCTGATCCAATTGTATCATTTAGATTATTTTTTACTCCATGCCACAGTCTATCATAATGAGATTTATCTCTTAAAGGCGGATTCATTTGCGCATAAGTGCCTAGCTTGTCATAACAGTCGGGGGCATAAATAGTTAAATGTTGAGGTGTAATTTCAAAAGTAATATTACCTTTATATTGTGATAAAAAATCAACCTCTTGCTTTGTTGTAATATGAAGAATATGGGCTTTTTTATTATATCTCTCAGCTATTTTAACAATTCTTCTAGTTGATGAAATTGCACATTCTTCGCTTCTCCAAATTGCATGCGAATGAACATCTCCATTTTTTATCAATTTTTTATTTTTATTCAAAATTTGTTCATCTTCTGAGTGAACAGCAACAACTTTTGAACTACTTTGAAATACTTTTTCAATATCCTTCTCTTCTGCAACTAAAAGGTTGCCGGTTGAGGATCCCGCAAAAAGTTTAATTCCACAACAACCCTCTAAATTTTCTAAATCTGCTAACTCATTTGCGTTATCTGCTGTTGCTCCAAAATAAAAAGCATAATTGCAATACATTCTATTTTTAGCAAGATCTAATTTTTTCTGAAACTCTAGCTTGGTTGATGTTGGTGGATTTGTATTGGGCATTTCAAATACACCTGTTATACCTCCGGCTATTGCGGCTCTACTTCCAGAATGAAGATCCTCAGTATCTGTTGAACCAGGTTCTCTAAAATGAGTTTGTGTATCAATACATCCTGGCAAAACTGTTTGACCTTCAGCATTTAGTATTTCCTTTGCTTCATCAGAAATTTCGCCTATATTTTGAATTAAGCCATCTTTAATTCCAATATCTTGATTTTTTAATTGTCCATCAATGTAGCATTTTCCGTTTTTAATTATAAGGTCTAACATTTTTAAAAAAAGTAATTATATTATTAATTAGTATCAATCAATTATGAAATTTGACGAAGTACATTTACTTGATGACAGAGGCCTCCTTTACATAAATGGAGAGGATGCAAAGCCTTTTTTGCAAAATATAATTACTAACGACATTAATAAAGTCACAGAAAATCATAGTTGTTTCAGTGCGTTACTTACTCCTCAAGGAAAATATTTATTTGATTTTATAATTTCAAAACACAAAACTGGATTTTTTTTAGATTGTGAAAAAGAAAATATTAATAATTTATATAAACAGTTAACTTTATATAAAATTAGATCAAAGGTAGAAATTCTAGACTTAAGCAACGAATTTGTCATTGCTATTTTAAGTAAAGAAAAATTTCTATCATTAGAAAATACTAAAGATGTTGAAGGATTTAATACTAAATTTATGGAAGATGTTATTTTACTAGATCCGAGAAATACTGAGCTTGGAGCAAGACTAATAATAAATTTGGAAAAATTACATCTCTCTATCAAAAAACTTGAATTAAAAATTTCTGAAATTAAAAATTACTATAAGTTAAGTCATAAATTGGGAATTCCTCAAAGAAATACAAAAAATCTCCAGAATAAAGTATTTGGAATTGAGTGTAATTTCGAAGAATTAAATGGAATAGATTTTAAAAAAGGTTGCTACGTAGGTCAAGAAAATACAGCCAGAATAAAACTTAGAGGAAAACTTCATAAAAGACTTTTTGCAATTGAAGTTATTGAAGGTTCAATAAAAGATGATTTGATATTTTCAGAAAATAAAGAAATAGGAAAAATATTAATTAAAGATATTAATTGTTTTGGTGTTTTTAAATTTAAAGATGAAAAATTTAACTTTGACAAGATTTATAAATGTGGAAATGCTAAAATTAAAGTCAATAAACCTAATTGGTTTTAATTATTTAATAAATTTTGATAAATTAGGTTTAAAATAGTTTGGTCCTTTCATAACCTTTCCTGACTCATTGTAAATAGGTTTACCATCAGACCCAAGTTTACTCATATTTGAATTTTGTACTTCATTAAAGCAAGCATCTAAATCTATTCCAAACGCATGACCTGCTCCATAAGTTACATACAAAATATCAGTAAGAGCATCTGCAACTTCTAAAATATCTTGTGAGTCTATTGCCTGCTTAAGTTCAGCTAATTCTTCTTTAATTAAATCATATCTAAGATCATTTATTTTTTGAGAGGCAAATGAAGGCTTGGTTTTGACCTCTTGACCAAATGTTTCCATGAAAGTTTTTACTTTTTGAAAGTTTGTCATTTTACTCCTGTAAGATTTTTTAAAACTAGTATATAAATAATTTCATTAATTATTCA